>JAEEGI010023235.1_pt1 | contig 12197 bp, 10 predicted proteins | sample 8958751 | NCBI WGS metagenome assembly JAEEGI01 (sample SAMN16246545, study PRJNA631951) | gut metagenome | biome: gut microbiome; feature: rumen; material: KS-attached | host: Bos | place: Iran: Karaj | collected 2018-10 | reverse complement strand
CAACGATAAGGTTTGAACTGTGTGAAAAGGCGACACAGCTGTTCTTGGTTTACAGCCTCAGCCCAGCCCGTCAGCTCGTTCTGGATGCCGATACGGTTCTGTTCAATGACGATGTTGGTCATCAGCTCCAAGGTGTCGTGACTGTACACCCAGAGCTCGCTTTCCGCAGTGGCCATGTCCCCGCCGCTGATCTCAAACGAGAAATTGTTCTTCAGTTGTTGCAGAACCTCCGCATCCGTGCAGACGAGCACACGCCGTGCGGGCATTCCTTCGGGAAGTTCGCTCCAATCATTGAGAGAGAGGATCAAAAACGCTTTGGCATCGTTCATATCAACGTCTTTCAAAGGGTAGATTACGGTATCATTTGCCTGCACTACAGGGAAACACATTTTCATCGTGTGATGTGCCAACCTGGGGAACCCGCCGATGCACAGCCAAAGGATTGTTAACAAAAGAGCGATAAGAACCAGGTATTTCTTCATCGGGGTTATTCTATCAACATAATTTTTCCGCCGCGAAACTACAAAATAATCCGATATGAAAAACCGGGCGTTGACCGCGATGTTTGAACCTTGTTTCATTCCCCGTCATTTTTGCCACGGTACATACCATAGTCTACTATTTAGAACTGGTACAACTGAAGAGTAAAAAAGTGAGGATTTGGAATATTTGGCAGTAATAAATTATGAGATTTTGGAATATTTGGCAGCAATAAATTATGAGGATTTGGAAATAATGCGTATCTTTGCAGCGTTAAATTACTGAAAATATGGAAGAGTTCAAAATATTCAAACGTAAGATATACAGTAAATTACAGGAATGGAAAAGGGAAGAGAACGGAAAGACAGCCCTGTTGGTTAAAGGCGCTCGACGTGTGGGAAAGTCAACCATCGTCAAAGAATTTGCCCGCAACGAATATAAATCGTACATGTTAGTTGATTTCGCCAAGGCGTCGGCAGAGGTGAAATCGCTGTTCGACGATTTGAATGACTTGGACCACATCTTTCTGCGGTTGCAGGCCATCTACAATGTGGTGCTGGAGAAGCGGCAGTCGGTGATTATTTTCGACGAGGTGCAGGAATGTCCGAAAGCTCGCCAGGCTATCAAGACGCTGGTGGGCGACCATCGCTACGACTATATTGAGACGGGCTCGTTGATATCCATCAGGAAGAAATCGCAAAACATCATCATTCCAAGCGAGGAGACGCGGATTGAGATGTATCCGATGGATTACGAGGAGTTTCGTTGGGCTTTGGGCGATGAGGCTACGGTGTCGCTGCTGAGACAGTTCTACGAGAATCGGCTGCCGTTGGGACAGGCACTGCGCAAATCGATGCGCGATTTCAGGCTGTATATGCTGGTGGGCGGTATGCCGCAGGCGGTGAACGAGTATCTGGACACGAACAATTTGAGCCGGGTGGACAAAGTGAAACGCGGGATAATAGACCTGTATATCGAGGACTTTGGAAAGATTGATCCCTCGGGACGTGCGGCAAGATTGTTCCAAGCCATTCCGTCGGAGCTGAGCAAGAATGCCTCGCGTTATCAGGTGGGAAGTGTGTTGAGTGACAGCGAACGAAAGAATCTGGACGAGGTGCTGGAGAAGATGCGTGAGAGCATGACGGTGAACTTTGCCTATCACTCGGATGACCCGAATGTGGGGTTGGCCTTGAATTGTGATGTGGACCAGTACAAGATGTTTGTAGGTGATACGGGGCTGTTTGTGACATTGGCGTTTTGGGACAAAGATGTGACCGAGAACTTGATTTACGAGAAGCTGCTGAGCGACAAGCTGAGTGCCAATTTGGGTTATGTATATGAGAATATCGTGGCACAGATGTTGACGGCGGCAGGGAACAAACTGTTCTACCACACGTGGCCTACTGAGAGTGGCAAACATAATTACGAGGTTGACTTCCTGTTGTCGAGAGGAGCCAAGCTTTGGCCGCTGGAGGTGAAGTCGTCGGGCTACAAGACGCATGCTTCGCTGGATGCCTTCTGCGAGAAATTCTCGGCCCGCGTGGGCGAGCGGTTCCTTGTATATACGAAGGATCTGTGCAAGGACGGGGCCGTGACACTGCTGCCGGTGATGATGACGATGTTTATCTGACCGAAAAATTAGCCGTTGATACCGGTGCTGTTGACATTTGGAATAAAGCCAACTACCACATCAAATTTTCGCCAAATGGGTGAATGAGACAGAAAATGGTTAAAAAACGCTGCTGAGAAGGTCTCCTATGCTGCTGGCGGGTGTTTGTGACACAATAAAGAAAATAATACAAATCAGGTCACCTCATCATCCATTCTAACTTCGTTTTCCACTTCTCCCAGTGGGGTATCTCTTTGGTGAGCAAGGCATAAAACTCTTTGGTGTGATTATGATGTACCAAATGACAAAGTTCATGGGTAATGACATATTCAATTGTATGGTGAATATCTTATCTCAAAGAGGACAAATATTTTAGGGTGCATAGTGACAGAAGAAGAAAAATTTTTATTTTTGCCAATTGTATGGTACAAAATAAGGGGAATACCAACATGATTATAGACAATAAGATACTTGACAGCTTGACCGCTCAAGCCAAGGCATCGCCCCGGCTGCGGATGAATCTGAACTTTCATCAGAGTCTGGATGAGAAGTGCCACCGTTTTCTGAATGCCGTGGAACCGGGTGCCAACATCCCCGTTCATCGCCATCCGGAGAAAGAGGAGTCATTTGTTGTGTTGCGTGGCAGGATACGTGTCATCACCTATAACGATGACGGCACCATCATTGAGAACATTGTCCTCAACCCATCGGAAGGCCGCTACGGCGTGAACGCAGGAAAGAATGTCTGGCACACCGTGGAAGCCCTGGAGCCGGGTTCCGTCATCTTCGAGTGCAAGGAAGGGCCGTATGTGGGGCATGAGGAGGAAGGGATCATGTTTCGCAATGAAAAGCAAAAAATGAAAAGATAATAAATAGAAGAATGAAAACACTCTATGTAATAGGCAACGGTTTCGACCGTCATCATAATATCAATTGCTTGTATTCCCACTTCAAGGAATGGATAGAGTTATACCATCACGAATTCTTTTTCCAAATGGATGAGATTTATGGTTGGTGTGACAGTGATTGGTGGAAGGATTTTGAAAATAACCTTGGCAAAATAGATGTGATGGAATATGCTCAGAGGATTGCTTCTGAGAACCCTGTTGATTTGAGTTCTGACCATTGCGATAGTATGTGGAACGATGCGCAGATTGAAGTTGAGAACCAAATGAAGGAGCTTTATGGAAACCTTCAAAGTCTTTTCGAAGAATGGGTGGCCCAACTCAATGAACCTGATTCACAAAAGCGAATTTACATTGATGTTCACGATGCTACTTTCTTGACGTTTAATTATTCAAGAACCCTTGAGGAACTATATGGAATCAGCCCTACAAAGGTATTGCATATTCACGGTATTGCCGGCAGCAATGATAAGTTGGTTTTTGGGCATGGCATGACTTTGGATGCGCTTCATGAAAGCAATCCAACTCCTAATGACCTGTATCGTAAGGGGGTAATTGATGAAGAGGAAGCTAGTAGTTACGACATCCATGATCAATGGGCATGGGATGAGGCCTTCCATCAGGTGGACACGATGCGCAAGCCTGTAGAAGATATTATACATTATAACATGAAGTTCTTCGAGGCAATTGCGGGGGTGGAAAAGGTTTGCGTTTATGGATTGTCTTTCTCTGATGTGGATGTGCCATATCTTAGGCGTATTTTAGAATCAGCCCCCAATGCCTTATGGGAAGTGAGTTGTTTCAATCAAGATGATATTGACAAAGTGAATGTCTTTGCCTTAAATAATGGAGTCAGGGAATTGAAGATTGTACGTTTATCAGAATTGGTTGATCCAAATCAAATGACAATTTGTTTTCCATAAAAATGCCGTTGTGAATTATTTAGATTAAAGTGCAGGATGAAAAGGTCTCTAATTTGTATTGCCGTTTTGTTTTTTGGGGTAAGTATAGTTATTCCAATCTTTACTCATAATGGCTTTCAAGATTATGTTGTAACTGCTACAACAATGTTGTCGGGTCTATGCACTCTTGTAACTCTTATCGTTGCTATTCTCCTATATGACCGTTATGGTATTGAATCGAAGGCAAAAGAGACAACATTAAAAGCTGTGGAAGAAACGATAGCTGAATTGCAGAAAGTTGACTTCACTTTGTGTTATTATGCTGATGCAAAAAATGGGGAAACGCCAACAAGTTACATAATTCCGCTTTCATTTCAATCAAAAAAAGAGAGAGTGACAGAGTATTTTACTCCTGAAGATTTATCTTCTATGATTTATTACAAGGGCTCGGCTATGTATGTTTGTTCCCAATTGGTTGAGAATATCCGTTCGAAGGTTTTCCTTCCAAAGACTATATCTGATGCGGCGCAAAAACTATTTGTTTTCAAATATGAATCTCAAAATGTTCCAAAGGATACTCGACCTATAACAACATTGTCAGGAAATTCAGAAAAGATAAGTTGTCTCAATGACTCATTAGATGGTACAAACACCTATATTCCAGAAGAACAGTATAGCGTGATTCAATTTGTTGACACATACTTCGGAGTTAAGGAAGCGATTGTTGATTGGTATAAAGAGAATAGTATTGATATGAGTGCTTTGAATCTTGGTTAATAAAAATCCCCAGAAGAATGACCGTTGATCCTGCTGCATACACAATTAAGGTTAATAAGATAATAGAGCCCAATGTTAGATTTATTAGGGTTCATCCTATCAACTTGAAAATAACGCTAGGTTTTATTCTCAAAAGCCTTGCATCATTGTGTTGGATAGCTAATATGTCCGATGCATTAAAACGTTGTTATGAAGTTAGGGCACAAGCTACGGTAAATGATATGAACGATAAATTCACTACGGGTACGGATTCGGAAATTATTAGTAATGCAGGGGAATATGTAGTGTCTGAACTTACTCGTAGTTCTATCGTGAATGAGCTTCATTATTTGGACATACCACTTGGGGAGTTGTTTAAGCAAAAATCAAGTGGTAATCCGGGATTTGATATTTTTACCGTGAATCTACATAATCAGTTGCTCTTTGGAGAGGCAAAATATGTTGCAAAAACAAATGCATATAACAGCGCTTTTAAACAAGTTAAGCGGTTTATAAAAGAAGAAAGAGACCAGACTGATTTATCTGATTTGGTAACATTTAACATTGGTGATGCTGTAAATAAAGCCAGTCAAGGAGATAGGGGCTTTATCGCAGGCTTTTCTTCTACCACTATTGCTGATGACGAGTTGATTCAAAACTTGATGGATAATGATGCCTATAAGAATCTGCCCAAGGATAAGGAGTTAATCTGTGTAGCAGTTGATATGCAATGAACAGAATTAAAGACATAATAGAAGGCCGTGACGTAGAGGCTTTACTGCGGGATACCATTGACAATATCTATCAAAAAGGCCCTGTCAGCATAAGCGATATGGAGACTTTGTCCTATATTCGTTGTTATCACCCGAAGTTATTCAAGTTGTACAAAGAGTCTGTATTGATGGCTTCCGGTTTGTTTTACAAGAATACGGAAGACACACCCAAAACTCTTAAGGATTTGGTTCTGAGAGATTATAAAGACGGTATTCATGCAGTATATGACAAGGATTATACTCCAATGCAGGCTGAAATGTTGCAGTCGATTGGTGATAACCAGGTATTTAGTTTTTCGGCACCGACCAGTACGGGTAAATCATATGTGTTTAGACAACTGATAAGCCAAGCTAAATCAGATGTTGTTGTGGTTGTTCCTTCTCGCGCATTGATAAATGAGTATTACATCAAACTTACAGAAACGATAACGGACAAAAGGGTCAATATCCTGACATACGTTGATTTGATTAACTTGGCGCATAGGAGTAGAAATGTGTTTATTGTAACACCTGAACGCTGTAGCGCATTGTTTCATAATGCCAATCAACTCAACATCGAATTGTTTTTATTTGATGAGGCTCAGTTAGGGGATGAAGAATCTGTCAGGGGGTTGCGTTATGATGGTCTGGTAAGAAGAGCCAATAAGCATTTCCCGAATGCCAAATATGTTTTTGCCCATCCTTTTATTGCCAATCCAGAGGCTCAAATAACAAAGAACAATCTACCCCAGGCGCAGTCTGATACAAGAAGATATCAATATAAGAATATCGGACAAATGTTCTTGTTATATTCTGTAGAAGATAATAAATACTACCACTTTGGAATAAATACCAAAGAAATGGGCAAAATTAAACAAGATTGCTACTTTGACCCTATTCAACGAGCCATACATTCGGGTGGGAGTGTGCTAATCTATATGTCAAAAACAAAGGTGGCAAAGTATGACTTTCTAAAGGAATATGACAGGTATGTGAGAATGTGTCCAGAGATAAAGAACGAGATGGTGGATGAGGTGATTGAAGAATTGAAACAATATACTGGCGGTACAACAACAGATAATAGCGATTTTTACTCTCAGTTTATCTCCCTTCTGCGCAGGGGGATTGTGATACATCACGGTTCCATGCCCTTGAGAACGCGGGCTTTGGTGGAAAAATTTGTCAACAACAGACAGTGTAGGCTATGTTTCTCCACTTCTACTTTGGAACAAGGTATCAATATGCCATTTGATGTTGTGCTTCTTGATAGATTTGAAAATAGCAAACCTCTTGCGGTAAAGAATCTTATAGGCCGTGCGGGTAGGTCTTCTGAAAAAAATAAATTTGATATTGGATTTGTTGTGGTTACGTCTTCGGCCAATATGACCAATTTGCGCAAAATATTATTGGCTGACAATAAAATCAAAGAGCATTCATCACTTGACGTTCATGACAAACTTGATGAGGATTTTTCAGAATACAAGAAAGCGATTAATGATGGTACTATGGATGACAGATTTAACTTGCCTCCAGTAGTTATTAATCGTGTAATTGAAGGTGATGGGGCAGATGAGATAAAAGCGGTTCTTGATTTGATGTTCAGTAAGAAAGGAGAATTAATATCAAAGGATTCTTATCAGCAAAGGTGGAGTAGTGTTATTGACAAAATCCGTGTTGTATATCAAAGGCATCTTGGTAGGCAATTGGTTGATGGTGAAAAATATGTGTTTGATACGGCTATTCATATAATGATGCAACGCTTGCTATATCATCCTACTTTTAAACAATTGTGCATGATGAGATACCGATATGCAAGCAAGTATCATGAAAGAAAAGAACGTAAGAGAAAAGGTATTTCTACCGATGATTTAAAGAGTGCTTTCATTACGGGCTATAATGATTTGCCCAACAAGTCTTTGAACGTTTTTTCTCTGTTTCCAGATGGAACCAAAGCAGAGGATGTTAGTTATGATGCCATCTTATATGATACATACGATTATCTTGATAAACTAATAGACTTCTCATTAGGAGAGCTTTTTTATGCCACGTTTGTCAGTTATTATGAAAAGACAAATGATGCGAGGGCTGAGCGATTGGCAAAGCTATTGCGATATGGGACGGAAGACCCCAGATATATATGGATGATTAGATATGGGATGGAATTTGAGGATATAGAAAATCTTGATGAGCATATAGAAACTATTGACGAGAATGGAATTGTTTTCAAAAAGTCAATAAGAGATGTATCTGAGAGTCAAAAGAAAGTTGTTGAAAGATATATTTACAACTAATATGCTTCTATGATACAAACAAGAAGAGCCATATTTTAGTGAATACCGATAATAATTATGAATTATATCATCATCACTGGCTGGTCCTGTTTTATTGGTAGCCATGTAATGCTGTTCCGTGACCGCTTGGAAATTTGAAACACGGGAAGACTGCTCGATGGCTTCACCATACTGAAACTACGAGCAGTCTATTCATCCGAACCGACGAACCTCGTCATTGCTCATCTGCTGTTCCTTGCTGGCTATATCAAGCATCTGGGCGCTGGAACGACGGATATGATTTCCGACTATCAAGAATATGCTTTTCGTGCGCCTGACGGCCAAGCAGCAAAAAGTATTGGAGTTTTGCAACGAGATTCCTCGTACGACACAGGGGATTTTAGAAATGGTAGGTGTCAAATACCAAACACGTACGCTTCAACAGTTTATTACACAACAAAGAAAATAATACAAATCATAAAAATAACAAAAGGGGCAACAGGTGAAACACCCGTTGCCCCTTTGAATTATTGGGAATTACATATTATTATCCTTTGCTCAGCTTCTTGTAATTTGATGATATTGCTGCCTTCTTGTACTCTTTTTTGTACTCCTACATTACCTCTTTCTTCACATCTTCGCCATATAACGACCCGTAAATCATCATCTTGTTGAATGATCCTGACGAATATAATCCGCTATCCGTTTGCGTTCTGCAGCAAACTCGTTCAGTAACGACCGTATTCTCTTCTACAAAAAGCGTATGTAATGCACTACTTTTTCGGCAAAATCGTTGTAGTCGTTGTGAATTACTGCAGAAGAAAAGTTGCCGTATTGAATAGGCGACTCACAAACCATGAAATCATCTCGTTGCTCGTAATAATTAATATAGTCATATCTGTCGCAAACAGCACGTTCTATATCAGGAAGATGCACTACAAACAATAGCGTTTTGGTTGGCGTATGGACCGAAGTCTGAATGTCATCTTTGGAAAGAGTCAGATATTTGGCCGAATTGTGGACGGAAAACTCCTCCCATTTCTGAATAGTGCCGTCATTTTTGTAATAAGGCAGTTTGTCAGGAATTATAAATATCTGAAAATAGGGGATGTTTGCACAACGAATATTCGCCGTTTCGCCCAACATATTCTCAAAATAATTGTTGGAATTTTGTGAATAATTCTGCATCACAAATTTCACTCCAATTCCTGCAATAGGTTTGGAGTTCTTCAATATTGTGATATCCACGACTTTGTCGATGTACCGACCGTCCAATTTCATTTCCTTGCCGTTGAAAAAATAACTATACATTTATGGTGAATTATTTGTACTTTTGCAGCACAAAGCAAATAGTATTTTATGGCAAATAGAGGAAGAAAAATTACACTTTATCTTATTGATGGGGATCCTAATGGCCGCATTATGTGCGAATTGTCTAACTGGTCAGGAAAAGCATATAAGATTCCAAGAAATCTAATTAAAAAATCAGAGGACAGAGAAGATTTGAATAATACCGGTGTTTATTTGTTGATCGGTAAAAATGAACTCGGTGATAACATTGTTTATATTGGAGAAGCAGAGAATATTAAACAACGTCTAATTCAGCATCTTGGTTCTAAAGATTTTTGGAACGAAACCATTATTTTTATCAGCAAGGATAATAACCTAAATAAGGCTCATATTAAATATCTTGAAAGTAGGCTATATGAATTGGCAAAAGAAGCGGAACGATATTCTATTGAAAATTCTACTAAACCAACAAAATCCAATATTAGTGAGCCTGATCAGGCAGAGATGGAAGAATTCATTGATAATCTAATGCTTTTAGTAAATACATTAGGACACAAGATTTTTGATGCAATTATTAGTAAAAACAATATTGAAGATGATATTATCTTTCAAATAACAAATAAAGGATTACTGGCAACAGGAAAACCTACCAATGAAGGATTTGTCGTTTTTAAAGATTCAACCATTTCCAAATCGATTTCGGTAAATACTTCTTATGAAGCGTTACGAAATAAATTAGTAAATAATGGTTATATTGTCGAAGATGCTAACTCTGCAAAGTTGACAAAAGATTATATTTTTAGTAGCCCTTCTGCAGCCGCCTGTATTGTATTAGGAGTTAGTGCAAACGGGCTCACAGCATGGAAATGTAAAGGAAAAACGTTGAAAGAACTCCAAAGGTAACCTTTTGGCAATTTTGCCTTAACACTGCGGTCGTAGGAAACCGATTACACAGACAAAACGCCCACGCTGTGGGTGTTTACAATCTGTTCTCGGTGTAATTTTGAAATTTCCTACGTTTCAGTGTTACTCGAACAAATAGCAAACGCTATGATTAATAATATGTTAGTTTACTTTTCTTTCTATATTTCTCTCTTTTCGTTGATACTTCATTTTTGACGTTCAAGGATAGCCACAAACGCTATCTATATTATATATTGCCGGTTTTTAGTCTGTTTCTTTTGTCCGTTTTTTTTCGTTAATTTATGCGTGCACCTCACAGTCCATACACTCCCTTTTCAAACAACTTCTTCCATCGTTATAGTGCCACGGCTGAGGTCGATATTTTTCTTCTTAAAATAGATTCTTGCTCTCTCATAAGAAGAATCGCCTGTATTACGTGGAAAACTTTGTGCAACAATTCGTGCCCATCTTTTCTCTATTGTTTTATGTTGAAAAATAGGTTTATCAACGGTGGCCTTAAGCTGTTCTATTGCATGGTCAACACCTTTCCCCTTGAGCTCAACAAAAATCTCCAGCCAATTGTTTTTTGATTTGTCCGATTGAATCAAGATTAGCTTGTCGCATTTGTTACCCTCCGTTATGATGTTGCCATCAATCGTATAAACCGCACTTGGCTTGACTTCGGTAAATACAACCCTGTATGTCTTCCCTTTCTCTGAAGTTGAAACTATCTTGCGTTCACCTAATGGCTTTTCGGCTCCGTATGCTCTCAATTTTTCACTAATTAAGTTATCGTCAGTTGACTTTTTAGCCATAGATAATGTCATTTAGTTTGTTTAGTTCATTTTCCGTAGTTTCTGAAACGGAATCCAGATACTCTCCCTTTATCAATCCAGTCTCGCTATCCATCATGTTCTCCATCCTTCCATCTTGTGTGACGTAATAGGCCGAATAGTATTTCAGTGGAAGAATGCAATCTTGTAGGATATACTTAAGAGTTTCTCCTTTGTCTTTAAGGAAGGCCTTTCTGGCTTTTAATAAGACATTCAACTGCGTTAATATATATGGACTGTGTGATGTCATTACAATATATCCCGGATATCCGGTTTTATTCATAGCATAGGAAAACTGTGAGATGATGTCTCGTAATAATTTTGCCTGCGATGTGGGATAAAGGTGTTGTTCTGGTTCTTCAATAAAAAGTTGGGGGTAATTGTAAAAGTTCAGTCGGTTTGCAGCATTTTCTTGATTGAAACCTTGTACGCTATCTTTTTTTACCATACTTGGTGTGCGACGAGATGGCATCCCCGTAATATAACACAAATAATGAACAAGTACAGACACAGGAACTGTAGATTGAATCCCACTGGAGGTGTGCTCTAATAGCAATGAAGTATTGTTTTTCTGTAGTTTCACATAATCATTAAATCCATCATGATAGTACTCCATATCATCAGCAAATACGAGTTTCAGGGGATTCTTCTTGGAAAATACGGCGTTAGCTTCAGAAAATTCCAAAGCGCAGTTGAACATCGAATCGTATGAAGACGCCTTGTATTTGTTGTCCAAGTTTGGGATAACGGATAAAAGATTCCTTTCGGCAGGGATATAGGCGATTTTTGTGTTGTGACGTTTATTGTCATCAACTTTTGAAACTTTTGTTTTGGTGTTAATCCCTTTATGTGAGATGCTTACAATATCACTGGTGTATTCAACAAATGGTTCCCCATTTTTAAAGTATTCGTCGCTCAACTTATGGAATTCTTTGAGCTGTTTAATGAAACCACCGTTAACCACTATGTCATCGTACTCCCCAAGCATGGCTTTTTTCTCAATCCACCGACAGAAACTTAGCACTTTCATGAACGTGCTTTTTCCAGTACTTTGTTCTCCAATAATCAGCATGATATTGGTTATTGGGACAACACCTGTGTCCTTTAACGGACCTATGTTTTTAATTTGGAGATGTATCATAATAGGTGAAAATAATTATAAAAATGGGGCAACAGGCAAACCACCCATTGCCCCATTGAATGTTGGAAATCAGCAATTATTTTTCTTCGCTCAGTTTCTTGTAACCCTCATAACGCAGTTTCGCGAACTGCTCGGTCTTGGCGAACAACTCCTTGGCTTCGGCCGGGAAGGTCTTCAACAAGCTGTTGTAACGGACCTCGCCCATGATGAAGTCTTGGAACTTGCTCCAGTCGGGTTCCTTGCTGTCCAAGTGGAAGCCGTTCTGACCGGCCTCTTCCTCGGCAGGGTTGAAACGCCACAGATGCCAGTAACCGCACTCGACGGCCTTGGCCTCTTCGTGCTGGGAACGACCCATG
>JAEEGI010023228.1_pt1 | contig 12200 bp, 8 predicted proteins | sample 8958751 | NCBI WGS metagenome assembly JAEEGI01 (sample SAMN16246545, study PRJNA631951) | gut metagenome | biome: gut microbiome; feature: rumen; material: KS-attached | host: Bos | place: Iran: Karaj | collected 2018-10 | reverse complement strand
AAGACTTTAGTAATTCGGCAACTATAATTGCTGAATTAACAGACTATTAGATTGATGTTTATCAAACCATACAAATTCTTGAAATAAGAGGTTACCCTATTGAAGTTATTTTCAGGATAACATTAAAGCAATATATTCGAATCTATGATAATAAAAAAAGGGAGGGGATAAGACCACTGTCACTCCCCTACCCTTGCTTATGAAATTCAAAAAAATGAAAAAGAAAAAAGAATTACTGTCATGTAAGTTCGGCCAATGCAGAGGGGAGTGTTTTCTCCTCCCCATCTGCATGGCTTGGACATCATTCACATGAACATCTTAATGTTATTTATTGATGATCTTTTTGCCGTTGTTGATGACGATACCCTTGGTGTTGGCGTTGACCCGCTGTCCGTAGGGGTTATAGAAGATGTCTGACTCGCTGTTGCGGTGGAACTCGACGGAGGACACCTTGTCGGTGGTGCCGTCGGCATTGTTGAACACGAAGGTGAGGTTGGTATTGCCTTCCAAGTCCGTTTCACCCTCAATGGCTGCAGACACATGTTTCGGCAACTGGAGGTAAGACTTGTTGTAAGTCAGCCATCCGTCCTTGTAGTAGATCTTGAAGCGACCGTTGTTGAGACCGTAGTTCACAATCAAGTCATCATCCTCGTTCTTGACGGTCATGTAAACATACTCATCATCGTTGGCCGTCCCAGCCATCAGATTATCCTCAAATGAAGAGCCGGAATAAGACATAGCATCCTCCATGAGCCACTGGCCATCCGCACCCTGTGTGTAGTCATGCTCACCAATCTCGTAGTAGTACGTATAGCCGGGAGTGCCACGCAGCACTACCCCAACATACTCATCCACACCCTGATACAGGTTTCCCTCTCCATCGATGACGTTGGCCTTGAGTCGCGAGGGGATGTATTTGATTTCATTGAGGAAGACCAAACGGAGGTCACCGTCCACGTCCTCCACGAGATAGGCCCTGAGCGGCTCCACGCCCTCCGGCAGGTTGTCATTGGTGTGAGAGAGGTCGACGTCGAAATCACGGCACAGCGTCTTGTAGGTTATGGGAGAGCCAGAGGCGTTCTTCATTGTAAGAGGAATCTTGTATGACACATCATGGTCGAAATCGACAGGCCTGTTCATGGACGTGTATCTCGGATCCTGGATATAAGTCCCCGACCATTTCCCATCAGGATATTTCTCATGATAGACAGATGGCTTGACGAAGAAAGTAGTTTTGCCATAAGTGTCCATCTTGTTGCTGGTATAGACTTTCGTCCTCTTCAGCGTGTCGGGAATCTCATCATTCATGATGAAGATATTGAGCAGTCGATTGTAGTTCCAATCAACTATCGAAGTCGAAGTACTGGCGCCAACGATGCCTGGTGTGGTGATGTTGGCAGGGATGGTGTACTCGTATATCTTGTCATCCTTTTGTATCATACCTTCCGCATAATTGTCGAGGTGCGACGGCAGGGTGACATGGGTGAAGAGCGTACAGTTTTGGAAAGCCTGCTTGCCGATAGTCTTTACGGAGTTTGGAATTTTGATCAGCCTGATGCTTGTACAGTAGGAGAAAGCCTGTGCTCCGACCTCCTCCACATAGTCAGGAATGGTGAACGAAGGAAGACTGTAGCAGCTTGATACCAGGCCCTGAGGAAGGATCTGAGCAAACCAGTCCACCTTTGTCAGGTTCTCGCATCGATGGAAAATGCCTGTCTTCATGCCGGTCAAGTTCGTCTCAGTCACCGATTCAGGAACGTAAGCATATTTCAGGTTCTCGCAGCAGCTGAACGCGCCGTCTCCAAGAAACTCCAACCCATCATTCAGGAACACACTGTCCATGTCGCAAGCGAAGAATGCCTGGTAGTCTATTTTCTTCAAGGATGAAGGGAAGATGACTTTCGTGATGCTGCCGTATCTTTGATGAACAGCGTAGCTCCCTTCGTTGTACCTCCCATAATTCCCGTAACTCCAGTTAGAAGCATGGAAAGCATAGTTTTCTATGGTTTCCAGACCTTCGGGTAGAGCCAGTACTCCACTGACCCCCGCATTCTTGAACGCCCAGTTCTCAATGGTCTTCAGCTTGCAACCCTCCGGAAAAGTAAGTGGACCCACATTCTGGCAGGAATAGAAAGCATCGTTCTTGATGGTGACCAGGTTCACGGGGAACACCAGGTTGCCCAGACTCTTGCAGCAGCTGAAGGAGAAACGCCCGATGGTCTCCAGGTTCTCCGGGAAGTTGACGGTCTTCAGGCTTCCTCCCACACAGGCATATCCAGCGATGGTCTTGGTGTTCTCATCTATCGTGTAAGACTCCAGTCCACCGGGAATGAAGTACAACGTAGTCTTGTCCGGGGAATACACCACGCCGTCGAAAGACTTGTATTTTGAGTTGTTGATATTGATTTCCATCAGTTTCGGACAGAACACAATGGGACCGTCGGTGCTGTTCGCCGATGCAGCAGGGTATTTGAAGGTCGTGAGCGTGCTTGGAAAACTGAGTCTTTCCAAAGAGGGCAGACTGTTCAAGGCCCTCGTGTTGATGGTCTTCAGTTTCGAGTTGGGTGAAAAGACTATCTCCTTCAGGTTAGGAAGCTCGTAAAAGCAATCCGAAGGAATGCCAGTTACCCTGTCAGACATATATACCATTTCCAGACTCTTGCACCCATAAAATGCAAATTCGCTGAGCGAGCTTATCGTGTTGGGCAAGGTAATCTCTTTCAGAGACTCACATCTGTTAAAGCAGGAAACAGGCAGTTCTGTGATTTTGGGAAGGAACTCCACGCTTTCAAGGCTCGTGCATCCATAGAAGAGATTTCTGCCTATCGATGTGACAGACTTGGGAACAGTTGCGATTTTCAAGTTCGTGGCATTGTAGAAGACACGGATGCCAATCTTAGTCAAACCTTCGGAGATGACCACGTTTTGGATGGCTGTATTACCGAAGAAAGCAGAGTCAGCCACCTCCGTGACCTGATATTGAGTACCATCATACATGACAGTCGCAGGTACTGTCACATCCGTCATATCCGCGTTCAATCCCTTGAAAGCGACAGTAGAGTCAGAGAGGACCTTATAGGTATAAGCATCCACCGTGAATTGGTCACCCACAGCCGCATTGATGGCCATGGTAAATACGAGTGCAGTAACACTCAAAATAAATCTGAGATGTTTCATGTTGTTTGAATGTAAAAATTTGGTCCGCTAACGAATTAAAGGGCTCATGGCCGAAGCCATCTTAAAGTAAACCATGCAACATTGAAGTGTTGAATGTGATGCTCGCGAGGAAGCGTAATTGTCCCAATCTTTTTTGAATGTGACAGGCTTCATCCCCCAAGCGGATAGGATATGCTCTGTTTGACAAAAAGTTCATGTCTCTCAGCCAAGATGTATGGCCCAAGAAAAAAGCAGAAAGTATTCCCGCCATGTGATGTCTGCCGATGCAGAGGGAAGTTTATCTTTCTCCCCTACTGCATGGCTTTGACATCATTCACATGAACATCTTGCTGTTATTTGTTGATCTTCTTTTTGCCGTTATTGATGACAATACCCTTGGTGTTGGCATTGACCCTCAGTCCATAGGGATTGTAGAAGATGTCAGACTCACTGTTGCGCTGGAACTCAACACAGGATACCTTGTCAGTGGTTCCGTCTGCGTTGTTGAACACGAAGGTGAGATTGGCATAGCCTTCAACATCGATGTTACGCTCGATGGCATCAGACACGTTCTTGGGCAGTTGGAGGTATGACTTATTATAGGTTAGCCACCCGTCTTTTTTATAAATCTTGAAACGGTTTTGGTTCAACCCATAATTGACAAGCTCGTCATCATTCTCATTGATGACAATCCTGCGTACATAGAAATCATCGTTGGCATCTCCAGACATGAGGTTGGATTCAAATGAGGAACCTGAGTAAGCCATGGCATCATCCATCAGCCATTGTCTATCCGCTCCCTTTGTATAGTCATGCTCACCTATCTCATAGTAGTAAGTGTAACCAGGAGTGCCACGCAACACCACGCCGACATATTCATCCACACCTTGATAGAGGTTTCCCTCACCGTCGATGACGTTGGCCTTAAGGCGGGAAGGGATATACTTGATCTCATTGAGGAACACCATCCGAAGCTCACCGTCCACATCCTCCACGACGTATGCCTGAAGCGGTTCAACACCTTCCGGCAGGTTGTCGTTGGTATGGGTCAAATCCACGTCGAAGTCACGGCAGAGTGTCTTGTACTTGATGGGATTTCCAGAGGCGTTTGTCATTGAGAACGGAACTTTTTTGCTGACATTGAAGTCATACCATTTGCCTTCGGAGTATTTTTGCTCAAAAACAGAAGGTTTTACATAAAAGGTAAGGCCATCGGTGTTGGGCTGGTTGAGAAGATCCTCCTGAATCTGGTCAGCCATGATGAAAATGGAACTGAGATGGCCGCTGTTCTGGATCATGCCCGTCTCCGTCACGTATGCAGGTATGGTTATCTCTGTAATCCGGTCGGACCTGTCGATGAAGCCTACACCGCCGTTCTTGGCATTCAGGCTATCCAGGTGTGAGGGAAGGGTGATATGGGTCAGCGACGCACAGTCACTGAACATGCTTCTGCTGATGCCCTTCACGCTGTTGGGAATCTTGACCACCCTCAGCCCCGTTTTCTGGAAAACACCCGGATGGTTGTTCAGATAGAACTGCTCGAAGTTGGTCACGCTTTCCGGGATATGGATGGACTCTAGGCTGGAGCAGTTGTAAAATGCCTCCTGCTCGATGATCTTCACCGTACTGGGAATGCTGATGTCCTTCAGCTTGGTGCAATGAGCGAAAGTCGACCTCTTTATCTGCGTCGCCAGCTTTGGCCATTCAAAGCTCTCCAACGATGAGCAGCTGTAGAAAGTCATGTTTCCGATAGAGCTTACGGTAGCAGGCATGCCTATATTTTTAAGGCTGAAACAACCATAAAAGGCCGAGCCGCCGATGGTTTTCAGCTTGGAGGGCAGCTGGATATCCACGAGCGAGGTGCATCCCTCAAAGACTGCTGTTCCGAATTCCGTGATGGTGTTGCTCAGGCTGACGTTTGTCAGGCTGCTGCAATTATGGAATGTGTTTTGTGGCAGTTTCTTGATGTTGCACAACAAGATGACCTCTTGAAGAGAGCTGCATCCGTCAAAAGTGGCAGTGGACAGGCTCGTGACTGTTGACGGAACCTTCACGGACACCAGCGAGGTACAATCCAGGAACGTATCACCGCCACCATTTCCGATGTTGGTAATACCCTCGTTGAGGGTCACGCTGGCGAGAGAGGTGCACTTCTCAAAAGAACTTTTGTAAATGGTCTTCACGCTTCCGGGGATGTCGATGGCCGTGAGGCCGGAACAGCCTCTGAATGCCTCAGTGCCGATATAGGTAACAGTGGAGGGAATCTCCACTTCCTTGATGTTGGTGCAGAAGGAGAAAGCGAAATGTCCGATTCTCTGCGTGCCCTCCGGAATTACCAGTTTAGTCACTGCCTCATTATTCACATAGAGCGTGCATCCCTCATTGAAGTTATGACCTGTGGAACTGGTGTCAAATGCAATCTCACAGTATTTCCGTACATCAGAGATATGGACATTCTTGATGTTGCATGCCGCAAAAGCCGCATAGTCCATCTTAGTCACGGTAGAGGGTATGTAGATACTGTTGAGTATCGGACCGTTCCAGAAGGCATGATCCCTGAGCTCAGCCAGTCCCTCCCTCAGAGTGACCGCCGTCATTTTATTGCAACCGGTAAAGGCATACGACTCAATGACCGCCACATTGGAAGGAATATCGACAGAGGTGATGTTCTGACAGTCATAGAATCCCTTGTACACGATTCTGGACACGGCATAGGTCTGTCCCTCATACTCCACGGTCTCGGGAATGACCACATCCCCAGATATGTCAGCGTTGGCCGCCTGAACGGAGACATTGCCCGTTGGCTCACCATTGCTGTTGAGTATGACGGTGTAGAGAAGGTCACCTATGACGAAGATGGGCGAGTCGTCAGCCAGGATGAAATACCCCAGATACCAGCGGAAGACACCCTCGGTGGTGTCGATGCCGCCGAAGTCCGTTCCCGCCGGAACATGGAGGGTGACGGGATTTCTTTCGGTGCCAATACCCCTGAAGGCCTGGTCATCCAATTCGATGTCGGTGGAAAGAAGAAAAAAGTCAGTCATGGAGGAACAGCTGGAAAAGGCATACTCACCTATGTGTCTGACCGACTCAGGAACTGTTACTGACTTAATGGCGCATCCGGACAAGGCATAGCCTCCTATTGTCTCCAAGACAGAGTTGAAGGAGAAGTTGGCCAGGCTTGAGCAGTCCTGAAAAGCCGAAGCCTCCAGTCGCCTCACTTCCGGACCCAGTGTGATGTTGTCGAGAGAAGGACAATCCCAGAAGACCGCCAACTGGATTTTTGTCATTGCCTCAGGTAAGTTGATGTCGGTCAGGTTGTGGCACTCGCTGAACGCATAGTCGCCAATGGAGTCAACTGATTCCGGCAAGATGATCTTGACCAGATTGTCAAGCTGGTTGAAACCGAACTGCCTGACAGCGGTGACGGTATAGGTAACATTGTCCTGCATGACAGACTCGGGCACCTCCACGATACTGGGGAAATCCTTGTCGGAGATGCCTGAGGCCCTGCCGACAGAGACGGTTCCCCCGATGCCGTTCTCATCCATTCCGATGAGATAGTAGTCGAGGCAGCCTATGGTGAAGACAGGTTCCTCGATGACGCACCAGTAGCACAGGCCGCCCTTGAAAGTAAACCCTTCAATGGTCGTGTCCACATCGCCGAAATCAAAACCTCGTGGGGTATGGATCCAAAAGACGGTCTCATAATTGAACATCCCGGCAAAGGCATCATCAGCGATGTCGGCATTGACCGACCGTATGAAGACATCCTGCAGTCCGGAACATTTTTGGAAAGCCATTGATCCAATATGACTGACAGTTGCCGGCAGGTCGATGGATTTCATTCGGCTGCAGGCGTAGAAAGCCAGGTCATTCACGGTTGTGACGGAATAGGCGAATCCGTTATTGGTGACCGTTTCGGGAACGACTATCTCGCCGTTGATTCTTGAGTTCAGGGGTTCCACGCTGACAGTACCTGCAACATTTTCTGAATCCTCGGTAAGGACGGTATAGGTCAGCTTGTCGATGGAGAACTGGTTACCCACTGCGGCGCGGGTGTTGATTGCGGCCATGATGGCACACAACATGATAAATAGTTTTCTCATGATTTTTTGTTTTTATGAATGATAGTAAACAGTCAACCTTTATAGGCATCATTAGAAGTTCTCATCCCACACATTAAAAGTGGGGTTGTCATAATTCTCTTCATCCTCAAAGAAGGATGTATTGGCATCAGACTCCTCTGGAGTGGTGTTGCCGGAGCCGATATTGATCATCAGCGGTTGTGAGGTGGTCTTGATGACCATGGTTTCGGGACACTCATACGTTTTCTTGAATGTTGGTTTCATATCTGTTCTTATTAAAGGGTTGATTATTGGGGCTGCTAACGGAGGGGTAAGTCATCGTCGTCGGTTCATGCTTCGGTCTTTGGTCTGCCGCTTTTCGTACTCAGATGGTGCATTCTGTAGAGGGTGTTCCTCTTGGCATGGTTTTTCACCATTACCTATGATTGTCACATCAAGCCCTCTCCGTCTGGCGAAGTTGATCATGTGCTCCGTGCCACGGCTGTGCCCGTCCCAGAATGCGATAAGTGCATCCGACACCTTTGCCATTTGTGCGTTGCGTACCATTCCGGCTCCCTTGCCCAGTGCATTCCACTGTGCAGGGTATAATTCGACGGGAAGTCCGAACTCCTTGGCGAACCGTTCCCCAAGGACATCCGCACCTCTGGCATGGCCGGAAACTATGATGACCTGGTGTGTCCTCATCTTTTCCTGAAGCACGGCCTGGCATTGCTCCCTCAACAACTTGTAATTGCTGAAGGAGCGGCTGCCAGCTATGATTACTCTATAGTTCTCCATCCTATGTTTCAATTGCTATTGTTGTGCCTCCATCTCCAAAAACAAGGAGACCTTGCAGTACCTGTTGTCTTTAGGGTTGCTGTATTCCTGGATGCCGCCGAGAGAGATGGACATTATCCTTTCCGACGGTACGCCACGCTTCATCAGCTCTTGTGTAATGTATCGGGTCCTTTCCTCGCTCAGTTCAGTATTGATGTCCCTTGAACCTGTCGCACTGTCAGCAGCACCGGCGATATTCACCTTCAAGTTGTGCGAGGTGGCCACCTTTGCCAGTTCGTCAAGGTTGATCAGTTGCGAATCATCCGTCAGCTGAGCCTTGCCTAACTGGAAAAAGAAGAATATGGGCACATTCAGTACATTGGAGTCTGTTTGAAATGCACCGGGGAGAATGCTGTCACTCATTCCTCTCAGCCGGGAACGTAAAGACAGTAAGCCTTTGTAACTATTCTTGGTATTGCCATTATCGTCAAATATGTAACCATATTTTTCGAGCAGCCCCTCTATCTTCAGGATTTTCCTCAGCTCCTCGATGGTCTTGTGGTCGATATCGTGCTGGTTGCGCAGATGGGAGTTGGACTGTTCCATGCGGTCGAGATGGGAAAGGAGGTATTTGTTCTGATTGATGTAGGGGAGCGCATCAACGGCATGATGCCATCTCCGTTCTCCAAGATTGAGACCGATGCCAAGTGAGAAAGATGGCATGTTGTCGCCCAGCTTGCCATGTGAGCCATTGCCGTCGAACTCACGAAAGGTGGTGAAGCATCCAAGCTCCCCAGACAGATAGAACCGTTGGCCGACATGGTATCGGGTTTGGATGCCGTATGTCAGGGCAAACAGATAGTTTCTTACCTTACCCTCGTCCATGCAAAGCAAGTCAACGCCGTGGACGAGACCGGCACCTAAATAAGGTGTCATGTCCCATTTGGGAAGTCGGTCAGAAGGCTGCCGAAACAAGTCTGAGACATTGTACATCACATCGACGTGCCCAAGTTGGTATTTCGTCCTGTCGAGGTTGCTGTCCTTGAATCTCAGTCCTTGGAAAGCGACACGCATACCAACGGTTGGAGTGAGCCATTTGCCGGCATAGGCGTTGATTGTCGGTGTGGTGCGGTCGAAGATGTCACCGCATCCGACAGGATTGCCGATGAAAGCCGACGCACCTCCCTGAACACCGATGAACCAATGTTGACTTGGCTTGCCCAGCTGCACATAGTCTTTCATCAGTGTCGGTGTGAGCCGTTGTAAATTCGGGTTGTCAACTACAGCCCATTCAAGGCTGTCAATCGGGGTCGCCTTTGCACTTGCTGTCATAGACAAGGCAAGCAGCATGATTGGAATTGTTTTCTTCATGATGATATTCTTTTTGTTATTACTGATATTGATGATATTACTGGCATTACTCATATTACTGATATTGACAAGTCTAACGTCCTCGCTTTATCTTCCTGCCTGATGGCTTGACCATTGCAGCGGCACGGGCGATGCACCGCATCCACCACCGTTCGTCATCATCGTCTTTGTCACGTCCCCAACCTGACATGTTGCCACCGCCACCACCACAAGACTCTGCATAAGTCGTGGCCTCCTTGATATAGTTGATGGCAAGGAACAGGGCACAGGTGATAACATGCTGTGGGTTGTCCGTGAGGTCATAGAACCCCGAATCCTTCAGTACCTCGCGCTGCTCGTTTGAGAGTGTCGGTATCACGGGCTGCAAGGATTCTGCCATCATCTTGTAGTAGGTGGTGACGATATTGGAATGGATGCTTTTGGCTTCCCGGTCGATGTCATCGCCGACGATTTTTGACATCCGGGTATGTTCCTGCCTCAATCCGTCCAACTTGGCTTTGGCATCCGCAAGCACATCCTCCGTCTCGTCGAGCATTCTCTGCTTGTCAGATATTTTCCTATCTATTTCCTCCATCTGTTTCCGCAACTCGGTCATTCTCTTTGCCAACAGTTCTTTGTCCTGACCATCCTCACCAAGCTGTTTGGCGATGAGTTCTATTTCCTCATTGATTTTTTCTTTCCGCGCCTGTAAATTGGCAATCATGGTGGAGAGACCTTTCAGTTTGATTTCCATCCGATGAATCTGTTTGAGCAGTCCTTCGCGGGTGTTCTCCAGTTCCTGTACCTGATTAACAAGGTCGCGCTTGTATTCCTCGGTGGAGCGGTGCTTTGCACCTGTCTCGGCCTTGTTGCTTCCCCGTTCCAGTCCCCAGTTTTTGTTGACTTCTTCGTAAAGCTCGTTGTGGAGTCTTGTGAATGTCGCACTTTCCTCCGTAGGGGTTTCTCCAAACACTCTTTTCCATGAAATACGTTTGCTCTTTTCATCAATAGGGAGTAAAGTACAATGGATATGAGGATTGGTCTCGTCGAGATGCACATAGAAACTCACGATATTATTCTCCCCGAACTTTCTTGCCACGAAATTGTAGATGTCCGCTGCCCATTTCTCTATGTCCTCGGTTCTTTTCAAATGGGAGTTGTCTGCACCTTTTTCAAGGTTCACAGCCTGGTCGCCAAAGGCTATCTCCAGCATCCTTTCCCTGCTGCCTCCAAATATCATTTGAGCGAGGATGCGTTGTTTCCGGCGTACATTGTCTCTGGCGTTAGGATTCTTGATGCCACGGCTTCTGAGGATGTCGTTCATCTTCTCATCGATGGACTTGGACTTGTCAATGGGTTGAATCTTACCACCTTTGGTGACCTCAAAGTTCAGATGGGCGCGGGTAGGGTCGTAGTTGGCCAGACCATCCTGGGCTTTTTTGACCCATAGATTGTTTGACCAGTTACGCTGTTGCTCATTGCTCTCTGCTTTCGAGATGCCATCCTTGTTGGGATGTACGTCCATGACTTGTTTCCTATCTGCCATCTTTTTGTTGTATTAGTATGTCATCTGCCTGAGCTTGCTCCCCGTAGGAACTCCTTCAGGAGAGGCAGCCTAATGCGTTAATGAAAGTTAACGCTTATTAGGCTAAGCGTTTTTTAAAAAACTCCCTTCCCTCCATTCGGGTTTTCTCTTTCCCTTTGTTCGGTGGAGCAAGCTCACAGTCCTGTGAAGCGAGGTTCCATTTTGGTATGTTGATTGGTTATCATATTCGATATGGAGTGAGAATATGCCTGGGGTTATTTGATGTATGCTTGTGCTGAGGCAGTGAGCATAAATGCGAAGGAATTGCCGAAGCGTTTCCTTTGGAGCCAGCCAGCTACTATCAATTCGTTGATGAATTTTTGTGTGGTGGGGCGACTCCAATGCCAGGTCTCGGATAGTTCCGTGATATTTGAACAAAATTGCTGCGTGAAGCATGTTCGTTTCTGATCATCGTTAGAGCATCCTTCAAGAATGTGTCCAATCAACCATAGGAAAGCATCATATCGGGAGAACTTATGGTTGTCTTTGCTTGTGAGCAAAGTCAGCAACTGGATGTCAAGAGTCATCTGCTGGATGGTTCTGTTGGTTCTCTGAATATCCATTGTTAGTTTGCTTTTATTTGTTGTGATTTTTAACTGAAATAGGCATTCACAAATTTTCTGTCAAGGTCTTCCTCATCAAAATTGTTTTGGTACAAATCTTCAAGACCTGTAGCAGGGAAGAAGCTGGCACATTCCAGGATGGCTGCGAAGGTATATGCTGTTGGCAACGTATGTGGAATGAACAGGATGAGAATTGTAATCAAGGCGAGTGCCATGTATGAATATTTGTTCCTTCTGATGGAGAGAAGTAGTCTGACGCTGTTCTTGGTCGAGAGCAGGAAGAACATGAAGAGTGTTGAGAGCATGATGCCCATATCATTTGGGAAAACCGAATAGTAAGATAGATGGAAGAAAATGACGACTAGGGCCAACAAGTTGGCAGTCATTTTCAAGCTGTTATTATCAAATGCAAGGCGGTACCAGATTGCCACTATTCCTGGCCTGTTTTTCTTGTATAGGAAGATGGGCAGTAATATCAGCAAAAGAGGAAAGAGAAAGAATAAGATTTTTGATGTCATAGATGTTGGGGTAATATTGGATAATTGAGGCAAAATGGAATTAGTTGTTCTCCAAGTAGATGTCATAGGAAGTCACCACCAGCTTCAGTTTTAATGCCTGGAATGATGCTCTGCGGATAATCATCTCGATGTCAAACAGGGTCGGTTCGCAGTTGTCAATCCGCTGTGCAAACTCCTTGTCCCT
>JAEEGI010023224.1_pt1 | contig 12201 bp, 13 predicted proteins | sample 8958751 | NCBI WGS metagenome assembly JAEEGI01 (sample SAMN16246545, study PRJNA631951) | gut metagenome | biome: gut microbiome; feature: rumen; material: KS-attached | host: Bos | place: Iran: Karaj | collected 2018-10 | reverse complement strand
AAGCGCTCCATCCGCGACTTCTCGGTCCGCTACCCGGACGCAGATGTAACCGCCCGCGCAGTTCCCCTCACTTCCGACGAGCTGCGAAAACGCCTCTGCTCCCGCTCCGGCGGCCCCGCGCACATCTTCGCCTTCCACCACGAAAAAAGCGGCCGCAACCTCATGGTCGCAGCCGCATTGTAGATTTCTCGACTTCGCTCGAAATGACAATGGGCGAACTCGAAATGACAATGGGCGAACTCGAAATGACAAGCTACCACAGGATCAGGCCGACGGTCCAGTAGGAGAACTGGGGGCCGTAGCCGGGTGCGAACTGGGAGCAGGGGCTGTACTTGCCGTAGAGGCCGAGGTGGGAATAGGTGATGGAAGCGCGATAGCTATAGGTGAAGGGAACGCTCTTGATGTCTTTCACCCTCATGTCGCCGTTCTTGAAGGAGCCGCCGTCATTGGTGACAGCCTTGAACTTGGTGCGTCCGGGGAAATTGAGCTCGCCCACGATACCGCCGGCGATGCAAAGGTCGCCAAAATGCAGTTTAAGCTGCACGGGGAAGTCGAAGCCGAAGCTGCGGAGAACGGACTTCTTGATTTCCTGATACTTGCAGGTGGCATCATCCAGAGAGGCCACGCTCACGGCTCCGTCGGCAGGCTGCCAGTAATGCTTCTTGTTAAGCCTGTAGGCGTCCCAGTTGAGATCCGCCGCGACCGACAGACCGGCAAACTTCACGGGCCTGAACTCTACGCCCAGAAGGGTGAAGAAGATTTCCCTGTTCTTTCCGAAAGTGGTGGTGTTGTCAAGGAAATCGGCATCGCCGTCGAGCATCATGTGATATCCCCAGCCGAATGCGCTGTCGGAGTGCCACATACCGGTGTCTTCCTGCAGCTCTTCAGTACCGGAATAGTTTTCTTCAGTGATGGAGAAGCTCTGGGCGCCAAGGCTCAGGCTCACCAGGGCCGCAAGTGCGGCCAAAAATACTTTCTTCATATCTTCTTAATAAATTGTAATTATCGATTCCATAAGTGCCATGACAACCGGTCCCTGCGCGTTCATAAGGAAGGGGAACTCGCTGAAGGGAGTAACCACCAGAGGCAGTTCGTCGCTCTTGCCGGAAAGGAGGTTGCGGAGATTCATCTCCTTCACCTCGGGATAGCAGTCGATGCGGAAATCGCTGAGCCCGGCCTCCTTGGCGGCGTATTTGATAGCGTCGATGAGGGTGCCCCTCTCATCGGCAAGGCCGATTTCAAAAGCCGTCGCACCGGCCCATACGCGTCCCTGTGCAATATCGTCCACCGCTTCGGGGGTCATGCCGCGGCCATCGGCCACGAGGTTCACGAAATTGCTGTACACGGTCTCAATCGACTTCTGGTTCCACTCGAGCTCCGCAGCATCCAGGTCCCTCATTCCGGAGAACATGTCGCTGTGCTCGTGAGTGCCTACCACAACGGGATTCACATGCAGATGCCTGCGGATTGCCTCGCCGTAGGAAGGCACCATTCCGAACACGCCGATGGACCCGGTAAGAGTGGTGGCCGAGCAGAAAATCCTGGAGGCCGATGCCGAAATCCAGTAACCGCCGGAAGCCGCATAGTCGCCATAACTGGCAATCACGATCTTGTCTTCCTGAAGTTGGAGGATTGCCCTGCGGATAATGTCCGAATCCATCACGGCGCCGCCGGGGGAATTCACGCGGAAGACAACGGCCTTGACGTTCTTATCGGCCTTCACCTTCTCGATGGTGCGGGCAAGTTCATCGCCGATGATATCCGAGCCGATGGAGCCATCGGCATAGATCACAGCGATGTGGTTACGGGAATTTCCTTTGGGAAGCTTATACTTTTCAGGGGTGATTTTGGCGATATCCTCAACCTTGTCCTTGCCCATGAGACCGCACAGATACGCCTTGATCTGGTCGCGGTGCATGAGGGTATCCACCAGGCCGGCCTCCAGCCAACTGGGAGCGTCTCCCAGGGCAAGGCTGCCTGCCATGGCATCCAGGCTGGATGCCTCAAGGCCGCGGGCCTGGGCGATTCCCTCCACGTAAGTCTTCCAGATTGTGCCCAGCAGAGCCTCATACTGCTCGCGGTTCTCCGGGGAGATGTCGTTTCGGATATACATCTCGCCTGCGCTCTTGTACTTGCCGTGACGGATGAGCTGCATATTCACGCCAAGGGTATCCAGCAGGTCCTTTACAAAGTACTGCGTGGAACCCATCCCGGTGAAATGCCCGCTGGCGGCGGGATTGAGCACAATCATATCCGCCGCTGTGGCCAGGTACAGGCTGCGGGGATTGATGGAATTCATGTAAGCCACGACCCTCTTTCCGGACTTTTCGCGGAAGCGGATTATGCTGGCGCGTATCTCCTCGGTGGTGGCGGGGCCGGCGGAAAGTTTGTCCGGCCTCATGTAAATCATGGCGATGTCGTTGTCCCCCGCTGCGGTTTCCAGCACGCCCTCAAGGGTGAGGAGCGAGAAACTCCTGCTGGAGGAAACGCCGCTCAGTCCCACGGACATGGAACTCTTGCTGCGTTCCGCAACAGGCTTGGAGAAGTTCAGGAAAAGGACCTTTCCCTTCATGGGTTTAGCCTGGGCCGTGAAGCTCATGAGCATCAGGGCCGCAATAATCAATACACTACTTTTTTTCATTCCTATTTGTTTCCAGGGTTTATTTTTCACCAAATACCAGTTTCATATCGCGCTCTACAGCGGGACGGGCAATGCTTTCGGGAACAAAACTCCAGGAGCCGATCACCGAACTGTCGCTTATACTTTCAAGGTCGATGGCGCCATGTTCCTTAAGGTAATTGTACAGTATGACGCGAATCTCCGGATACCTTCCCACAGTCCTCTCCTCTATCTTTCCCGTGTCGATTCCGGCGGCCTGCAGATGACCTCCTCCGCCGTTGGCGCGGTACGAGGTCACGGCCACCTTATAGGTGCGGGCGGGATCGAAGGGGGTGCCGTCGGCCATTGAAGAAATCCTGATTCTCTCCCCTGCCGGCCTGGTAATATCCACTGTGTAATTAATGCCGCCTGCCGATGAGAAATTATACGTGCGTCCCGTGAACGACCAGCCCTTCTGCTGGGTCCTGGGGTCGTCCCTGTTCTTGATTTTGAGAACGTGTTCTCCTGCCGATGAGACGGTATTCACCCACAGATCATAGGAGAATTCAAGATACTTCAGTATTTCCTCCCCTGTCATATTTATCACATAGAGCTGATTCTCGAAAGGATAGAAAGTGAACAGATCCTTGAACAGGACAGGCCCCTCCGGAATCTCCTTATTGTATGTGAGAGGAGCGGCAAAGGAAACATCGGCATCCGTTGACTCCAGACAAAGAGTATGCATCAGGTTTATGTAAGGGCACATTCCGGCGAATGCGTCCTTTGTCCGCACCGTGACGCCAAGGCTTCCGACCTCCGCGAGAGTGAAATGTTTCACCGCAAGATAATCCTCGCGGAAATGCTCGCGCATCACCGGATCCGCCATTTCCGCCTTGACCGGAATGAGGCAGGTCTCGAAGGAGCGGCTCACGATTTTCCCGCCATCCACCTTGAAGTGCATCTTCCCCTGGGCCACATAGCGGCTGTGGCTTCCTGAATTCAGAAGTGCGCTGCTGTCCCGGGTTTCCACATAGGGCCTGTGATCGTGGCCGCACACAAGGAAGTCTATTCCGCTCACACTGTTGAACGCGTCCAAAGCCTCCGCTTCCAGCTTAGTGCCGTCGCCATAGCCGCAGGCGGAATGCATGGTTACCACAACCACGTCCGGGTGAACCTTTTCCCTCACTGCATCCACATCCCTCTGGGCAATTTCCCTGATGGATACGAAGTCCATTCCGCTCCAGATCTCATCCGACAGCCATGACTTGATATTGGCATTGGTATAGCCCAGGATGGCGATTTTGACCCCGGCCCTGCGTACCACCTTGTACAGCGGAAAGTAAGGCTTGCCGTCGCTGACGCGGATGGCGTTGCCGGCAAGGAAGGGAGCATCGGCCCGGCGAAGATCCTCCGCCACCCTGTCGTACACCGGATGACCGGCTTCTATGTCGTGGTTTCCCACCGCCACCGCGTCATAGTCCATATAGTCCACGATGCGCGAGAAAACGTGGGTTGTCACCGTGTCCACGAAATTGAAGTAATACGTGGCATCATCCCCCTGGATGCAGTCTCCGGCATCCACAAGGAGCACGTTTTCCCGGCCCTGATCCGCACGCACGCTGTCTATGTAGTGGTTCATGGCGAACACGCTGCGACGTATTCCTCCTCCGGCGTAAGTGGAGTCGAAGAAGGTGCCGTGCATATCGTTGGTGGAAAGCACGGTGAGGGTGTAGTCACCGTCACGGAGTTTCGGGGTGCATGCTGCCGCAATGAGAAGCGCAAGTATCGGAATGATGAACTTTTTCATACTACCTTCGTCTCATGCCTTGCATTTTCTGCATCAGATTTCCCGTCATGGCTGTCTTCATCACTTTTCGGGTTCCCTCGAACTGCTTGAGGAGGCGGTTCACCTCCGGGAGTGAAGTTCCGGAGCCGTCGGCTATCCGTTTGCGGCGGGGGCCGTTGATAACTTCCGGATGTTCGCGCTCGTAAGGGGGCATCGACAGGATGATGGCTTCCGTGTACTTGAAAGAATCGTTGTCCATATCCATGTCTTTGATGGCTTTTCCAACGCCGGGAATCATGGAGGCGAGGTCCTTGATGTTGCCCATCTTTTTCACCTGCTGGATCTGCTCGTAGAAGTCCCAGAGGGTGAATTTGTCCTTCGCAAGCTTCTTGCGGAGCTCGCGCGACTGCTTCTCGTCGAACTGCTCCTGGGCTTTCTCCACGAGGGAAACCACATCGCCCATCCCCAGGATACGGTCTGCGATGCGTTCCGGATGGAAGACGTCCAGAGCCTCCATCTTTTCACCCGTGGAAACGAACTTGATGGGTTTTCCAACGACGGCCTTGATGGAAAGGGCCGCACCGCCGCGGGTATCGCCGTCCATCTTGGTGAGCACAACCCCGTCGAAGTCCAGCCGCTCGTTAAAGATGCGGGCGGTTTCCACGGCGTCCTGGCCGGTCATGGCGTCCACCACGAAGAGCGTCTCCGTGGGCTTTACGGCCTGGTGCAGGGCGGAAATCTCGTCCATCAGCTCGTCGTCCACCGCAAGGCGGCCGGCGGTATCCACGATAACAACGCTGTAGCCATCGGCCTTTGCCTTGGCTATTGCGCCCTGGGCTATCTTGATGGGATCCTTCTCCCCTTCTTCCGTATAGACGGGAACGCCCACGCCTTCTCCCAGCACTTTCAGCTGATCGATTGCGGCGGGACGGAAAGTATCGCAGGCGGCAAGGAGCACCTTCATTCCCCTCTTGCTCTTTATGTGCAGGGCAAGCTTGCCGCAGAATGTGGTCTTACCGGAACCGTTCAGGCCGGCCACAAGCACAACTGCGGGACTTCCCTTGATACTTATATCCTGCGCGTTGCTGCCCATGAACGCCGCCAGCTCGTCGTGCATGATTTTGATCATCAGCTGCTGCGGCTTCACGGCGTTTATCACGTTTGCGCCGATGGCTTTTTCCTTCACGGTGTTGCAGAAGTCCTTGGCCACCTTGTAGCTCACATCGGCATCCAGGAGGGCCTTCCTGATGTCTTTTACGGTTTCCGCAACGTTGATCTCGGTGATTCTTCCCTCACCCCTCAGTATCTTGAAAGACCTTTCCAGTCTCTCGCTTAGGTTTTCGAACATGCCGTCTTAATAATTATTCCTACAAATATACTAAAAAAAGCCGGAAATTCCGGCATTTTTTTAATCTTTGAATACTGTGTAGTCCAGGCCCAGGAGTTTCAGCTTGCCGCGGATTTCCGGGACTTCCCTCTCCAGGAAGTCGGATTTCATCCTCTGGAGAATGAGTCCGCGGGCATCGGGAGCTATGAAGTAGCCTATCCCACGCTTGTTGTAGATGACCCCGTCGGCGGTGAGTTTCTCGTAGGAACGGGCCATTGTGTTGGGGGTCACTCCAAGTTCAGCGCCATATTCCCGCACCGACTGGATGCGGTCCTCGGCCTTCAGTTCGCCGCTCAGCACGCGTGCACACACTGCATCGGCAATCTGGAGATAAATCGGTTTTTCTGCGTTGAAGTTCATGGCTCTAATGTTTGATTGTACTTATGCGGCGCCATACTCCCCAGCCAAGTCCGAGAGTGAGAACGGTGGTTACGACGTACATTGTAATCATAATGCCGCGGACTAAGCCTTTCAGAGTCTCTTCATCAGCATATTGATAGTTGGATAAATCCAGACCGGGAATGATGAATGCGGAAAGGGTGCTCAGCACAGTGGAAAGGCCGAAGATGATAAGGATGGCATAGAAAATCTTGTTCTTCTTGAAGCAGATGCCGCAGAGAAGGAAGAACAGGTAGTTTGCAAATCCGCTCACAATGGTCAGGGCCTCAAAGAATGCAGGGCTCACCATCATTTCTTTCATCAGAACAATATCCGCCTCGTCAAATTGCATATTGGCCATAAGGTTGGTGACACCTGACATCATCGGATCGCCCACGGTCTTGTCCAGGAGGCAGATGAGCCAGTCGGTGCCAAGGGACACAACCAGGAATGCCACAGGAATCACGATGAGGGTGTTAATAAGCATCGACACGAATTTCTCCGCCTTCGACGCCGGGATGAGGATCCAGTCCGAGCCCTCCTTTTTGTCGGTGAGGAAGCCGTAGAATCTCGTCATGTAGAGTTCCAGCACCAGAGCTACGATTGCGAACACGGCATAGCGCGCGCCAAGGGCGGGGCCGCAATAGGTCTGGTTGAACAGAAGGCCGAAGAATACCCACACCACATAGAGGATAACGCCGGAGAATCCCATCAGGATAACAGCTCTGGAGTGTTTTCTCCAAAGGCGGGTGATGTCATATTTGAAATAAGTGCCGAAGCGCTTGAAAGAAAATGTCTCGTTCATGGCTTTCTACTTTTTAAACATTGCTTTAATCACGTCCTTGTGCTTGTACACGGCGTTGAACAGCGCCTCCATATTCACTTTGGACTCCTCGCCGGTAGTGTTGGGATACACCTGGATGGTACCTCCGGGGATCTGCTCCAGATAAAGCGCACCCGGCTGGATTTCAGTGCCGTAGTCGAAGAACAGCTTCTCGGAAATCTCGTCGATGCTTGCCTGCAGCAGCACATCCCTCTTGTCCAGGATGATCACCGGGTCGATGATGTTTTCCAGGTCCCTCACCTGATGGGTGCTGATGACGATTGCCGATTCCTCCGACGTGTACTTGGTGATAGCCTTGCGGAACTGTGTCTTCGACGGGATGTCCAGGCCGTTGGTGGGCTCGTCCATGAAATAATAGCGCGCATTGCATGCGAGAGCGAAACTGATGTAGGTCTTCTTGAGCTGACCAGCGCTCATCGCGTTCATCTTCTGGTTCTCGTCCACTTCGACTTCCTTCAGCACCTGGACGAATTTCTCCAGGCTGAAGCCCTTCCAGAAAACTCCCGTCTCCTTGGCAAAGTCATAGGCCGATGCGTTCACGGGCGCAACCTCGTCGGGAAGATAATAGAGCTGCTCCAGAAGGCCGGGTTTGCGGTCGAAAGGATCGTAGCCGTCGATGTCGATTTTGCCGTTGAGGGGCTTCTTGAGCCCGCACAGGAGAGTGAGCAGAGTGGTCTTCCCCACCCCGTTCTCTCCCAGGAGACCGTAAATACTGCCGGGCTGGATGCGCATGGAGATGTTCTCCAGCACGCTTACAGGCCCGTAACTGAATGCAAGATTGTCGATTGTAATCATATCCTTATGCTTTTTCAATATATTTGTCCGATGAAGGGGCTACAAGCCACACGATAACATAGACCCAGAAGCCAAACGAAAAGCAGACCAGGCCCACGAGGAACAGAATGCGGATTATCGTCACATCCACCTCCAGGTAGTTCGCGATACCGGCGCAAACTCCCGCGATCTTCTTGTTCTGACGATCAAGTGTCAACCTTTTCATATCAATGAGTTTTTAGTGTATTAGTTCATTAGTACACTGCAAAGGTAAGACAAAAATTTTAATCTGCAAATTTTTTTACAGATTTTTTCGCATTTTTTTGAAAAAAACGGTTACGCCTTGTCCTGAGGCAGATCTTTCGGCAGGTAGATTACCTCGCCCACAGGGTTGTCGCGCTTGCCGTCGGCGGCATCGGCCAGTTCCGCTGCCATGGTGTCGTCCACCTTCTTGGCCACTTCGTCAATGACAAGATGCTCCTTGTAGCGCTTGCGGGTGGTAAAAGCCATATAGGCATACAGGCCGATGAAAAGGACAATGCAGGTTGCCGCTATCCCGGTTCCCATGCTGGATACCATCAGAAGGGCGTCGAAGCTGGCATGGAGGGCGATGGGCACCAGGGCGGCGAGCCACATGTTCGCCTTCCGCTTTGCCGGGTCTCCCAGCATCGCCTTCGAGTAGAAGAAGCCCATCATCACGGCGAAGAAGAAGTGCCCGGGCACGGAGCACAGGGCGCGGAGGGCGCCAACCTCGGCCCATGATTCCATGTTGGAGAACAGGTACATTATGTTCTCCAGGGCGGCAAAGCCCATTCCCACGCACGCCGCGTACACTATGCCGTCTACATACTCGTCGAAGTGCTTGCTGTGCCTGAGCAGCAGCCAAAGCATGAAGAGCTTTGCGAGCTCCTCCGGCACCGCCGCGCCGAAAAGCGCCGTGCTAATGTGCCCAGCCGCCGTGGTGGCTTCCGAGGGGTAGAACCCCAGAATTCCAAGCGGCGTGGAAATCAGGAACGACGCCAGCGCGGAAAGAGCGCCGAAGCCGAAGCCCTTCAGGAGTTCCCCCGTGGGCTCCTTGCGCAGCTTGTCTTTCCTATATATAAAATAAAGGAGAACCAGTGCCGGCAGAACGGCGGCTATGAGAATCAATATCATACTTCCAACTGTTTACGAACCGCCTCAAGGTAAAACGCGCGCCGCTGCTCCTGCGAGATCGGATATCGGCACAGACGGGAACTGTCGCGGAGGCCGTCGTCCAGATTGCACACGAAGAGGTCGTCCACATCGGCCAGATAAAGGCGGTTAAAGCGGTTATCCAGATATTTCTGCAGGCCGATGGTGTAGCTCATCGTCCCGTACACGTCCATCTCGCTGAGCTGATCCTTGCAGAACACATACAGCCCCATCTTGCGGAAATGCCCGTAGAAGCCGTTCCCCACCTTCTGCACCTTGCTCTCGAGGATGCGCCTAAGCGGCAGCGCCATCTCCCAGTACGGGAGCTCCTTCGCCCCGATGTACTTCCCTCCCCTGAGTCCGTACGCGTATCCGTACTCCAGGATATCGCTGGTTTCATCCTCCTGCTCCGGAGCCAGTGTTATCCCCGCCACATCCTTCAGCAGTTCCTGCTCCGCCCTCCGGCTCTCCTCCATGGCCCTTGTAACCTCTATGCCGATGGCGTCGCTCCCCTCCGACTGCAAATCCGGCCTGTCCCTGTTCACCAGGCACTCGAACTCGCTCCCCAGCAGTGCGCACAGCGAAATCTGCGCATACTGCTCGAAAAAGCACGTCCCGTATTTCCTGCTTACCGCCATAGCTCCCACAAATTTACAAAAAACGAAATACATAAAAGAACACTTTCGTGTATTTCGTGAACACTTTTTATCGGTTTTAACCGTAAAACCTGCCACGAGACACACGAAAGCGTCTTTCCTTGCGTTTCAGCAAACAACGTCAGAAGTTCAGGGCAAAGCCCAGGCCGTTGGAGGTGGGGCCGAGGGTAACGTTGAAGGGGCGGGGGGCGTAACGACGGGAGTAATCGTCAATGATTACGTCCATTTCACGACGCCCGCTCACCCAGAGGGGAATTCCGGCGCCGAGGGAACCGGCCGTTCCCAAAAGGCCTACAACCCCCATCGCAGCCATGACTTCATCATCGAAGAAGACTCCAAGCGACATGGTGGCGAAGATAGGAGCCACTAAGATACACAGGCCGCGGCCTGCCCAGAGCTTGCTTGCCGCCTTGCGGTAGCTGCTACCGTAAATCGCGCTCAGACGTTCTTCAAGCGGCATCATATAGAAGTAGTCCATCTCGGTGGGACCGTAGTACTGGGGTGCAATGTACAGACGCTGGGCATCATTGTCCCCATCTGCGCTTCTGTAATTCTGCGCGTAGAGGCCTCCCGACAATGCCAGGAGAACCGCAATAAGCAGTAACTTTTTCATAACGGTGATTTTTACCCGAAAAAGCAGCAAAAACTGTTCCGTAGCTAGCCCAGTATCTCCACGGAAGGATTGGCCAGAGAAGATAGGATTGAAGGAAGGAGATTAATGTAATCCTTCTGGCGGATGTGCAGTTCGAAAGTGACGCGGCCCTTTGACAGCGACCAGGATTCTACGTCGATTCCTGCGTCCTTGAAGCGCTGGAGAATGTCCTTCACTTCGCCCTCTCCCCTGCAGTCCGCACTGAGGCCGATGGTCTTTTCTCCGTAACGCTTATGCAGGAAGTGCACGGCCTCCAGGCACATCACGGTGAGGATGGTTGCAGTGCCGGCTACAATCCACATTCCGCCGCCGCAGGCAAGGCCGATAGCCGCAACAACCCACAGGCCGGCCGCCGTGGTTACGCCACGCACAGCATTGCGCTGGAAGATGATGACACCGGCGCCGATGAAGCCGATGCCGGACACCACCTGGGCCGCAACGCGGGCAGCGTCGTGCTGGGCATCGCCGAAGGCAAACTGCGAGATAATCATGAACAGGGCGCTTCCCAGAGCCACGATGAAGTGTGTGCGCAGGCCCGCCTCCTTGGCGCGGAGTTCCCGCTCAAGGCCAACAAGGCCGCCCATTAATCCGGCCACAACCAGCCGCAGTACAAGATTCCAGTCCATCAGCCAAGAGGATAAAAGATTTCAGCAGACGAATAGCGCCCCGGCCATGCAGTGTCGTATACCTGACGCACACCGCGTGCGCTCAACAAATCATAGAAGTTAGACAGGGCTGCGCAATACAGCGCCTCATAGTCCGTGCGCTTATGCATCACCATGGCAAACAGAGTGTACACCGCCAGGATAAAGGACGATGCGTTCTCCCGGACCTCGTCGTCCGGCCGCAGCGGGTCCCGCAGCGTAAGGCGTGTTTCCTGCGCGTAGGTGAGGTCGGCGATGGCATCGGCAAGAAGAGGATCGCTGTCCGGAGTATAAAGCTGCCTGCAGTAGCGCTTCCCGGAGAATTTCCGCTCCGAAGCCTCCTTAAGCATCACGGTCTTCCAGTCTGGAAGCGGGGTAACGAACAGAGCCGCCGCAGCTTCAGGGTGCAAAAGCAGGTCTCCGCCAATGGCGCACCAGTCCTTGTCCGGGCTCAAAATACCCCGGCGTCGCGCCACTGCCTCGGCGATATGCCTCAAATATTCGTCCATCGGGGCGTAAAAATACAAAAAAACATCTAAATTTGTACAATTATGCGTATAGTTTTTCTTGATGCAGCCACTATGGGCTCTACGCCGATGGACGAAATATCCGCCCAGGGCGAATTTACCTGTTACCCCGATTCCACCCCCGAGCAGGCCCGTCAGAGAGTTGCGGATGCCGATGTAGCCATCCTCAACAAGATAATCGTGAACAAGGAGTTCCTGGACGCCGCCCCGAAGCTGAAGCTCATCTGCGAGGCGGGCACCGGAATAAACAACATAGACGTTCCCCTGTGCACGGAGCGCGGCGTAGCGGTGCGGAACGTCGCAGCCTATTCCACGGATTCAGTTGCCCAGCTCACATGGATGCACATCCTCAACCTGGTTGGCCGGGCTTTCCACTACGACAACTACGTAAAGTCGGGCGTCTACGCCCAGGGCCGCATCCACGTGGATGCAGGCCATCCCTTCACGGAGCTTGCAGGAAAAACCCTTGGCATCGTGGGGATGGGCGCCATCGGCCAGAAGGTCGCCTCCATCGGCCTAAGTTTCGGAATGAAGGTCATTTACTCCTCCACCTCAGGCACTTCGCACTGCAAGGATTATCCTTCGGTGAGCATCGATGAACTCCTGGAAAAGGCCGATGTCGTGAGCATCCACGCCCCATACAACGAGCGCACCGCAGGGCTCATCGGCTATGAAGAGATGCGCCTTATGAAGCCAAGCGCCGTTCTTGTGAATACCGGTCGCGGCGGCATTGCCGTGGAAGAAGACCTTGCCCGCGCCCTGGACGAAGGCCTCCTTGCAG
>JAEEGI010023221.1_pt1 | contig 12201 bp, 7 predicted proteins | sample 8958751 | NCBI WGS metagenome assembly JAEEGI01 (sample SAMN16246545, study PRJNA631951) | gut metagenome | biome: gut microbiome; feature: rumen; material: KS-attached | host: Bos | place: Iran: Karaj | collected 2018-10 | reverse complement strand
CAAGTATTTATGTAAAAACATATAAAATTTATATATTATTTAAAATAATAATCCAAAAAATAAAAAAGTTAAACTGAGAGATAACCAAATTGAATTATTATTATAACCAGAACCAGGCACAGGATCAGGTTGTTTTTCGCAATTAAATGATAAATTAGAAAACTTTAATTCATCTTTCTTACTATTAATATATTCTTCATTCAGCTCACTTTTTTTTTCTAGCCAACATTCATATTTATTTGTTCCTGATTCTTCAGTTATATTGGTGAAACAACAAGCATCATATTCCTTATCATTAAATTCTTCTAATTCTTCTTTAGTTATTTCATGATTTGTACAATGTGATATGTTTGCTGGTGTTATATCTTCACAAAAAGTTGTCTTGGATAAAACATAATTAAGTTCATATAAAGCAGCCACCAAATATATTAAGGATTTCATTTTATTAAATTTTTAAGTTTTTTACATTTTTATATTTATTTTGTAATTTAGGGATTTTCTTTTTAAGGTTTTCATTTTTTTTATTTTGGATTTTTTAGGTTTTTTTAAATATTATTTTTATTTTATAAGGGCAATAATTTTATTTTTAGTTTTAATGAAAAAAAAAAATCAAATTTAAATAATTATATGGAGAGATATTAAATCAATATTTTAATTCTCATTACAAAAAGAGAGAATGTAAATTATAAATATTTGATATATTTCCTTTAAGTTTTTAAAAAAATACTAAAAAATATATTATATTAATAAAATTAAATTAATTGATGTTATTATTAAGATAAAATGATAACTTTTTAAATCTCACACCAAAGACAATTGTTATATGACAGAACATATATAATAATTGAAAAATAGTTAAAATATATTTCAAAGAGTAATCATAAATTGAAATAAAAAGTGTAAATAAAGGATATTCTTTAATATTTAAATATATATTAATTCCCTTTAAATTCAATTATATTTTAAAAAAAAAAGAACCGAAAAAAAATATATTAATATTTGATTTATATTTTTTTATATTTAAATAAAATTAAAATTTCAATGATAAATAAGTAAAAAAAACAAAAATAATTATAATCATTTGATTAATATATTATTTTCTTTATAAAATATTATAAAAACAAATTGAACAAATTTATTTATTATATTCCCATTATTCAAAATATTTTTTATATGTCTAATTATAATATATAAAAAAATAAAGTAAGATTTATAAATTAATATTATTATTAAATATTTGAAAAATTAATTTTAAAAGATTAAAAAAATGAATCACTCAATAAAATGAATTTGAAATAAATAAATGACAAAAATATAAATTCAATTGATAAACAAATATCAAAAAATATCATATTTTAATATATATGAATTTAATTAATATATTTATCTAATATAAAAAATAAAAAAAAAAAATTAAATTGAGGAATAAAAGAAAAAATGAAATATTATTTGACAAAAGTTTTAACTATAGATAAAACATAATATTAAGAAAAGAATAAAATTAATCAAGAAGAAATTTAGGCAATTACAAGGAAATATTGTTTTATTATTATAATATATAAATAAAGAATTACAGGATGAATGAATAAATTATTCTATAAATAGACATTAGAAGAATGTGATATTAGTCTTATTTTTTTTTCCATTATAATATTGATTAATAGTATAATTCAATATTAAAATATTTTTTTTAAATTGAATACGGGATTTGAGTTGAGAAAAAAATAAGTAAATAATAATTTAAGAAGGAAATATATATAATATCTAAAATTATATTTAACTTATTGTTTTTTAAATGGAAAATGATATTAATAATAATGAATTTCTAAATAATAAAAATAAATACATTTTAAAATTCACAAAAAAAAATATTTTTCACTATGATCTCTTAATAAATGATAATAATATTAAAAAAAGAAAATATATTTTTTTTTATTTATTTATAAAACTATATAACTACTTTCTTAATTATTTTTTTTTTAAAGATGTTTTAATTTCAAGAAATTTTTTATTTACACAACATTTTTTATATAAGTCATTTATTTTATTTGCATAATTTATCATTTCTTTGAAATTCTTATCATTTTTTATTAAATCAGAATAAGAATTTATTTTATCATTATTTTCATCTTTTATTAATCCATTAATTTCTTTTAAAACTAAATATATATTATCTAAACTTTCATTATTTATACTTTTATATTCTTGAAAAATTAATGGTTTAATTTTTTTTTTCCTAGGACTAATAATTTCATTTTTAATTTTATTTTCATTAGTTTTTACTTTACAAATTTTATTTATATTTTTCATTTTAATATCTTTTAATTTATTTTTTAAAATATTTCCTTTAAAACTTTTTGAAAAAGAAGGCATTGTTTTATTAAAATCAAAACTTCCTCTTTCATTTCTATTTCTTTTAATATTATTATTTTTTAATTTTAATTTATTATTAAAAGCAGAATTAAAATTTGTTAATGATACTGTATTATTCATATTTTTATTTGGAGAATAATTTATTTTTTTTCCTTCTTTTAATTTATTCATATTTTTTTTCTTAAAATTTAAAAGAGATAATATCTTATTATTATTAATATTATCTGACATTTTTCTTATATTATTTTCAATTTTTTTTTCTTTTTCACTTTCTTTTTCATTAATAAAATTATCTTGAAAAAAAGTATTATTCAAATAAATAGATTTATTTTTTTTTGAAATACTTTTTGAAGAATGAAATGAATGTCTGAAATAAGGATTAATTTTAAATTCTTTTTTATAATCTATATCAAGTAAATTTTGATTTGTTTTATTTATTATTTCACTTACTTCTTTTAATGAATCTGGAGAAATTGAATTATTTTTTTTTCCACTTCTTGATATATTTGTTAATGCTCTTGAAAAACTTGATTGTTCACTTATATAATTTTTATTTTTTTTTAAATGATTTATTAAATTTTTCTTTATTGATAAATTATTATATTCTTCTAATTCTATTTCATTTTTTATTTGTTTATCAATTGAATTTATATTTTTGTTTAAATTTATTATACATTTATTTATTTCATTTATTTCAAATTCTATTTTTGAGTGATTCATTTTTTTAATCTTTTAAAATTAATATTTTATTCAATTTAAATATTACATGAACAATCTTTATATTAATTTTTTAAACAATATAAACTTTAATATTTAAATTTAACTTATTCTTTTTATATAATAAATATATTTTTCATAATTATCAAATTTTTACATAATCTATTACTGATTGTTATATTCTCAATTTATTTTAATTACAATATATATTTTTTTTATTAAATTTTGAATTTCTTGGATAAGTGTTTTCTTTATTATATTTTTATAACAATCTTCTAATTTCCTTTCAAATTTAGCCTTTCATATTTATCTTTTTTTTCTTCATTATCATCTTTTTGAGTATAATATGATGTTTAAAGATTTTCATTATCCTCAAAATTTATAATTTCTGTCATTATAATTATTTATTTATTAATTTCATTTTTTTCAAATATTTAATTAAAAAATTAATTTATAAATCTTACTTTATATTTTTATTAATTATAATTCCCTAAATAATAGTTATTTAATAAATATATATTTTAAGAATTAAAAAGTCCAATAATTATTTGAAATAAAAAATAAATTTGCTAATGATAAAGTTTGTTCAATTTGTTTTAATTTATCCCAACATATCAATCAAATGATTATAATTATTTTTGTTTTTTTCATTCTCTCTTTTTGTTATGAAAATTCAAATATTTATTTAATATTTCTATTTTATTTTTTTTTCATTAAAACTTAGGGATGTTGCCTAAATTATAAAATAAATATAAAGCTCCAAAATAATGAATGAATAATAAAATGAAATCCTTGGTGTATGTAATAATGACTTTATATATGCTTAATTATGTTGTTTCAACTATTTGTACGAGTATAATCCCAACACAAATATCAAATTGTACAAATCATAAAATAACTCCAGAAGAATTAGGAAATTATCCTTCAGAATTTAGTGATGCTGATACTTGTTGTTATTATAAGAGTGTAATATCAGGAAATGTGAATCATTCCTGTATGCCAGTAAAAAAAAGTAATGAGAGTGGTGTAAGAGAAGAAGAAAAAAATAATATTAAAGAAGACGCAAAAAGGAAAGGAGTATCAAATTGTACTTTCTCACTAATATGCGATACTAATTCTAATTCTGATTCTGATTCTAATATTTGTCCTCCTGTGCCTAATTCTGATTCTCAAAATAATAATTCTATTTGGTTATCTCTCAGTTTTACTTTTTTATTTTTTGGATTATTATTTTAAATAATATATAAATTTTATATGTTTTTACATAAATACTTGTTTTTTCCAGTTGATAAAAGAATAAAGGCTATTTATACTTAATTATTTAAAATCTTAATTTGTTAAATATACTTTTTATCAATCAATTTTAAAAATAATAAATATAAATTTTTTACTAATTTTCATTTTAACTAAGAGTGATCTAACACTTCAATTCGTTAAAACTAAAAATACTTTTGATTTTTCTTCAAAATTAATTTAATCCAATATAAATAGAATAGACAAAAAAAATGAAAATAATTCTTAATAATTAAAATGAATTTATTATCAATAAAGAACATATAAAAAGAAGTTTTAATTAAAAAGTGAATTAGATTATATTAAAAAGAGTTTCTTAGGATTCACATTATACAATGATAATATCATATTTATTTTAAATTAGTGATAAATCTTAATAAAAAACAAATTTGACAATTATTTTAATAATATAAATAAAAATAAAAAAGTGATTTAGAATTCAATAAATTTTATTTGTTAATAATTTAAAAAATTATGTATTATTATAATAACAAATAAAGAAATTTAATTTGATTAAAAATGTATAATAAAAATTTAAAGTTGAAAAATGATTTATAAATTGCAATTTTTTATATGATAAAATAGTAAAAATTTAAAAAGTTTTAAGAATAATAAAGATGAAATAAAAAATAAAAAGAAAATCCTATTTACAAATTCTAATAAATTTTAATATTCAATATCTAAAAAGAATGAGAGATAAAGAATTATTTTTTTAATTCTTTAAGATTTTAAAATTGATACATTTTTTTTAAAAAAAAATGAATAATTAATGACTGTATTAAAAAATATTAATTCTAATTTATATTTAATTATAATTTATAAATTGTTGTTTAGGTTATTATTATTTGTTATTTTTTTTTGAAAACATAAATTAATATTTTAATCATTAAATAAGAAATAATCCTTATATTTCGTTTTATTATTAACTTTTACTATATAATCATTTTTGAACTTTTTCACTAAATTATTATTCTTCCTTTAATTTAAATATTTATATTAAATCATTATATGATATTGTGTTATTATATTGCAATTTCTCACATTTATTTATTTTTTTCTTGAAGATATTGTAAAAATATATTCATTTGATTTTAAAATATAAAAAATTATATTAAATTGTTTTACATATAATAAAAAATAATTAAATTGAATTAGTCTATTTTTCATTAATATAATTTTCACCATTATTATTATTATAATTATCAATAGGTGTTAAATTCTTTCTTCCTTTTTTAATTCCAGAAATTCTTTTCTCATTATTATATTCTTTTTCATTACTCTCATTATCTTTTCCTTCATTATTAATTAAAGGTAATTTATTTAATCTTTCTGAATCTAATTTTTTATTGATTTTTGGTAAAGCCATTCCATAATGATTATTAACTTTTTGTGAAAAATTCTTATTTTTCCCATATTGATATTTTTCATTAATTTCTTTAATACTTTTCCACACTCTTCTCTTATTAATTTCCTTAGCTACATTTTTTAAAGCAAAATTTAAATTAAACCTATCTTCACTCATTTGAATATAATTTGCAATATATTCCCTACAACCAGAAATATCAAAATAATTACTATTAGCAATATTTTCATTAATAATTAATTCTTCATAACATAAAATTGCAATTAAACAATCTCTTCCAGTTTTTTCAAAATCACTAATTAAATATAATTTATCATTTTCTTTTTCATCAACTCCAATAAAATCTCCTTTAAAATAAGAAGATTCTAAAGTATAAGTATGAATTAATCCACTTTTTTTATAAAAATGAACTCTTGAAGTAGCTTCTTTAGAATTATTATCATTTTTAAATTTAGTTTTCATAGAACTTTCACTATAAATACAATGATTCCAATTAATATGAGAACAACATAAATGAAAAATAAAACCAAATAAAACATTTTCAACATGACTTTCAAACTTTTCAATAGCATTACCATAAGTATAAGCACCTCTAACATTCATATCAGCATGTAAATCAAAATAATATCTGACTTTATATATATTATTATATAAAATAAATAACTTTTTAATCCCATAAATTTCAGGTTCTTTCTTTATATCAGGTTCTAAATAACATCTATTTAAATTATAACCATTATTATCTAATCTATAATTTCCAATTGAAACTCCATCAACATTAATCATTGGTATTATTTTAAATATAAAATTATTTCTTAATATTTCACTATTATAATCTAATTCATTTGTTAATAATTTTAATATTCCATTCATCATATGTGAACCTGGAGTTTCTCCTGGATGAACTCTTGCTGAAATTATTATTATTGGCTTATCATGTAATGTTTTTAAACATCTATTTTTATCTGGAAACAAACCAGTTATATTTTGTTCTTGTTGATTTTTTATTATATTTTCTTTAGATGTTATTGTAATTAAATTTACATTTCTTTTTTCTTTACTTTGTATCAATGTTTCTTTATGAAAATAAATTTTAGAATTTTCATCTTTGTTAATTTTATCATCTAAATAATTTAAAAATGATATGTTTTTATCATAGGAAAAAGGAAAACAAAATGAAAATAAAATATATTTTTTTTCTTCAAATTTTTGTTTTATTTTTAATATTAAATGATTTTCTTTATCAACCGAAGCTGTAAAATTATCAAATCTTTTCCAATATAATTCTTCATTTAAATTATATGAATTTTCAAATTCTTTAGGTTCAACATTATATTCTAATTCACGAATACAAATTTGATATCCTGATTTATATACTCTTAAAAAATTATTTAAATTAATAATATTAATATTTAAATCTCTTGTTATTGTACTTTGAACTCCGAAATAAAACCAAACTTTATAAACTGGAATTTGATGATCTAATTCTTTATCTTGGCAATCTGAAGCTATTTGAATATTATATGTATCTTCTGATATTTTTTTACAATGAAACATATTTCCACTATTAAATTCACTTGTAAAAGTTACAGTTTCAAATTTAAAAGTATTTTGAGCTTTATTTACATAAGGTTGAGAAGATAAATTGTTTTGAATATTTGATGATGGAATTTTTTGAGTTAAAGGATATTGAATTAAAGGGTTTTTTTGAGAATTTGTTTTTGGTGGATTTATTATATTATTATTATTACTATTGCTTATATTATTATTATTATTGACATTATTATTGTTTATATTATTATTATTATTAATATTGATATTATTATTGTTTGTATTATTATTTTTATTATTATTAATATTACTATTGTTTGTATTATTATTTTTATTATTATTAATATTATTATTGTTTATATTATTATTATTATTAATAATGATATTATTATTATTATTATTATTAATATTGATATTATTATTGTTTGTATTATTAATATAATTACTATTTGTATTATTAAGATTATTAATATTGTTGTTATTTTGATTTGATTTTTGAGTTTTTTTTTGTGTGGTATTTAATTGGTTGTTTAAAGTATCATTTGTTTTTTTATTTATTTGACTATTTAATTTTGAATTAGGAGGATTATTCAACAAAGGATTCTGTATTTTATTTGCTTCAATAGTATTTAATTTTGATTGTTTATTTGAATTATTGATTTGCATTAAATTATTGGTATTTCTTAATTCAAGATAATTATTATTAACTTTGTTATCATTTGTTTTCTCAGAATTCTTTGAAATAATATTTTGAGTTAATATATTTGTTTCATTATTTTGATTATTATTTTGAAATTTACTTTGTTTATTTGCTGTTTTTATATTTCTATTATTATTTTGAGTTAATTTTGGATTAATTGAATTATTTTGAAATTCACTTTGTTTTGATTTATTTATTATATTTTTTTGAATTATATCTTTCTGATTTATATTTGATAAACTATTTGGAATATTCTTTGAATTTATATTATTTAAATTTGGATTTAATTCATTCGTTACTTTAGTTAAATTATTATTAATTAAAATATTATCTGAATTAATTTGTTTTGGATGTTTATATAAATTATTTTCTATTGAGTTCATTTTATTTTTTTCATTAATTGTAAGCACTTTAATTTTATTAATGTTATCATTATTATTTTCATTATTAATATTTATATTACTATTAATGTCCGGAATTATATTTTCATTTTTATTTAAATTTATTTCATAATCATTTAAATCTCTTAATTGTTTTATTTTTGAATTATCTGATATATCTGGTTTAATATTTAAGTAATTATTCCTATTATTATTTAATATATTATTATTATTTATTTTTTCAATATCTTTATGATTATTCAATACATTATTATGAACATTTCTTTCAATATTATTTTTATTATATAGATTATTATAATTTTTGTTTATCATTGGAATTTCATTTTCAAATTGATTAACTTTATTTGGAAAAATGTTATTTTGTCTTCCTATAATTTTCTTAATATTAATATTATTATTAATAAATTTATTAACATCATTTTTATTATCAGATTCACTAATATTATAATTAATATCATTAATATCGTTTTTATTATGTATAATATCATTATTCTTATTATTTAATTTATAATTTTCAGAATAATCTTTTTTATTAATTTGATTATAATCATCATTATTCATATTATTGACATTTATATTATTAATACTTGATTCAGAATCAATTGAATCTTTTTGTCTAATTACAATTCTAGGTATTATAGGTAATAATAAAGGATGCTTTAGTTTATTATTTGTTATTATAGGATAAGGAAATTTCGTTTCCTCATTATTACTCATTAAAAATTCTTATTGTTTTTTTAAAAGTCTAAAAATTATCTTTAAATTTTTAAATATATTTAGAAAAAAACATTTAAATAAATTTTAAAAGAATTTGTCAAATTATTTATTTAAAAATAAAATGATTTTTAAAAAAATTTTCTTTCAAATATTAAAGGCTATTATATTTTTCTTTTAGTTAATTTAAGAAAAAAACAAATAAAACTTTAATTACTGTTTATATTATATAAAAAAATAAATTTTAAAATAGAACTCAAATTAAAATAATTGAATAATTTATTTGTTTCAATTTTAAATTTTTTAATATTTATTATTATTTTTTTCAGAAATGTCAGAAACAAAAACTAAGCTAAATAAAAATATATCTTTTCAAAAAAACAAAACAAAAACGAAAAACCAAAAGGAAACATTAAAGAAAGATATATCATATGACAATATAAAAAAAAAGAAAAATGAAGTTAAAAAACCAAAATTAATTATAACAGAAAAGAAATATCCGAAAACTCCAGTATTAAAAACAAAAAGAAGAGGAAGAAAAATAATTCATGAAGCAAAAAAAACAAATATAACAAATTTATTAAAAAATAAGAATATAGAAAACACAAAAAAAAATAATTTAACTCCTGAAAAGACTTTAAAAAAACATATTAATCAAACTACAAATGTAAGTTATTGTTTAAATTATAATAAAAATGCTTTAAATAAAACTCCAGAAGAAAAAAAAAGAGGAATTAAAATTTTTCCTAATAATAAATTAAATTATGATAATATTGCTTTAAATAATGAAGAAAAAAATAATATTGTTAAACAAAGAAAAATGTTTAAAGATTTTAATAGTTCTTCTTATAATGATTTATTTCAAAGAGATTTTAAAAATAATATTAATGGAAATAAAACACAAAAATTAATTTATAATGTTCAAAAAGATCATATGAAAGAAATTTTTGATTATGGTTTTAATAATAATAATTATATGGGTAATAAAGATAATACTATTCCTATTAATCCAACAAAAGAAAATTATCAGCAATTAATTGATCAAATATCAATCAATAATAAAGATAAATTACTTTATAAACAATATCAATAAAAAAAACAATAATATAATATAATATTAATCATATAAATAATTATAAAAACAAAATTTTTTTTAATTAAAGAAAAATTATTAAATACTTCTAAAAAAAACAAAAAAAATAAAAATATCATAATGTATATATCCTAGGACTTGAGCTGAAAGTATACTGAGATGTGAGATTGGAAGGGAAAGGATAGGTATAAAACATTAAAAAAACCATTCCTATTTTTGTTTATTGAACTTAAATAAAGTTTATAAAATAATAATTCTTTTACTTTATTCATTTCAATATTAAGTTTTTAGTTATGATTTAAAAAAATAAATCAAAGAATTATTTTTTTAATTAATATTTTTAAATTAATTATAATTCTTTTTTTATTAATAAAAATAAAAATTAATTTAAGGTTTATAAATTAAAAAATCATTAAAAAAATTTTTTATGCGTTTAAAAAATATTCATAAAAAACATGGCAAATAATTTTGTCTTATTCTTTTATTAAAAATTATAAAAAATTTCCTTTATTTTAGATATAAAATGCTTTTATCTTAATTTTGATTAAAAAAGAAAAATTTATTTTATCATCTTTTAATTTGAAACAAATTAATTTGGTCTATTACTTTTTTTGATATTAGATTAACCAGAAAAAAATATTTCTTTCTCTTCTCTTCATTTTTTTTTATGTGAAAATGTGAATATTTTAATGTTTAATTCATTGATTTTGAAGTTATAATTTTAAGAATTTTAAAAAAATAACTTTATAATAAGGCTGAATTAATTCCCTAACGCATATTAAATTTTATTATATTTATTTTTGATTTCATTAAATCATAGAAATATACTTAAATATATAAAATATTGATTATTTCAATTCATTCTGCAGAAGATTTTAAAAACTTTTGAAATAAAAAATTTAATAAATGCTACTGTATTAAAAAATAGTGTTTGTGATATAATTTTAAACTTAATTATTGTTTGGGAAAAAAATTTTTTTATGTGCGTTATACACTATTAAGGAATAATTATTTAATAAATAAACAAGAAAAACCTTTAATTTTAGAAATTTCTTTTCTATTAACATTTGATTATATTAGCTTTGATAATTTTGACTTTATCTTTGTGATAAAAAAGAAGATAATTTATACTGATAATTAAATAAAAAAAAGAAATTAGATTAAAAACAATTTTAAAAAAATCAAGCCCTAAAATATTTAATATAAAAAGAGAAAAGATATAATATTATCAAATAATAAAATGAAATCATTAATATATGTAATACTTACTTTATGTGTGATAAATATGGTATTATCTGGTGACTGTTATGACATAGAACCAACTAAAAAAAAAGATTGTACAGATTATAAATTAACTGATACAGAAAAAGCAAGAGGTTTAGATTCCTGTTGTTATATGACTTATAAAGAAAATGGTAAAGACGCAAAAAGTTGTGGACTTTTTGTAAAAAAAGCAGTCAATAAAGATTACATTAAAGCAAGTACAGCTTATCAAGATTTATCAATTGAATGTAATTCTAATTGGTTGTCTCTTACTTTAAGTTTTTTACTTTTTGGATTATTGCTTTAAATATATTCTAACTTTATTACTTAGTTTTTTAAAAGAAAAATTAAAATTTAATTTGTCTCTTATTTTATAAGAAAATATCTTTTTTATGAATAACATTTTTTTTCATAATTTTTCCTTTTATCATTATTATATCATGATTATAATGAATTGATTGACTTTATTATAATTATTACATTAATTCATTTTATTTTTCTTTATCATTTTCAATTTGACTTTTAATCCTTTTATCCCTGAAATTGGGATAAAAAAAATTAAGAATAATTCAACAAATAAGAATTATCTTTCATATTTATCACTTATAAATATTACATTCTTTTTGCTTTTGTTGTTATCTAAACTTTCAAATTTATAAAATTTTTTCTATAATTAATTATTTCATAACAAATTAAACATTTATTATCTATTTTTTCATTAGTTATTTCTATT
>JAEEGI010023219.1_pt1 | contig 12201 bp, 9 predicted proteins | sample 8958751 | NCBI WGS metagenome assembly JAEEGI01 (sample SAMN16246545, study PRJNA631951) | gut metagenome | biome: gut microbiome; feature: rumen; material: KS-attached | host: Bos | place: Iran: Karaj | collected 2018-10 | reverse complement strand
GCTGGAGGCACCATCGAAGCCAGCACCTTGTTGGCTTCTTCCATCATGCGTTGGTATTCGGTTTGTATTTCCTCGCGGCTTCGCGATGTGTTCTGTTTAGGTTGTACCTTGGGTTTTTCGGCGGGTTTGAAGCCCACTTTGTCCATCAGCTCGCGCAAACGCAGTTCTTTCTCTGTCGGCTCATGCGGGGTATTGTCAACGACATCGTCATCTTCGTCTGTGGCGTTTTTCATCTCGGCTTCGAGTTCTGCCATCTTGACCAGGATGCTGACGGCTTCCTGCACCTTGGGGTCGGCCTTGGCCTTCTCGACAGCCTTGCGTGCCGCACGTGAGAGGGGACGGTTGCACTTGCGACAGAAGCTCCTGAAGTTGAGGGTGCCGCAATCGGGACAGGTGATGCCGTCGGAGGGCATCCCGCACTCGGGACAGTCGATGTCGGTGGCTGCCATGTTTGCGCCGCAGAAAGTGCAGTATTCCACGAGTTTGTGCCCACACACGGGACATATCTCATAGTCGGGCTCGACGGCTGAACCGCAATAGTGACAAGCGGTTAACGCCACGTTCTGCTGTGTGTTGACCGACACATTTTGTGCCTCGCGTGTGCGCTCGTCGGTTCTGACACGCACCTGCTGCTTTTGGTTTTCGTTCATAGTGTTTCACATTGTTGAGATCAATCGAACATTACTCCTGGGTTCATCTGATGCGGGTCGCGCCACTCGATGCCGCGTTTGGCGAGCACACCGCGTTTGGCGCTCCAATAACCGAAGCAAAAACCCATGCCGCGCGGCTCGTCGCCTAGCAATGCATCGGTCTCAGCCTCAACCTCTTGGTTGATTTCCTCCCAAATCGGAGTGCGTTCTATAGGATCGAACTTCAGGGTGCGATGACTTTGCTTCCTGTAGTCTTCATAACTGACGTTTTTGGTGTCGATGAAACGCTCCAACTCCGCAATGTGTTCTAACACATCCTCTTCGGTAAGGTTTTCCGACTTCTCTTCCGACATTTGCAGCTGTTCCAACTCGTAGCGGAGCATCTCAAGTGTGAAGCGTGGCGCGTTATATTCGGCGAGTTTTTCCACCACCATCTCGCATCCCATGGCTCTGCCAAGCGGGCCTTCGTCATCGCCCACTTGCTTGATGAGTTCAAAGGTCTCTTTGGCTATCGGGAGGTTTTTCCAGATACGCATCTCCTCTGCGTTCTTGCGCATCATCTCCACGTTGGCAAGAATGGTCTCAACCAGCTTTTCGCTATTGTCTGTGCTTTTCATCGTTTTTTCAACTATATGATTTACAATAAGAAACTATTCATCATCGCCTTCCATTTTAAACCTGACACGGGAACGGACGTCCGTTGGCACTTGCCGACTATCGACAAACTGCCATTCGTCAATCATGTAGCCGCCATTGCACTTGATGTTCAGCTCCACGGCATCTTTGATGGAATACATCAGGTCGTTGGTGCTGGTGAAGGCATAATCGTCGGGACAAAGGACAAAGAGCGTGTCGCGGCAGAGGTTGCACTCTTCAAGCACTTCTTCGATGTCGGCGAGTTTCACCGTAAGGGTCGTCGATTCAGCGTCATCGTTTTCATCCATTGAGGGAACATTCTCTTCATTTTCTTCATCGTCATCAATCAAGTCGGGGTCGTCGTATTCCTCGAAAGCATCGAAGGTCGATTCAATTGCATTTACCTCTTCCTCTGTAGGGAAGCGAGTCAGACCAGCAGTCGCTGCATTGAGCATTTTGATACACATATTGAAGAACGCCAAGCCTTTGATGGGGTTCAGATTGTATTTCTCGTCTTCGAGGAGAAGTATCACGGTGCCGCGTATTTCCATGCCATGTCCATAGAGGAGGGTGCCAGGCATGTTGTCGGGCAGGTCTTTGGCATAGCCGTCGCGGTCAACGGCCATAGCGATGTGGCAGCCTTTGTGCTCGCCACGGCACAGCACTTTGGTCATGCGGTTCAGCGGCTCGGAATAATGCACCATGTCAACACCACGGGCATCAATGATTTCAGCAAGGTCAGAGAGCGTGTCAAAGGTTTCCGTATCCACTTCAAAAGCATAGAAAAATCCTTGAGGGTAAACCAAGAGCACGCCCGTGCCGTCGGGGTTTTCTTCTTCGGCTATGCTTTGTTCGTAATATTTCGGTAACCACATTTTCTCTAGCTCTTCATCTTGCAAAGGCAGCAGTTTTGCCATATAAGCACGGGCCACTTTTTCAAGCGCTTCGTTGCTTATAACATCCATGCGCAATGCTTGCAAATAAAGTACGGCCAACTCTTTTTGACTGATGTGCATTTCATCGGGGATGTTCTCATCGTTATCGTGAATCGTTGCAAGCAGTTCGAAGCATAAACCATAGCCCAATTCACAGCCGCGTTTGGCGACGCGCATCGCCTCAGCGGTGTTTTCCTCATAGCCCAATTGACCATAATAAAGATAAAAAGCCAAGAGGTAGCAGGCACGTCGGTCGTAGTGTTCAACGGCATAGCGCAACCCTTGGTCAATCTCTTCGTGCAACTCTTTTTGCTTCTCCACTGGAAGAGCCTCAAACTCTTCAGGATCCATGAAGCTCGCCAAAACTCTATGACAGTTCACCGAACCTTTGGCCATGCCATCTTCTGCAAACTTGTGGAAAAGCTTCTTGTCACCTTTGTTATAATAATAAAAAGCAAGAGAATAGTAACTTTCGCTGTTGCCCATTTCGATGGATTTCTGGAAGTACTTTATGGCCTCATCGTGTTCTAACTGCTCATGAGCCATGCCTAAGAGGTCCCAGTAGATAGGGTCGCTGTCGGGATGCTTCTCCAGATGTTTTTCTAATATGTCGGCAGCCTCCGCTGGGTCTTTCTTAAACCCATAATCTCCAAAAATGGTATTGATAAGCGTAAGGTACTGTGCCAACTCGCTGCCTTCTGTTTGTGCCTTGTACATCAAGTAGGCATGCATCTCGTGATTGGCCTTGTTGTTTTCCACCATCCCATCATAATGCATCGGAGCCAAAGCGGCAAAGGCATCTGCCACATCACCATAGTTAGCAGCAAGGGTCAGCTTCTCTTGTGCTTCCTTCAGCGAGTTGCCGTCGGGATTGGTGAAGTAAAGCCATCGGCCATAGCCGTAGCAGGCATAGTAATCATCGCTGTTCTTCAGGCGTTCCACCATCTCCGGCGAGATGCTCAGCGTGCGCCAGCGGGTGAGGAAATGTTGCAGGAACTCACGGTCATGAGTGATTTCGAATGTCGTTTCCAAAGGGCTTTGGAGGCAGCCAAACTTTACCGCCCAAGTCAGTTCAAGCGAATAGTCGTCGCCGTCATAGACGCAGCCGTCGCTCCACTCGTGGCCTTCAATCTCGGCGGTGTAGCGAACGGTTTCGCCTGGGTGCAACGTTTTCACTTTGCCATAGTAATCGGTCAGCGTGATGCAGTCTTTCTCGATGCGGGCGATGTTGATGTCGCCGAACCCTGAAAAAGGCAGCCTGTCCAGCTTTGCCTCAAACTCTTTTTCCTCATACTTCCACTCTCCTTCACTGCCGACTGACCATGACGAATGTCCATGTCGGGCATGAAGGATGATGGGCTCAGCGGCGGCATTGGGTTCCTGATAGACACCTTTCACGAAAGTGCCTTCCAAGCGAATTCCAGCCTTGGTGTCCTCAAAAACACCTTGTCCGTGTGCCAACCCTTCGTGGAACTCACCCTCGTAACGTTTTCTTTTGTTGCAGAAATCGTCACTCATAAGGACGCCGTGGCCCTCGGGTCGGTTGTTTTTCACCTCGCCGTCATAGACCCAATCATCACCGATGTAGGCGATATGTCCGTCCTGCCAAACCAAAGCACTATTCTCGCCTTGGCCAAAAGGTTCGGGAAGCGTCAAATACTTGGCGGCTTGATAGTCGCGTTTCCAATCTTCGGCTTTCGTGAGGTTGCCGTTTTCCCAGTGCTCTTCACGACATTTCTGCGTCTCGGTGCAATGCACGGTGAAGTAGCCGTCGTATGGCTTCCACGACTTCAAACCCCAGTTCCACATGTCGATACTGTCGCCATTGGGGAAATAGACAGTGATTTTCGTATGGGGTTCATAGATGTGTTTGTTGTAATCGTTGGTGGTGTAGCGTCCGCCGTGCTGCTCAATGCGGGTACCGTCTTTCAACGCAAGCGTGAGCTTCAAGCAGTTCTCGTCAGGCTGGTTGATGTCGTGGTTCTCGATTTCCCATTCTCGTTGCCGCTCACCGGCATACCATTCTATGGCGAAAGGCTTCTCAGTGAGCATCAATTCAAAACCTATCCTCTTGTTCCTGAAGAACATGGCAATCGATTCGTGGCCATCGGTATGTTGGATGCGGAACACACCATGCAGGTCGAAAATGGTACGGTCGGAGCTGGTATTGATCCAAGCTTTCTCGATATATGAGCCGTCGGCGAAGTCGTAGCGGCCTTCGGCAGCGTAGGCTGGTCCGTTGATGCTGGCATAACTCAAATGAAAATAGCCCTTGAAATGATCCCCGTTGGGATAGGTCACCTCGCCCTCGCCGATGGGACCGTTGAGTTCCTGACGGATGGTGTCGCCAAACTGCCAGCCGCCTTTATAGATGGGTTTATTGTCGCTCATGATAATAGTCGTTTTATTATTGCACTCTTAGATTAAACGTATGCGTCATATCGACCGTCGTCGTCTTCGAGGTCGTCGTCGGTGTAAAGCTGTCCGCCTACCAGGTCGTAAATCTCGTCGAATACAACTGTGATGTCATCATAGAAAGTGAAGCTGTATACAGGACAAAAACCGCTGTCGTTGCAATCCATAGGATGGAAGTCGCCTTCGAGGGCGATGATTACCGCGCCGCGCATTTCCGTGCCGTTGTTCAGTTGGGTCGCCACGGGGTTGACTTTCAATCCTTTCTTTTCAGCGTCAAGGTCGTAAAACATGGCCACGTTCAGTCCTTCGTCCAAATCAACGGCCTTGGTGATGTCGCGCAGCGGTTGGGGCACCGTCATGCTACGCGTGTCGGCGGCACCAATCAGCTGGCCGATTTCCTTGAAAGGATCCATGAAGAAGAACTTGCTGATATCGACTTCCTGATATTGGGCATAGCCATCAGGATGAATGATGAGCACAGTGGGGTCCATCTTGTCTTTCACGAGTTTGGGCAGCGGCTTGACGTATTTGGGCAACCATTCGCGACGTATCTCTTCTTGTATGCCATCTATGGTGAAGAGGCCTTCGTTGTAGGCCTTCACCACCTTTGCAAGTTGGTCGTCGTCGCCATAGCGCAAGGCTTCAAGACGCATGTAGGCGATCTTTTTGTCGTCGAGTTTGAAGCCTTTGGGGGTCTTGTCATCCTGCATGTCAACGATAAGGTTACAAGCACTGGCATCACAGAGGCGGTAGCCTTCGGTAGCGTATTCGAATGCCTTGTTGAGGTCGCGCTTGAAGCCAAGTTCACCGTGGTAGTAGTTGTATGCGAGAAAATAGGCGCAAAGGCCTTCGCCTAGCTGAATGCCTCGTTCCAGTCGTTTTTTCACTTCGCGTTTCAGTTCGCTTTGTTTCGTCAGACTCAACTTATAAAACTCATCCTCCTCCATGTCGGCGTCGAGAATGCAACAAAGGGCGCAGCCTCGTTCAATGCCTTCGAGCATCAGTTTACGGTAGGTGTCGGTGTCGCCTTCCTTCTTATAGATAAGGGCGAGATAGAAATAGGCCTTTTCCGTGTGCTGCTCAATGGCTTTATGGTACATTTTCTTGGCATTTTCCACGTCATCCAAAGTCTCATAGGCGAAGCCCATGATGCTGTACCAGTTTGGATTGAGGTCGGTGTCGGTGGCTATGCGTTGCTTGATCTCTTCAAGCACTTTTTCCGGTTCTTTGTTCGCGTTGAAGCCTGCAATGCGGTTGCGCGCTTGAAGCATTGCGGCGAATTCGCTCCCTTTTGTAACAGCCTCGTCGCGCAGGTCGGCAGCAAGTTCCGAGTCTAAGATGCCGCCCATGCCATTACTCCATAGCAGCGATTCACCCATCAGTGCATCGACGCAGCCTCCTTCGGCTGCCTTGGCATAAAGGTCGAAAGCCTTTTTGATGTCATCGCTGTTATTGTTGTTGGCAGCAAGCCAGCTGGCGTAGCCATACATGGCGTATGGATCATTGGAACTGCTCAGCACCTCGATATCGGCAGGGGTGAGACTCAAAATCCGGCTATTCGTGCTGAAACGGCGTAGGAAATTAAGATCATGAGTGATATCGATGGCTTCCACCACACCGGCCCAGAGCTGGAAGTTCGTGTAGTCACGACCTGCTTCAGCCAGTTTTGAAAAATGATTGCCTTTGAAATCGGGCAAGCGCACCGTCGTGCCCCCCGACTGCAAAGTGACACCTTTCTCATCAATGCCGACCAACTTGATGGAAGGCAAGATTTCGGAAGGGTCGTTGTAGCCGATGTTCTGACCTGCCTTGAGGTCTTTTATCAACCGTTCGGTTCGTTCGCAATAGTTATTCCTACAGCCCGGGTCGCTGGGCCAATAATCTACATCTATAATTAATTTGTACCAACTCATGCTATCATTGTTTTTCTTTGATTGTTAATAACTTAAAATACGAGAGCACAAAAATAAAAAAATATTTCCTGTTTTCTATTTTATTAGTAAAAATCCCGATAAAAAAAATAAAAATAGCAAACTTGCCGCTTATGCCATGCAGAAAGGCTTTGAAGGCTCGTTAGTGTGGGAGGCCATAAAGGATTTGGCATTTTGACAAGTTTTTGTATCTTTGCCGCGCAAATTAGCCAACCTGATGAAATACCCAAAACGACTGATAACGCAAACCCCCGAGTGTCTGACAGAACCTGTCAGCCAGTCGATTAACGTCATCATCTCGACTTTGTTTGCTCTCGTTTTCTTAACCGCCTACGTTCCTTTTTCAGCCACTGCTTGGTTTCAAGTCGGAAGAGGAAACTATTTCTTCACCACCTTGGCATTCGTGGGCACTGGCACCTTGTTTCTTGCCCTCAGCCGTACGTTGATGACCTGGCTCGTCAAGAAAATGCGACATTTCCCGTTTTGGTTATATATCCTATGGCTTTTTCTTGAAATCGTATTGATTTCAGTGTTTTACACCCTCCTTTCCTATTTCCAGATACAGCCAGCAGGAGAAGATAGTTTTGGCTTCGCTTATATCCTGGCCAAGAGTTTCCTCGTCACCTTGGTGGCCTTGGGCGTCCCCTACACTGTTACCGACTTGGTTATCTTATTGAAAGACACGCAACAACGCCTTATGCTCACTAAGAGCGATACGGTGGAATCGGATGACGAGGTGATGCCCGAACACACCGAAATCATCAACCTGATGGACAACAACGGAAACCTGAAACTGTCCGTCAAACTCGACAACCTCTATTACATCAAGGCGGAGGACAACTACATCAACGTGTTCTACCAGCGCAGCGGCACCATTGCCAGTTACATGCTACGCTGCAAGATGCAGACCATCGCCGACAACTGCGTGGATTCCAGTTCGTTGATGCGCTGTCACCGTTCCTATATCGTCAACATCAAGAAGGTGAGCGTCTTGCATAATGAGACCGATGGCTTCGTCATCGACTTCGAACGCGAGGGTCTGGATTCAGTCCCTGTCTCCAAAACCTATTCGGCAAAGGTTTTGGAAGCTTTTAACAAGAAATAAATAGGAAAGTCCCGCCAAATGGCGAGGCTTTCCCTTCTGCTATCGTTTTCAATAAAATATTTCCTAGACTCAAGACTTCAGTAGCGCCGTCTAGCGTTCCAAAGTCCTATGCCTTATTTCCTCTTAGCAATTCATGCCGCCACAGCAGTGGATGACCTGTCCCGTGACATACGAACTGAGGTCAGAGGCAAGGAAGAGAGCCACGTTGGCCACATCTTCAGGTGTGCCACCGCGACGCAACGGAATGAGGCTTTCCCATGCCTTGCGGACATCCTCTGGCAGGGCATTGGTCATGGCGGTGATGATGAAACCAGGAGCAATGGCGTTGTGGCGGATGTTGCGCACACCCATTTCCTTGGCCGCACTCTTCGTGAAACCGATGATACCAGCCTTCGAGGCGCTGTAGTTGCATTGGTTGGCGTTGCCCGAGACGCCCACCACCGAACTCATGTTGATGACACTACCACCAGCCTGCTTCCACATGACAGGTTGCACGGCTTTGGTGAAGTTGAACACTGACTTGAGGTTCACATTGATGACGGCATCCCACTGTTCCTCGGTCATGCGCTTCAATGCAGTGTCCTTGGTGATGCCGGCATTGTTGACGAGGATGTCAATTCGGCCGAAGTCCTTGACGATTTCGTCAACGACCTGGTGCGTCTCCTCAAAGTTAGCAGCATTGGAGGCGTAAGCCTTCACCTTGACACCAAAGGATTGCAATTCCTTTTCCGTTTCCATGACGACATCGTTCAAAGCGATATCCGTGAAGGCAATGTTGCAGCCTTCTTGGGCAAAACGCATGGCGATGGCTTTGCCGATGCCACGACCAGCTCCAGTAATCAGAGCCACTTTATTGTCTAAAAGTCCCATTTTCAGATTTAAAATTTAAAGATTTATTATTCAAGATTTAAGATTGTTTGCTGTTTTTCTGACTATGACTGGTGACTATGACTGCTTTCACCATAGTTGAAGCAGTCATAGTCGTTGTCAATGGTCATTGCCTTTTTGTGTATTTCTCAATCATTGCATACAAGTCACCGACAGTCTTGACGTTGGCCGTATCGTCTTCGGAGAACTTGATATTGAATTCGCGTTCTAGAATCATGGAGAGTTCAACAAAATCCAGCGAATCGGCACCCAAATCGTTGAAAAGGTGCTTCTCCGGAGTGATTTCACTCTCGCTGATGTTTAGTTTAGTAGCGATAAACGCCCTCGTCTTGTCTTGAATTGATGCCATAATGCTGATCATTTGTTTCTAGTATCCGGCAGCAGGGCAAACGACAGTTCACCTTTCACGCACATCTTGCCTCCCACGCTAAGCACGGCGGAGCAGATGTAAATGTTGGCGCGGTGATAAGTCAGCGTGGCTTCTACCTCAACGGTGTCGCCCGGCTTGACGCTGTTCTTAAAACGCACCTTGTCGATACCGGTGTAGAAAGTTAACTTGCCGATAAGGTCATCTTTCATCAGCAAGGCGCACGACTGGGCCATGATTTCACAAAGGATGACGCCAGGCACAACGGGTTCGCCAGGGAAATGGCCTTGCAGGAAAAACTCCTCGCCCGTCACATGGTACTTGGAATGACACACATGGTTTTCGTCGAGGACCATCTCGTCAACCAGGAGCATTGGCTCGCGGTGCGGGAGATACTGTTTGATTTCGTCTCTGTTCATATTGTTGATTGTTGTTTGTTTAACTGTTTAATTTTTGGTTTGTAGGACTGTCGTAGCACGGCAACCGTTGTGGTGCGGCTGCCACGATGTGACAGCCCTACACAACCATTCATATTTTTCGTATTGCCAGACAAGCATTATGACCGCCAAAACCTAAAGAATTGGAGATGGCGATGTCAATGTTCGCCTTAATGGGTACGTTGGGCGTGTAATTAAGGTCGCATTCTGGGTCGGGTTCGTCCAGACCTATGGTGGGCGGAATAACTCCATGGTTCAACGTCATAACACTGATAATCAATTCAATGGCTCCTGCAGCACCGAGAGCATGCCCCATCTCCGACTTGGTGGAACTGATATAGGCCTTGCGGGCTTCCTCCTCACCCATCGCGATTTTGATGGCTTTGGTCTCTCCGCTGTCGTTCATGGGCGTGCCAGTACCGTGGGCGTTGATGTAAATATGTTCTCCCGCCTTGAACTGCGCCTCATCCAACGCCTGCTTGATGGCCAAGCTTTGTGTAGTGCCGTCAGGCCGAGGAGCGGTGCTATGATAGGCATCGCACGAGTTGCCATAACCGCAAAGCTCAGCGTAAATCTTCGCGCCGCGTTGTTTGGCGTGCTCGTACTCCTCAAGCAGAACGATACCTGAACCCTCTGCAATGACAAAACCAGCACGGTTCTTATTGAATGGCAATGAAGCGTATTTTGGATCTTCCGACTTGGTCAAGGCCTTGCAGTTGGCAAAACCAGCAATAGCGACGGGGTTGATACCCGCTTCCGAACCACCAGCGATGATAGCATCAGCGTAACCATGCTTGATGGCACGATAAGCTTCTCCAATCGAGTGGGTACCCGTGGCGCAGGCTGTTACGATAGGAACGCACGGACCCTGGGCATTATAGCGGATGGCCACACTGCCCGAAGCCATGTTACTTATCATCGTGGGAATCATAAGGGGTGAAATCCAGCGAGCGCCTTCGTCATAGAACTTCTTGACTTCGCGCAAGATAGTGTCGAAACCACCAATGCCCGAACCAACATAAACGCCCAAGCGTTCTGGACTCATCTGCAAGTCCTCGTTATCTTTCATTGCTTGATATGCAGCAGCCAAAGTATAGATGGCAAAGCGGTCATTGCGTTTGACAAAAGACTTATCGACCCCCATCGCTTCAGGGTCGAAGTCCTTCAACTCAGCGGCAATCTTCACGGGAAGGTCGGTGGTGTCAAACGATTTGATGAAGTCGATACCACAATAACCCTTCATAAGGTTGTCCCAAATGGTCGGCAGGTCGTTGCCAATCGGCGAAATAGCGCCCATGCCAGTGATTACTACTCTTCTATTTTCCATATTATTTGTTCTTTTATTCATTAAACCTTGGTGTGAGCCTCTCTGTCTATTGAGTCATGACGGAGGAACATCCGCCATCTCATGAAAAGAAAGGAATCCTTATTGTTTCATGAGATCGCGGATCGAGTCCGCGATGACTCCAAGGATTGAGGTCTCATGTCCATCAAAACTCCCATTCCCAAAGGCAGGCAGCAGAAACGAAGCCTGCGCCGAAGGCACTCATGACTATTTTCTGGCCTGCTTTGATCTTGTCATCGGCAATCATTTCATCTAGCATAATCGGGATGCTGGCCGAAGAAGTGTTGCCATATTTCTCAATAATGGTGGGATACTTGGCGCACGAACCACCAACGATGTTGCGGATGCCCTCAATGATGCGCTTGTTGGCCTGATGCAGCATGAACCAGTCAATGTCATCATGCTGCAAGTCATTGCGTTTCAACAAGATATTAATATCTTTGGCAGACTCTGTAACCGCCGTACGGAACAATTCCTTGCCTTTCATAACCAATGGCTGGCCAACAATATACTTCTCTTCAAAAGGCGTTGGTTCCATTCCACGCTCATAGTACAATACGTCGCGGTCGCTAATCATGGTAAGTTTCACGTCCTTGAAGGCATTACCTTCAGTGAGTACCACAGCGCCAGCGCCATCACCGAAAAGAACGCTGCAGTCACGTTCCTTCCAATTGCAATACTTGGTCGGTTCCTCAGCGCAAAGGATAAGGATATTCTTGGCATGGCCTGCCTTCATCATGCCATCGGCAAGCATCAGCGCATTGACAAAACCTGCGCAAGCCACATTGATGTCAAGGCCAGCGCAACTGAGGCCGATGCGTTTTTGCACGATGCAACTCAGTCCGGGGGTGACATGGCGGTTGGCCACATTAGAAACCAAGAGGAAATCTATCTGGTCGGGACGCAACCCAGAGGCCTTGATGGCTTTCACTGCCGCGTCAACGGCCAAATCATACAAATCTTCAGTTGATAGTAAATGACGCGCCTGAATGCCCGTGCGAGTGGTAATCCACTCGTCGCTGGTATCCAAAAAACCTGCAAGGTCCTCATTGGTGACCGTGAGCACGGGCAGAGCGCTTCCTGTTCCAATAATTTTCATTTCGATGCAATTAAAAAATACTCGTTTTCGGTTTTCAGTAAAACGCTGCAAAAATACAGCATCGCCTTATGCCATGTGGAAAATGTGTCCAAAACCGGCCTTTTGTGGCGAAATTCGACTATTTGTGGCGAAATTCGGGCTTTTTTGTGGCGAAATTGCCAAAATAAAACAAAAAGAGACGCGAAAAATCCGCGTCTCTGTGGTGAATTATGGAGTGAATTTACATTCCACCCATGCCTTGAGGAGCGCTGCCAGATTCTCCCTCGCCTTGGCGGGCGCGTTGTTCAAGTTCCATCTTACCGAAACGGAAGGTCACACCAACAGAAACACTTCGGCTGTTGTACTTCGCATCGGTATTGGACTGAACGTAGGGACTGGAGTTTGTCTCACCCC
>JAEEGI010023216.1_pt1 | contig 12203 bp, 7 predicted proteins | sample 8958751 | NCBI WGS metagenome assembly JAEEGI01 (sample SAMN16246545, study PRJNA631951) | gut metagenome | biome: gut microbiome; feature: rumen; material: KS-attached | host: Bos | place: Iran: Karaj | collected 2018-10 | reverse complement strand
CTTCGGCCGGGTTTTTGACCGAACAGGGAAATCAGATGCAGCATCGCCATACCGATGCCGAACCAGATCAGCACTTCATGCAGTTCCGTAAGCCGCAGGATCTGAAGCAGGACAAGCAGGGCGGCGACCCCTGCGGACAAATAGAAGCAGAGCATTCCGATTCGGTTGTCTGCTTCTTTTCGCATCATCGTCAGGATCCGTAGAGACAGCACCAGCATCAGCAGATAACTCACCGCGCCGGTGAACCAGATTTCCTTATGGATGCCCAGATAATCCAGGAGCAGTGTCACGGTCGGCAGACCGCAGAGCTTCCACAGCCCAGCTGTGACCGTCACCGCTCCCAGCAGGAAGACCCGGCGCTTTTCCTTCCGGTCCAGCGGTGTGGCAAGCACCATGAGCGCAAGGAAAAGTCCCGCAGCGGCGGAAATCAGGCTCAGCACGAGCAGCAGTCCGTCCTGCGGCAGTTCCATCATGGTCAAAAGCGCGTCGCGCGTGATGATCAGAAACGTGGGCGTCTCGTCCCGAACGCTGTCATAGACCGGAGTCAGAGTCACACGCACCGTCTTTCCGGCATAAGCAGGGCGCATCGGCATGCTCGCCCAATAGTTTCCCGGCGTTTTCCCGATGTGGGGCGTGTCTACCTCGGAGAGATCAACGGCAAGCGAGCTGTCCTCCACGGAGAACTGCGCAATGGTGTGACGGAGATAAAAGGTCAGCCGTGCGCCCGTCGTCGTGACCGTATGGGTCTCGGGGATCCGGAAGGTATACGTCCTGCGGACGCCGGCATAGTCCGGGATGGCTTCCTCAAGCACACTGTCCGGCTGCAGTATGAAAAAGGGCGTGACCGCGTCGGCGTGGCGCACAAAGCCGGGATTCACATGGATGAGCACGACCAGCAAAACGCACAGCAGAAAGACCGACGCGGTGACCAGCGCCGCGCGATACTCATTGAAAAACAGCCGTTTCTTCATGGCTTCAGCCCCCGGACGGGAAAGCGCAGATGCGCGATCTCATGGCGGATCTTTTCCGGCGTCAGCGGTTTGAGAACATAGCCGCTGCAATGGTCGGTCAGGGCGGCATGCATATACTCCGTGTGAGAGGTCAGAAAGATGATGTTGACGTACGGGTCCAGCTTCGTCAGCTCCCGCGCCAGCGTGATCCCATCGTCCCCGGCAAGCTCAATGTCCAGAAACGCAACGGATACGCGGCAGACGCGCGCGAAATCCAGCGCCTCCGCCGAGGAGGAAAAGCCGCAGACCTCCGCGTCCGGAAGTTCCTCGCCCAGCATCCGCACGAAGCCGGACAGGATCACCTGCACGTCCTCCACAACGATGACCGTGGGCGACTCCTCCGAATCCCGAAGCTCGTCCATCAGCACATAGGTCTCGATCTCAAGGCAGCGCGCAAGCCGCGCCAGCATCCCGATATCCGGAAGGCGCTTGCCCGCCTCCCAGTTCGCGACGGTGCTCCGGGACACTACCATCCGGTCGGCAAGCTGCAGCTGCGTTATGCCTCTTTGTTCCCTCAGTTCCCGGATCCTGTTTCCGAATGCCTCAGTCTGCATGGCGCGCCTCCTTCGATCTGTTTACCGATACGATTTTACCGTATCGGAAAAAAACGGTCAATACGATGTTTCATTCTGAAACACTCCATTGTTTTACGCAGAGTTTCCCTTTAGAATGATTATTGTATATCCACACCCATGCAGTATTGTCAGAACAGAGGAGGAAGAGGAGATGAAGCAGATCGGAAGAAAAACACTCGGCGTTTTTCTTGCGCTGGTCATGGTGTTTGGGCTGCTTCCGGCAGTTACGCTTCCGGCACGCGCGGCCGACACCGTATTATCGACAAGCGGCGGAACGCTGAGCGGCGGCACATATTACCTGAATGCGAATACAGTATTGACCAATAACCTCACAATAAGCGGAACGGTTACTCTTTATCTGAACGGCTACGTTTTAAAGGGCAACGGCCGCGAAGCAGTGATCAGGATCAGCAACGGCGCGACGCTGAATCTGTATGACGCCTATTCAAGCGGCTACGCCTCTGCCCCGTATCACAGCTTTTCCACAGTGCAAAAGACGATCGGCGGCAAATCGACGACCTGTTATTCGTATTCCGCTTCCAGTTCGAACCAGCCGGCAAGCGGCGCATATGTAAAGGGCGGCGTGATCACAGGCGGCGCAGCTACCGCAACTTCTGCGAACCACGGCGGCGGCGTCTATGTAACCGCCGGCGGAAGGTTCAACATGTACGGCGGCAGCATCGCCGGCAATTACGCCACAGATCACGGCGGCGGCGTTGCGGTAAAAATGAACAACGAGGGAGGCGCGTCCGCAGCCTTCAATCTGCGCGGCGGCTCGGTTCGCTATAATACCTCGAACTGGGGCGGCGGGATCAGCATTTACAGCAATGCGACCGTATACGACGGAACGATTTCCGACAACATCGCCGTCAGCGGCGGCGGCGGCGTGGAACTGGAAAGCGGCGGCAAGCTGTACATGCAGGGCGGAACCGTTACAAAGAACCGTATCACATCCACGAACAGCGGTTTATGGAAGGCCGGCGGCGTGCATGTGCCCAGCGGTTCCGAGTTCCATATACAGGGGACCGTCAATATCACGGACAATTATCAGAATACCTCCGGGACCACACAGAACAACGTCTTTCTCCGCAAAAACCTGAGGATCACGGTCGACGGCCCCATTGACGGCAGCAGCATCGGCGTCGGGACGGAGGCAAAGCCCTCCGGAAGCAGTACCGTTACGATCACAACAAATCTCAAATCAAAGGGCAGCAGCAACATTGGGGCGTTCTCCTCGGACGACGTTGATTATTCCGTTATCTGGAATTCTTCCAAGACAGAGGGAATCCTTGGCAACCAGGGCACCGTCACCTTCTACAGCGATATGGCAGGACAGCGCCCCATCGGCAGCCCCCAGACCTTCAAAATCGGCACGCCCCTGAGCAGTGTCGCAATACCCGCCGATCAGACCCGGGAAGGATACACCTTTGCCGGCTGGACGACCGTCAAGGCCGGGGACACGGAGCTGGGCTACAACTATAAGCAAGCCATGCCGGACGAAGGCAAGAGCGCGGAGGATCTTGCAGATTATCCCTGTATTCTGACGGACTTTTCAAGCGGTACCGTCACCGGGGATATGGGCTTTTACCCTGTGTTCATCAAGGACCGGCTGAATGTGATCCTGGTTCCCGGCGACGATGCGGCCATGGGAACCGGCTCCGACGGAAACCCGCAGGCAATCAACTTTACGGTCAACATTGACGAGCCGATCCGCATGACCGGCCTGCTCAGCACCACCCGCGTGGCCTACAAGCTGGACGGCTGGTACACTGCCAAGGGCGTCAAATGGAACCCCGACGGGACCACCGATGAAAGCACCTGGTGGCCCATGACCCCGGAGTACGCCGACAGCAGCACGCCGGTCAAGCACGCGTCCCGCCCCTACAACTACTACACCGTCACCCTGACCGCGCACTGGACGCCGAAGGCCGTGACCGTCGTGTACGACAAGGGCGAGCATCCGGCAGATACAACGGCGATTCCAAACGGCAGCGTCTCGCTGGGCGGCACGCTGACACTTCCCGACGCGCCCGCCGCTGCCAGCAGCTACAAATTCACCGGCTGGATGATCGGCGGCACGCTGCATTCTGCCGGCGAGGTCTTTGCGTTCGACGACTGGTCGCTGGTCACGGACGGAACCACGCCCACCCTGAATGTGACCGCGCAGTACATTGATAATCCCACGCTGTCAATCGAATTCGAAACCAACGGCGGCAATGCCATTGCACCCATCACCGCGACCGCGGAGAGCACGATCAGCGCCCCGGAGAATCCGACCAGAACAGGATATACCTTTGATTGCTGGTGCAGCGATCCGGAGCTTTTGACACCGGCGACACTCCCCACCGTGATGCCTGACAGCAACAGCACATATTATGCTAGGTGGACGCGCAATCAGTATACGATCAGATATGAGCTGAACGGTGCGACCAATCCGACCTCCATCGATGACTATAAAGTGGATTACGACACGGCCATCCCGGTCGTTGCCAAACCCGAGCGGACGCATTATACGTTCACGGGCTGGAGTCCCGAAATCCCGGAAAAGATGCCGGCGAACGACCTGACCGTGGAGGCTATCTGGGAACCGAAGACTTACAGCATGACCTTCAAGACGAATGCCGAGGACGTAGGCGTTGAAATTACTGGTATCTTCGGCGCTCTCGTTGAGCCGCCTGCTGATCCGACCGCGGATCACCTGACCTTTGTGGAGTGGAGCATTCCTTCGCCGATCTACATGCCGGACGATAATCCAATCGTTACGGCGAAATGGAAGCCAAATCCCACGGCAGAAGATGAAACCGTCTCCGGAAAGAAAGACGGCAGAATCACCAATGTGACCAGCGAGATGGAATATCGTCCCGTCGGCGGCTCGACATGGATCAAAATCACCGGAACAAGCGTTGAGAATCTCCCTGCCGGCGATTACGAGATCAGATTCAGCGTACCCGGCGACTATCGATCCGACGCCGTCACCACCGTCACGATCCTTGAAGGCAATACCGAGCCCTATCCCGTAAACGTCGCCGAACCCGACAACGGCTCCGTCAAGGCCGACAAGGACAATGCGGTCAATGGTGACAGGGTCACCCTTACCATCACGCCCGACAATGGCTATGAGACGGACAAGGTTACCGTCACCGATGACGACGGCAAAGAGATCCCCGTCACCAAAAACGCCGACGGCAAATACAGCTTCAACATGCCTGCCGGAAAGGTCACGGTCAGCGTCACCTTTAAGACGTCCTCCAAGCCTACGCCTCCCACTCCTGTCATTCCCGACGGCGACTACGTGACTGAGCCCTCTTATCCCGTGAGCGTCACCAGCCCCGACAACGGCTCCGTCAAGGCTGACAAGAGCTCGGCCGTCAAGGGTGAAAAGGTCACACTGACCATTACGCCTGACGAGGGATACGAAATTGCCAATGTCAAAATCACCGACAGCGACGGCAAGGAGATCCCCTTCACCGTAAACGCCGACGGCACCTACACTTTTAAGATGCCTGCTTCCAGGGTAACGGTAAGCGTGGAGTTCCGGGCTGCGAAGGGCGCGCCCTCCCCTGTCTCCCCCGCTGACTCCGGTATTGCGGACTGGCTCATCACTGACGAGCATATCCTGTATATCGCCGGATACCCGGAGGGCGACGTCCGGCCCCAGGGCAATATCACCCGCGCTGAGACCGCGATGCTCTTCTACCGCCTGCTGAAGGACAAGAATGTGGAGATCACCGTCTCCTTCCCCGATGTGAAGGAGGGCGAATGGTATGCCGAGGCGGTCAATGTGCTCAGCTCTCTGAACGTCTTTTACGGGCGCACGAACGGCAACTTTGATCCCAATGAGAAAATCACCCGGGCAGAGTTCGCCACCGCTGCCACCCGCTTTGCGAAGGCGATACAGGGCAAGGCGGTGTTCAGCGACGTTCCCGAGGGCTACTGGGCTTATGACAGCATCGCCTCCGCCGCAGCTTATGGCTGGGTCGTGGGCTATGAGGACGACACCTTCCGTCCTGAGGGTTACATCACCCGCGCCGAAGTCACGGCGATCGTCAACCGGATGCTGGGCCGCGCGGCGGATGAAGCCTATATCAGCGCCAACCGCGACAATCTGGTCCAGTTCTCCGATCTGCAGGATCCGGATGCATGGTACTATCTGGACATGATGGAAGCCGCCAATACGCATGATTTCACTGTGACCGACGGTTCGGAAACGTGGAAGTAAGCGCACCCCGCTTCCCTGCAGCGTAAAACAAAACAAACGTGGGCCGCTCCGAAATGGGGCGGCCCACACTCTGTTTCAGGAATTGTTTTTTATACTTGTATTGTATGATGATTTCTCAGAGATCCAGCGCGGCGTGGTAGGCGCGCCAGGTGGCGCCGCGGATGATGTCGGGCTTCACGCAGTCGCCGATGACCTCCACGATGGGGGCCGTGCCTCTCAGGGCGTCCGCGGCTTCCCGCCGGGGGCGCAGTCCGGCGGCGCAGAGCACCGTATCCGCCCGGAAAAAGCGGCGCTCGCCGTCTCCGGCGCAGCAGACGCCCTCCGCCGTGATTTCCGTGACCTGCAGGCCGGTGTGCACCGCGGTATGGGCTTCCAGCTGCGCCAGCAGCGCGGGGCGGTGGCGGGGGTTGGCGTCCGCGGCCACCTCCTTTCGCATTTCGATAATGGCGACCTCCCGGCCCGTCTGCGCCAGCCAGAGGCCGCATTCACAGCCCACCAGTCCGCCGCCGATCACGGCGACCCGGCGGCCGATCTCCGCCTCCCTGGTTTCCAGCTCCGTGCCGAAAACGACGTTGGGGCCCTCCAGGCCGGGGATCGGGGGCCTGTATGGCTCCGAGCCCACGGCGATGAACAGGGCGTCCGGCCGGAAATCCCGGACGAAGGCCGGCGTCACCTCGCAGTTCAGCCGGACCTCCACGCCCGCCAGCGCCATCTGCCGGGTCATGGTCTCGATGTATTTGGGGAAGGCTGCCTTGAAGGGGACGTGAAGCTCGCAGCGCAGATTTCCCCCAAGGGCGCCGGATTTTTCGCAGAGGGTCACCCGGTGGCCCCGCCGGGCCGCCGTCAGGGCCGCCTGCATGCCGCCGGGGCCGCCCCCGGCGATCAGCAGCCGTTTGGGCTTGGTGGTCGGCGGGTCGAATTTCGCTTCGTATTCCCGGCCGATCTGCGGATTGAGGGCGCAGATGCGCGTCTGGGTCAGCATGCGTTCGGCGTGGCAGGTGAAGCAGCGGATGCAGCGCAGGATCTCGTCGGCGCGGTTCTGCTCCACCTTCTTCGGCAGCTCCGGATCCGCCAGCAGCGCCCGGGCCATGCAGACGAGGTCCGCTTGCCCGGTCTCAAGGATCTCCTCCATCTGCGCCGGGTCCCCCAGGGCCCCCACCGTCGCCACGGGGATATGGACGTGCTTTCTGATCTCGGCGGCGTACTTCACGTTGCAGCCCGGCGGGGCGAACATGGGAGGGTGGGTGACGCCGAAGTCCGCGTCGCTCCCGGCAGAAACGTGGAGGATCTGGACCTTGTCCTGGACGAGCCTGGCAAACTCCACGGCGTTCTCCTGGGTCACGCCCCCCTCCCCCAGTTCCATGGCGGAGAAGCGGAGCTCGATGGGAAAGTCCCTCCCCACCGCCTCCCGAATGGCGTCCAGGACCTCCAGGGTCAGCCGGGCGCGGTTGGGGAGCGTGCCGCCGTATTCGTCCGTCCGGGTGTTGGTCCGGGGAGAGAGAAACTGATGCAAAAGCCAGCCGTGTCCTGCGTGGAGCATGAGCATATCGAAGCCCGCCCGCTTGACGAGGGCCGCTCCGCTGCGGAAGAGGGCCACCGCCTCCCGGAGCATGGCCTTCGTCATGCCCTGCACCACCGTGCCGTTGGGCATGAGGGTGTCCACCGGGCCCCAGCGGACGTTCCCATCCCCCGCCTCCCCCGCCGGAGCGTCGAAGGCGGAGAGCATCCCCGCGTGGTTCAGCTCGATGGAGGCAGCGGCCCCGTGGCGGCGGATGGCCCGGGCGGCGTTGGTGAGCCCCGCCAGGACGCCGGGGTTCTGCAGGTTGATGAGCCGTCCGTGGCCCTTGCCGTGGGCGTAGTCCACGCACCCTTCGCTGATCGTCACGATGGCCGCGCCTCCCCTGGCCCGATTCTCATAAAAGGCGATGGCCCCCTCCGTGAGGCAGCCGTCCTCCGTCAGGTCGGGAAAGCCCATGGGCGCGGAGCACATGCGGCTGCGGAGGGTGAGCTTCCCTATGGTCAGGGGGGCGCAGAGGTGGGGGTATTGCTGAATGAAGGGTGATGGCATGTCATCGCTGCCTTTCTTCTGTTTTTCGAGCTCATTTTACAATAAACGCAGCCGGAGCACAAGAGGCGCAAAAAAGCCATGACATCGCCCTGGGATTCATGTATAATGTCTGAAACAGAACTACGGATCGAAAAGGAGCGGGAACATGGCAAAAGAGAACGGCCTCCCCGGCGCGGAAAACCGGGAAAAGGTCATCGTCCGCACCAGCATCGTCGGCATTCTGGCAAACGTCTTTCTGGCAGCGCTGAAATTTACCATCGGCCTTGTGGCCAACTCCGTGGCGGTGATCTCCGACGCGGTGAACAACCTGAGCGACGCCCTCAGCAGCGTCATCACCATCGTGGGGACGAAGCTGGCGGCCAAGGCCCCGGACAAGAAGCACCCCATGGGCTACGGGCGCATTGAGTACCTCAGCGCCCTGATCGTCTCGGCCATCGTGCTCTACGCGGGCATCACCGCCTTTGTGGACAGCGTGAAGAAGATCATCCACCCGGAGGAGGTGAGCTACACCATCGTCTCCGTGGTCATCATCGCCGCCGCCGTGGCGGTGAAACTGGTGCTGGGGGCCTATGTGAAGAAGAAGGGCAAGGAAGTGAACTCCGGCTCCCTCACCGCCTCGGGGGAGGATGCCTCCCACGACGCCATTCTCTCTGCCTCCGTGCTCGTCTCGGCCCTGATCCATATGATCTTCCACATCAACCTGGAGGCCTGGGTGGGGGCCCTGATCTCCGTTTTCATCGTGAAGGCCGGGCTGGAAATGATCCGGGAAGCCGTGGACGAAATGCTGGGGGTCCGGGCCAGCAGCGAGCTGGCCCGGAAGATCAAGGAGACGGTGAACGCTGCCCCCGGCGTCCTGGGCTCTTATGACCTGCTCCTGAACAACTACGGACCGGACCGCTTCATCGCCTCCATCCACGTGGAAGTGGATGAAACCATGTCCGTTCGGGAGCTGGACGGACTGACCCGGCTTTTGCAGAAGGAGGTCTACGCCGCCACCGGGGTCATCCTGGCTACCGTGGGGGTCTACTCCGTGAATACCGGGGACACGGAGGCCGCCCGGATCCGGGAGGAGGTGCGCGGCCTGGTCCAGGCCCACAAGGAGGTCCTGCAGTTCCACGGCTTCTATGTGGACACGGAGGCAAAGCGCATGACCTTCGACGTGATCCTGGACTTTGCCGCCGAGGACCGGCACGCCCTCTTTGAGGCCATCCGGGAGGAAGTGCGCGCCGCCTGGCCGGAGTATGAGGTCCACGTCACCCTGGACGTGGACGCCAGTGATTGAAGTCCGGGCATGGAGCTGCATATCAAGCGCTTTCAAGAGCTCACTGCGGACGAGCTCTACGACCTTTTGAAGCTGCGGACGGACGTGTTCGTGGTGGAGCAGAAATGCCCCTATCCGGAGCTGGACGGGTTGGACCGGAAGGCCATCCACGTCTGGCTCTCCGACGAAGGAGGCGTCGCAGCCTGCCTCCGGGTCATGGACCGGGGTGCGGAGAGCCAGTACGTCTCCATCGGCCGGGTCGTGGCGGCCCGGCGGCGGCAGGGCCTGGGGACGAGGGTGCTCCGGGAGGGGATCCGGGCCGCCCGGGAATACTTCGGCGCGGAGCACATTTATCTGGAGGCCCAGACCTACGCTTTGGGTCTCTATGAAAAACAGGGCTTCCGGGCCATTTCGGAGGAATTCCTTCTGGACGGCATCCCTCACGTCAAAATGCTGCTATGAAAAGCGGCAATATGGGCACAATCCCATAGGACGGCCTGTCCTTCCGGGGAAAAATGTCCATTTCGCGCAGTTGACGAATGGGATCAAATTCGCTATGATATACTTATATACACAAGCGCGATCTGATGGAACGGGATCTGGGGAAAACTGTAAAGCGAAAGGGTGAACCTATGTACCGTATCATGAAAAAGGCCGAGCTGCGGCCGACGCTGATGCTCCTGGAGATCGAGGCTCCCCGAGTGGCCAGGAAGGCCAGGCCGGGACAGTTCATCATCCTGCGGGTCGACAAGGGCGGAGAGCGCATTCCCATCACCATTCACGACGTAAACCATGTCACCGGCGGCGTGTCCATTATCGTTCAAGTGGTCGGGTCTACCACCTACAAGCTGAATCGCCTGAGGGAAGGCGATTTCATTCAGGATTTTGTCGGCCCCCTGGGCCGGGCCACGGACATCACCCAGGAGAAGGTCTGTGTCATCGGCGGCGGCGTGGGCTGCGCCATTGCCTACCCGGTGCTGAAGGCCTTCCGGGCCGCCTGGTCGGAGGTCCACGCTATCATCGGCTTCCGCAACGCGGGGCTGGTGATCCTGGAGGACGAGTTCCGGGCCTCCAGCGAGCTGCTGCGGGTCTGCACCGACGACGGCAGCTACGGCGAAAAGGGCTTCGTCACCGACGCGCTGGTGGATCTCATCGAGGCCGGGAACCACTACGACGAGGTCTTCGCCGTGGGCCCGGTGGGGATGCAGCGGGGCGTCAGCGAGGCCACCAGGCCCTATGGGATCAAGACCACCGTCTCCATGGCCCCTCTGATGATCGACGGCACCGGCATGTGCGGGTGCTGCCGGGTCAGCGTGGGCGGGAAAATGAGGTTCGCCTGCGTGGACGGGCCGGATTTCGACGCTCATCAGGTGGATTGGGATCTGGCGGTGAAGCGCAGCCGCAGCTTCTACGAGTTTGAGCGGCACAAGTACGAGGAGACCTGCAACCTGTTCAAGAAGGAGGTGCAGTGAGATGCCCAATATGTCCTTGCAGAAAAACCCCATGCCCTCCCAGGACCCGGAGGTCCGTCGGCAGAATTTCGACGAGGTCGCCCTGGGTTATACCCAGGAGCAGGCCCTGGACGAGGCAGCTCGTTGCCTCCAGTGCAAGACGAAGCCCTGCATGAAGGGCTGTCCCGTCATGGTGGACATCCCGGGCTTCATCAAGAAGATCGAAGAGAAGGACTACGAGGGGGCCTATCAGGTCATCTCCCAGACCAGCGCCCTCCCCGCCGTCTGCGGCCGGGTCTGTCCCCAGGAGAGTCAGTGCGAGAAGTACTGCACCCGGGGCGTCAAGGGCGAGCCGGTGGGCATCGGAAGGCTGGAGCGCTTCGCCGCCGACTGGCACAACAGCCGCGCTTCCGGCGTGCCGGAAAAGCCCGCGCCCAACGGGCACCGGGTCGCCGTGGTGGGCTCCGGCCCCAGCGGCCTCACCTGCGCGGGGGATCTGGTGCGGCTGGGCTATGAGGTCACGGTCTTCGAGGCCCTGCACCAGGCCGGGGGCGTGCTGGTCTACGGCATCCCGGAATTCCAGCTTCCAAAGCGCATCGTGCAGAAGGAAGTGGACGGGCTGAAGCTCCAGGGCGTGAAGATCGAGACCAACGTGGTGGTAGGCCGCAGCGTCAGCGTGGACGAGCTGCTGGCCGAGGGCTTCGAGGCCGTGTTCATCGGCTCCGGGGCCGGGCTCCCCATGTTCATGGATATCCCCGGCATCTACGCCCGGGGCGTCTACTCCGCCAACGAATTCCTGACCCGCATCAATCTCATGAAGGCCTACCTCCCCGACACGGACACGCCCATGTCCCACCCCAAGAAGGTTTGCGTCATCGGCGGCGGCAACGTGGCCATGGACGCCGCCCGCTGCGCCCGGCGTCTGGGGGCGGAGGTCACCATCGCCTACCGCCGGGGCATGGAGGAGCTCCCCGCCCGGAAGGAGGAGGTGGAGCACGCCGCCGAGGAGGGCATCCGCTTCGAGACCCTCTGCGCCCCCGTGGCCATCCTGGCCGCGGAGGACATGGTCTCCGGCCTGCGCCTCATCCGCATGGAGCTGGGCGAGCCGGACGAGAGCGGCCGCCGCCGCCCGCAGGAGGTCCCCGGCAGCGAGTTTGAGATCGAGGCGGACACGGTCATCATGGCCCTGGGCACCAGCCCCAACCCCCTGATCAAGGATACCACCGTCGGCCTCACCATCAACCGCAAGGGCGGCATCGTGGTGAACGAGGACGGACTCACCTCCCGGGAGCGGATCTACGCCGGAGGCGACGCCGTCACCGGGGCTGCCACTGTCATCCTGGCCATGGGCGCCGGGAAGACCGCCGCGAGGGCCATCGACGAGTACCTTCGGGACAAGAAGGGCTGAGCGCACCCTTTGTCCGTCACAGCGGCGGGCAGGGCCGTTTCCCTGCCCGCCGAAGAAAATTATTACCTGCGCTGTTATTTTTCCCTTTACAAACTGCAAATCCGTGGTATAATACCATGTGCGGCTCCGAAGAGGGCCGCACATGGGGGCATAGCTCAGCTGGGAGCACGAGCGGTACAGTTTCTAGTCATACGGCGTCTCTCTCTTGCCA
>JAEEGI010023209.1_pt1 | contig 12207 bp, 8 predicted proteins | sample 8958751 | NCBI WGS metagenome assembly JAEEGI01 (sample SAMN16246545, study PRJNA631951) | gut metagenome | biome: gut microbiome; feature: rumen; material: KS-attached | host: Bos | place: Iran: Karaj | collected 2018-10 | reverse complement strand
CCACTTACCGAGAAGGCCAGCACGCCCCAAAGACAACATAAACTCAAGGCCATGCGCAACGTTGGGATGAGCGAGAAGAAGATGAGTCCCAGCGCCTGGGCCGACAACACCATGCACAACGTCAGGAAGGCCGTGGGCAACAACCCGCCGTTGCAGGGATAGTGGAGCACACCGTAGAGATAGAAATCACAGAACAGACCGATGATGGTAAAGGCCAGCGTGTAAGGTAACAGTTTGGCCGTCAGTCCAAGCATAATGGAATGGTTGCTGCGCTCCAGCCAGTAACGCGCCGTGTTATACTTCACCTCACTGCCAACGGCATAAACTGTCATCAAGGAGATGAGCAACATCAGCAAACCGGGAATCAGTGTATTTGTAAGATATATGGAATAGTTAAGCGAAGGATTGAACGTGGCGTGCGACTCAATGACGATTGGTTGCAGCTGGGCCATCATCACATCTTCGGGTACTCCCTTTGCCCTCAGTTGGCTCCGTGTGGCTGCAGCCGAAACGAGTTCCGTCAATCGTTTCATGTCCTTGAACGTCAACGAACCGGGCACCATCATGGCATAGTTCGTATAGTATGTCAACGTGGGTTGGCGGAAAGACTGGACATCGTGCGAGAAGTTGGCAGGGATAAACAAAAAGGAGTAAATGTCGCCCCGCTGCACCGCCAGCCGGGCTTCGGTGAAATTGCCGTAAACAGCCTCCACCCGACTCTGGTCCATCGCGTCGAACGTACGGATAACGTTGCGCGACAAGGCCGATCTGTCCTGGTCCACCACGCCGACAGGCAAATCGTGAGGCAAGCCCTCGTCCATCAGCGAGGTGAAGAAAAACAATGAGAAGAGTGGCGCCACGATGATACAATAGAAGTATATCGGACGTGACGTCATACGGTGACATTCACGCAAGAACACCTCCCAAAAACTCTTGATGGAACTGTAGGGGTTTCTCATTGTGCCCTATTGCCAAGAATTCTCCACTCTCAACTCACAACTCTCAATTCTTAAGCACCACCGTCATGCCGGGACGAAGGCCGTCGACCGGTTGTACAGGGCGGGCTTTCACTTCAAAGGTCTTCAAGTCGAACTGACCGGTCGATTTCGTAGCCTTCCAAACGGCATACGAACCTTGGTCCTTAAGATAATAGACCTTCAGTTTCACGGTTTTGTCTTCAAGCGCAGGGATGAAAGCCTCCACTTCGGCACCCATCTTGAGACCCTTGAGAAGATCTTCGCGCACATTGAACGTCACCCACAGGTCATCCATCATGGAAACATTCATAATCGGTGCGCCGGTACCCACCAGTTCACCCACTTTCGGGAAGATTTCACTCACTTCGCCGTCGGCACTCGCTGTCAGCACCGTTTCTTTCATATAGCTGCTCACTTCGCTCACGGCACCTCTGGCACGAGCCACCTGAGCCTCAGCCGCCAGTTTGTCTTCACGCTGGGCTCCGTTCACGGCCATTTGATACTGCGACTTGGCTGCTTTCTCCGTAGCGACGGCGGCATCACGCTGAGCCGTGGCTTCGTCCAGCTTCTGCGCCGGCACCACGCCTTCGTCATGCAAGTTTTTGATGCGCTGATAAGTTTTCTCGGCAATGGCCACGCCGGCCTGAGCTTTTTTCCACATCTCCAGCGCGCCCTGTATCTGTTCCTGGCGTGTTCCCTTGCGAGCCTTGTCGCTCAACGCCTGAGCAGCCTGTTCGGCCGACTGTGCCTGGGTCATTTTGGCCGTCACTTCCGGGGCATCCAGTCGCGCCAGCATGTCGCCGGTCTTCACCTTTTGGCCTTCCTCAACATACACGGACAACACACGGCCAGGCACTTTCGACGAAACGCGGTATTCGTTCACCTCGACTTGTCCCTGGATGGTTTCGGTTTCGCGGCCCAATGTGAAGTAACCGATGAGTCCTACTATCACAACCACTAAAATGATGAAAATAATCGGGCGCAGGATGAGCGCCAGTTCAGACTTATTCTTTGCCATAATTGTTATTTTTTGCTTCGCTAATTCTTAATTGTCCACTTTCCCCATCACCTTATTCAGGTAGATTTCCGTCATCTTCACGTCAATCTCGGCATCCACGCGTTCCGACCGTGCCTGCAGCCAGGCCGTCTGAGCCTCCAGCAGGTCAGCAGTAGCAATGACGCCTTCGTGGAAGCCCACGTCGGCATAGTGAAGATTCTCGTTGGCTTTCTCTTCGTTCTTCTGCGTCATCAGCAGTTTCTTCTGCGCTTCGTTCACCTTGAACTGCGCCTGATTGAGTTGCAGGTTTATTTTTTCCTTGGCCTCGTCATACAGGTAGCGTTGGCTCCGGGCCAGCGACTTGGCGGCACGCACACGGTAACGTCCCTCGCCCCACGTCCACAAGGGAACGTGCAGGGCCACACCGATGCTCAGGTTGCCTCCGAACTTGTTTTGGAAGCCGTTGTACACGTTAGGATTGGTCAGAGTGTAGGCACCGAAGGCTGACAGCGCCGGAAGATAGAGACTGCGCACCACCTTCACGTTCTCATCGGCTATTTTCACAGCCTGTTCCAGCATTTCCAGGTCCTTGCGGGCACTGAACGCCTGCGCCGTGTCGGCCTGCGTTTCACAAAGGGTAGTTTCCACGTGTTCCGCGCCTTCGTCGGCCAGTGTCAGGGGCTCCGTCAGATCCAGTCCGCAGATTTGGCACAGCAGCATGCGGCTCAGGCTCAATCCGTCCTCCACTTTCGTCAGTGTCATTTCCGCTTCGTTCAGTTTCACGCGCACCGTCAGCGTCGAAGCCTTTGTGGCCACGCCCTCGCGCAACATCTTCTGCACATCACCGTCCAGTTTCTGCAACAGTTGCACGTAGCTCTCGGCCAAACGCCGTTTCTGCGCCAGCGACACCACCTGCCAGTAGGCCTGGTCCACTGAATAAATGACGTCCTGCGTCGCCTGGTCATACTCGGCGCCGAGCAACTGGCGCGTATAGCCGGCGATACGGTCCAGAGCCTTGATGCGGCCGCCCATATAGAGAGGTTGGGTCAGCAGCAGCGAGCCCGCATAAATATTATAAGTACTCGTGCGAAAAGCATCCACCACACCTTGTCCCGCGGTACCGATAGCCTGCACCAGCGGCGTACCCAAGCTGCCCAGCAGTTGCGCCATCTCGGGCGACTGTTGGGCCATTTGCTGCGCCAAAGCCTGCAGTTTGGCTCCAGCTGTCTCTCCGGCCGACTCCAGTGTGGTGCGCGTGTCCTTCGACAGCAGATGCGTCGAACGCGAATTGTGGATATAGGCCGCATCGGCCGACACCTTGGGCAGATAGGCCGTCTTGGCCGCACGCTGCGTGTAGTCGGCCGCGTCCAGACGCGACTGGCCCGAAAGCAACTGGCGGTTGTTACGCAGGGCCAACTGCCGCAGACTGTCCAACTCATACACCCGTTGGCCGCACACGCCTGTAACGGTGGTAAGCAACAACAGTATGGTACTAACAATTGATTTCCTATACATAAAACTAGTTCCATTTAAGCGCCGTGCGCTTTTATTTCACGCGCAAAAATACACTTTTTACACACATTAACCGCCTAATTTCTATTAAAAAAGTCATTTAGGCCCAAAGCCTGCACCTTTTGCGATACTTTGTGCACTTTTTGAGGTTCCAAACGGACCTTTTCGCCCAAATTTGAGGCATCTGCATTCAGAAGTCCCACTTCAAAAGTCTGAGACGCCGTTTCTGATTTTTGAGACGCCGTTTCGTTTCTCTGAACTCACAGAGTTCTCAAACAAGACACATCAACAACAAACCAACTGTATTTTCCCGGCGGCAACGTCGGGGTAAGGACAAAAAACAAGGAAGAGCGCTTCACAGAACCCTTCCTCCCAAATAGTTAACTCAATATGCTTATGAAAAGACTCGTATCTTTCTGTTCCAATGTTCCGCACCGCTCTCCGCGAGGCTCTGAAAAAAGCGTTATGGCAAACCCGTTGCGAACGCATGGCCTAATTGTATCTAAAAATGGAAAGTAGCGCGGCGACTCACGTCGGCAGTCAGGCGGGCGTCGTCTCCACTCGAAACGGGTTCCTCGCGTCTGACAATGCAAAAGTACGCCAACTGTGAAATTCCAGAAAGCATTAACTTAAAATTTCCGCGAAATCTAAGGTTATTTTACCTATTTCAGATTTTTAGTTACGAATTTCACAACTATAATCATTTTGAAGCCCCTCCACATACCTATAAAGCTGCCGGTAGAAAGCATGACGCGTGAGCGTGGTGGCGTCACCGAGGATAATCAGCTGGAAACGGGCGCGCGTCATGGCCACATTCATGCGGCGGAGGTCGCTGAGGAACCCTATCTGTCCCTCGTCGTTGGAACGGACCAGACTGATGATAATGACATCGCGCTCCTGCCCCTGGAAACCGTCGACCGTGTTCACCGTGATGAGCTGGCGCATGGGGCGCAGCGCCTTTTCTTGCCGGATAAGTTGGCGCAAGCGCTGCACCTGGGCCTTGTAGGGCGAGATAACCCCCACATCGATACCCTCCTCCACGATGTGCTGCATGCCGGTGCGCTCCACCAGCCCGAGAAGTGTCTGGAGCGTGAGCCGGGCTTCCGTCTCGTTGATGCGGCCGTAAGTGTCACCCACGAAACGTTCGTGAGCGTCCATGCCGGAAGTGTCTATCCATTGCAACGGACGTTGCAGGTCGAGGATACTCGCCCTCTGGCGCACGCCGGGAGCGGCATGGACACGGCCACCGTAGAACCATTGCGACGAAAAGTGCATCAGCGTTTCGTTCATGCGGTATTGCGTTTCGAGCAACGTGACCGCCTGGGGCTTTTGCTCCACGATGGTCTCCATGAGAGTCTTCGCCAAGCCCTGACGCTCCGCTTCCACACACTTGATGGTGGGCGGCAACTGCTGGTGGTCGCCGGCCAGGATGACACGGTCGGCCTTGCGGATGGCAATCCAGCAGGCGGCCTCCAAAGCCTGCGCCGCCTCGTCGATGAAAAGCGTATGGTAGTGCTCCCCGTAGAGCAAAGGGTTGCCGGCACCGGCCAAGGTACAGGCAACGACGCGCACACTGGCGAACAGAGCCTCGCGGATGCGCATTTCTAGCTCGTTGGCCCGCTCACGCAGACGGCTGATTTTTTGATGGAAGTTCTCGCCGCGGCGGGCATTCTTGTTGTCGTAAAGTTGGCGTATCGTGCGGCGCACAGCCCAAAGGTCGGGATAGTCGGGATGGTTCTCGAACTGGCGTTCATAGGTGAACGAGAGCATTTTGTCGTTCACACGGGTGGGATTGCCTATCCTCAGCACGGGGATACCGCGGTCCACCAGTTGCTCACTGATCCAATCGACGGCCATGTTGCTCTGTGCGCACACCAACACCTGGCTCTCGCGGCGCAGCACCTCGTAGATGGCTTCGACGAGCGTCGTTGTCTTGCCTGTGCCCGGCGGCCCGTGGACCACGGCCACTTCCTTGGCGCGGAGGATTTCGTTGACAGCGCTTTCCTGCGTCGTGTTGAGCCACGGCAGGGCCACGGGCATGGGCTGAAGCTTGTGCAGGGGCAGCGTGCCGTGGAAAGTGTCGCGCAGCAAGGCCAGACGGTTGTCTTTAGCCTGGATGACGGCATCGAGGGCCTCGAACATGAGGCGGTAGGTCTGTTCGTCAAAATAGAGCTGCACGCCCAGGCGCTCGGCACGCTCGATGGCGGGCAGGGCTTCCGGGCCGGGCAGGGTAACGACCATGCGGTCGTCCTCCACATAGCTGACGGTGCAGAGCGAAGGCAGATAGGTGATTTGGCCGGAGCCGTCCTCGCGAAAGAAGCACACGGGGCGTCCGGGTTCAAAGTTATGGGTAATGTCGTGGTCGGCGTTACGGTAGACTTCCACGACCAGACGGTTGAGCGAATTGTAGTAGCTGCGGCCGGTGTTGACCGGAAACCAGCACATGCCGCGCTTTACCTTGCGGCCGATGCCCATGGTCTGCGTCTCGCGGCGGAACTCATCGCGCTCGTAGTCGTATTCCATGCGCAGCAGTTCCTTCTGTCGCAGCAGGGTGAGCTTACTCATGGGGATTGGTTGCGTCAGCGCCAGGATGACACGCCGGCCGACACTTGGATGAAAACGTTCTGAAGCAATTTAAAGAAGGCCGAGGCTCCCACGCTATAGTCTCGCTGGACACCATAGCGATAAGGCAAAGGGCCTTCGGGGCGCACCAGGTCCTTGTAGCCGGCCAGCGAGAGCGACACGCGGTCGTTGACCTCATAGTTGAGCGTTCCGCCGATGCCGGCCTGGTTATAATGGCAGCCGCCCCACTGGATGCCCGCGGTGGTGGCGCCGAGCGTATATGTCAGCTGCTTGCCCAGCGGCGATGCATAGACCAGACTGATGTCGCGGCCGAAGCCCACGCCTTTGGGGCTGTGATGGCCGATGCCCGTCATGGCGCTGAGCGAAATCTGCGCGTTCAGCCCCTCGTGCACGGGGAAAAAGTCGGCGCCGCCCGTCCACACGTCGGGACGCACGGCAAAGTAGGCCGACGGGCGCAACCACCGCGACGTGTCGGCACGCAACGTGTCGCGCACCTCTCCGCGGACCGCCGTCTGCATCACGGCCAGCAGTAACAAAAGGACATATACCCTGCGTTTCATGCCGGCAAAGTTACGCAGATTTCGTTGCAAAGCAAAGAAAAGCGTATCAATAACACTTAAATGTTGCTCTTTTTCGTAAAACGGGGGGTTGTCAAGTTTTTTTACCCAAAATCCAAGTATTTTGCAACTCATTGATTTCCATCAAGTATCAGATGCGGCAAATTAGAAGCGGCGTTTCAAAATTTTGAAACGCCGCTTCTGCGGCCCGAAGTCCGACTTTTGGTCACCGGAATCTGATCTCTGGATGGAAAGTGCAGTTTTGGGGCTATTCAGTAAGTGGATTCCTGGTTAAAGTGTAGTAACTATTGTGACTACATGTTACTTATCCAATATCTGGCTGGCGTGGTCTTTGGTCTGGACTTCTTTGGGTGTGATGACACGCTCAATGGTGCCATCGGGCGCGATGATGAATGTGGTGCGCATCGTTCCCATGTAGCTGCGTCCGTAGAGTTTCTTTTCTCCCCACACACCGAACTGTTGCACGAGGGTTTTCTCGATGTCGGCAATGAGATGGAAGGGCAGTTGGTTTTTTTCTATAAACTGTTGGTGCTTCCGGGCGGTGTCGATGCTGACACCGAGCACTTCATAGCCTTCTGATTTCAGCCGGTCGTAGTTGTCGCGCAGGTTGCATGCTTGGGCGGTGCAACCGGATGTCATGTCCTTCGGATAGAAATAAAGGACGAGTTTTTTGCCGCCCAATTGGCTCAGGCGTATTTCGTTGCCGTTTTCGTCGTGGCCCAGCAGGTCGGGCACTTTGTCTCCTTTTTGCATGGTTTTAATTGTTCTGATTCTTTGTTTGTGGTTTCTTATCGCGCCAGTGGCCGCCACGATGGCGCCGGCGGGGGTTGTTATCGGTATTCGTGTTGTTGTTTTGGTTTTTGGTTGCAGTCTTGGCACCTTTCCCTTTGCCGTGGTTACGGTTGCGCCCGTTGCGGCTGCGGTTGCCTTCGGGCCTGCTCTTGCCTGTGTATGCTGGGCTTGGTCCGAGTTCTTCAGGCATGGGGTTCTTGTCTATGATTTTTTCGAGGGTTTTCTCGATGCGTGCGAAGTACATCTGGTCGCGTTCGGAAACGAGAGTGATGGCCCGTCCGCCGCGTCCGGCGCGGGCTGTGCGTCCGATGCGGTGGACATAATCTTCAACGTCGCGGGGCACGTCATAGTTGATGACGACAGCGATATCGTCGATGTCAATGCCGCGCGAGATGATGTCGGTGGCCACAAGCACATCGGTGTGTCCGGCCTTGAAGTCGCGCATGACGAGGTCGCGCTGTTTCTGGTCGAGGTCGGAGTGCATTTCGTCGAGCCGGATGCCGGCGCGCCGCAGGATGATGGAGAGTTCCTTGACTTTTTGCTTGGAACCGGCGAAGACGAGGACGCGTTTGAGTTCTTCTTTCTTGAAGAGGTGTTTGAGGATGCCGTTTTTCTGTGCTTCGGTGCAGATGTAGGCGCTCTGCCGGATGCCTTCGGCGGGTTTGGTGATCGCGATTTCCACGAAGACAGGGTCATGGAGGATGTCGTGCACGAGTTTCTTGATCTCGTCGGGCATGGTGGCCGAGAAGAGCATGGTTTGGCGATTCTTGGGCAGTTGTTTGATGATTTTGGTGATATCGTCGATGAAGCCCATGTCGAGCATGCGGTCGGCCTCGTCGAGCACGAAGATGGAAACGCGTGAGAGGTCGATGTTGCCCAGCTGCATGTGGCTGATGAGGCGTCCCGGTGTGGCAATGAGCATGTCGGCACCGAGTTGCATGCCGCGCAGCTCCTGTTCATATCGGATACCGTCGTTGCCGCCGTAGACGGCGACACTGCTGACGGGAAGGAAATAGGCGAAGCCTTCCATGGCTTGGTCAATTTGTTGCGCCAGTTCGCGGGTGGGCGACATGATGATACAGTTGATGGCATCTTTGGGCATATCTTCGGTGTAGAGGCGGTTGATGATGGGCAGCAGGTAAGCTGCCGTCTTGCCGGTGCCTGTCTGGGCCACGCCGACGAGGTCCCTGCCTTCGAGCAGAGGTGGTATGGCCTGTTCCTGTATGGGGGTACACTCCTCAAAACGCATGGCGTCGAGGGCATCGAGTATGCGGTCGTTTAATTTGAGTTCGCTGAAGTACATGGTTTATCTTGAAAAGTGTTATTGCGGCGTGCGTCTGTAGAGTACAAAGGCAATGCCGGCGAAGATAATGTTTGGTATCCACACGGCGAGCATGGGTGGCCAGCCTGCATTGGTGGCGAAGGTGGACGAGATGGTTTGGAAAAGAATGTAGGCGAAACTTAAAGCCAAACCTATGCCGAGTGAAAGTCCCATGCCGCCTTTGCGCTTTTCACACGACATGGTTACCCCGATGAGTGTGAGGATGAACGCGGCGAAGGCGGAAGCAATGCGTTTGTGGTATTCCACTTCGAAGAGGCTGACATTGGCCGAGCCGCGCGTTTTCTGCTTGTCAATGTAGTCAGACAGTTCCGGCATGGTCATCGTCTCCTGCTGGTTGCGGGTGTAGAGCAGGTCGCTGGGCTCCATGCTGATGATAGAATCCATTTCACTGCCGGAAGTGATGACTTCTCGCATGCCGCGGAGTTGACGGATGCGCCAGTGACGGATAATCCAGCGGTATCGCACGTCGGAGAGCGTGTCGTACTGTATGCGCAGGGCCGTCAGTTGTGAAACTAGTTTCTTGTCGACAAACTTATTGAGCGAGAAACTGGTGCCTGACTTGCTGTTGTTGTCGTAGGTCCCTATGAATGCAACAACGCCGGGCTCCACTTGTAACTGGACGTTGCTGATGACGGACACTTGGCGTTTCTTAATGTATGTGTTCTCGAAATTGAGGCGGGTGACGTTGCTGTGGGGAATGACGTAAGCTCCGAGCAGAAAACTGACGATGGCTATGATGCCTGCGGAAATCATGTAAGGTTTGAGCAGGCGGCGGAAACTCATACCATTGGAGCGCATGGCGATGATTTCGGAGTTGTCGGCCAGTTTGGAGGTGAAGAAAATCACCGAGATGAAGACGAAAAGCGGGCTGAAGAGGTTGGCGTAGTAGGGGATGGTGTTCATATAGTAGGAGAACACGATCTTCTGCCACGGGGCATGGCTTGCCGCAAACTTGTCGATGCGCTCGTTGAAATCGAAGACGATGACAATGGCTATGATGAGCAGAATGGCAAAGACGAAAGTACCCAGAAACTTGCGTATGATGTACCAGTCAAGCCTGGTGAGCCATGGGTGCTCCTGATACTTGGCATTCCACCGCTGCAAGGTGTTTGCCATTCTGCGGAACGGTTTCCGGAGAAGGGCAAGCTGCTCGTTGCGGGGGAATGTCGGGATTCTGTTCATCGTCTATAGTCTGTTCTGCAGTTGGGGCACCGTCAGCTTCTTCCAAGCGACGAAGTCGCCTGCGATGATGTGGCGGCGGGCTTCGCCGACGAGGTGCAGGTAGAAGGCCAGGTTGTGGATGGAGGCAATCTGCATGGCCAGCAGCTCCTTGGCCTTGAAGAGGTGGTGAAGGTAAGCCTTCGTGTACTGGCTGTCGACAAATGAGGTGCCCTCTTCATCTACCGGTGAAAAGTCGTCTTCCCACTTCTTGTTGCGCATGTTCATGATGCCGCGTGATGTGAAGAGCATGGCATTGCGGCCGTTGCGCGTAGGCATCACGCAGTCGAACATGTCCACACCGCGTTCGATGTTCTCCAGCAGGTTGACGGGTGTGCCCACGCCCATGAGGTAGCGGGGGCGGTCCTTGGGCAGGATGTCGTTGACCACTTCCACCATTTCATACATGATCTCGGTGGGTTCGCCCACGGCCAAGCCGCCTATGGCATAGCCGTCGGCATTGAATTCTGAAACGTAGCGGGCACTCTCCTGGCGGAGGTCCTTGTAGGTGCAGCCTTGCACGAGGGGGAAGAGCGATTGGCGGTAGCCGTAGAGCGGTTCTGTGGCGTGGAAACGGTCAAAACAGCGACGCAGCCAGTTGTGGGTGAGCTTCAGGCTCTTTTTCGCGTATTGGTAGTCGGAAGTGCCCGGCGGACACTCGTCCAGTGCCATCATAATGTCGGCACCTATGGCACGTTCTATGTCAATGACCCTTTCGGGCGAAAAGAAATGTTTGCTGCCGTCGATGTGTGAGCGGAACTCGCAACCTTCTTCCGACAGTTTGCGGATGCTGGTGAGCGAGAATACTTGAAAACCGCCACTGTCGGTTAGCATGGGGCGGTTGAAACCATTGAATTTGTGCAGTCCGCCGGCTTTGCGGAGTATGTCGGTGCCGGGACGCAAATAGAGATGATAGGTGTTGCCTAAAATGATTTGGGCCTTGATATCATCGCATAGTTCACGCATGTGCACGGCTTTGACGGAGGCCTCAGTGCCCACGGGCATGAAGATAGGTGTCTGTATCTGCCCGTGGTCGGTCGTTATGAGACCGGCGCGTGCCTGGCTCTGCGGGTCGGTATGCTGGAGTTCGAATGTCATTCAGCGCTTTTTTTGTCCTCTTCGATTACAGTGAAGTCCACGGGGTTTTCAATCTTTTCATCCAGCAGGGCAATGCGGAGTACGTCCTGAACGTTTTCGACGTATTCAAAGGTGACTCCCTTAAGGTAGATGTCAGGTATTTCGTCAATGTCCTTGCGGTTCTCTTTGCTGAGTATGATGGTTGTGATGCCGGCGCGTTTGGCTGCCAGAATTTTTTCTTTGATGCCTCCCACAGGAAGCACCTTGCCTCTCAGCGTGATTTCGCCCGTCATGGCCACGGCTTCACGCACTTTGCGTTGGGTGAGTGCCGAAGCCAGAGAAGTGGCAATGGTGATGCCGGCCGAGGGACCGTCTTTGGGCACGGCGCCTTCGGGCACATGGATGTGGATGTTCCAGTTGTCGAATATGCGGGAGTCGATATTCAGTTTGTCTGCATTGGCTTTGATGTATTCGAGGGCCAGTACGGCCGATTCTTTCATGACATCGCCGAGATTGCCTGTGAGAGTGAGTTTGGCACCTTTGCCTTTGCTGAGGCTGGTTTCAATAAAGAGAATTTCACCTCCGACGGAAGTCCATGCCAATCCGGTCACCACGCCGGCGTAGCCGTTGCCTTGGTATTTGTCACGCTGGTAGATTGGTTTGCCAAGGAGCTCGGCGAGGGCATCGGTCTTGACGTCGTGTATCAGAGTGCCGTTGTTTTTGGCTTTCCGGTATGCCAGTTTCCGGAATACTTCGTTGATGCGCTTGTCAAGTTGCCGCACGCCGCTTTCACGGGTATAGTTTTCAATGATAGCTTCAATGGTCGTTTTGGGTATGTTGATTCTGTCCTTGCCAGTGAAGCCGGCTTCTTTCTTTTCTTTGGGGATGAGATGGCGCTTGGCTATTTCCACTTTTTCCTCGGTGATGTAGCCCGTCATCTCGATGAGTTCCATGCGGTCGAGCAGGGGAGCTGGGATGGTGCTCAGCGTGTTGGCGGTGGCGATGAAGAGTATGTTGGACAGGTCGAAGTCCATGTCTATGAAGTTGTCGTGGAACGCCACGTTCTGTTCCGGATCGAGCACTTCGAGCAGCGCTGACGACGGGTCTCCGTTGATGCTTTTCTCCGAAATC
>JAEEGI010023206.1_pt1 | contig 12207 bp, 15 predicted proteins | sample 8958751 | NCBI WGS metagenome assembly JAEEGI01 (sample SAMN16246545, study PRJNA631951) | gut metagenome | biome: gut microbiome; feature: rumen; material: KS-attached | host: Bos | place: Iran: Karaj | collected 2018-10 | reverse complement strand
TCTGATAATATAAATCGTTAATGCCCGCAATGTCCACGTCGCAGTTCACAATCTCGCCCGCGTGGACCGATGCTTTTCCGGCTTTTTTTGCCAGAATCTTTTCAATAGCATGCATGGTGAAAGCCCCTGCCTTTCTGATTATTTAAAATGAAAATCCGGACGGCTCTGAGTACGGGTCAGGCGCTGTGCTTTGCCAAGAAAGGCAGCATCCTCTCCAGGACAAGTTCAGGCTGTTCTTCCGGCACGAAATGGCCGCACTGGGGGATGTCTGCGCCTTCGATATTGCTGGCCAGCGGCTCCCATTTTTCCATTACGTTCCAAAGCTTGCCGACCACGCCGTTCTGTCCCCACAAAAGCAGCAGCGGCGTTTCAATCTTCTTTTTGCGGTCCGGTTCGTCCAGTTCCATGTCGATGGTGGCGCTGGCGCGGTAATCTTCGCAGATGCCGTGAACGGTACGGATGTCGCTGAAGCAGCGGGTGTACTCGGCCAGCACATCCGGCGGGAAATTGGCTCGGGCGGCAGGACCGATTTTAAGGTTCAGGTTATAGTTGATGAACCGTTCCGGGTCTGCGGAGAGGGCGGTTTCCGGGAAGCCCTTGCCCTGTATGTAGAAGAACCAGTGCCAGTATTTGGTGGCGAACTCTTCGTTGGTTTCCTTGTACATGTCATATGTGGCGACAATATCCAGCAGGGTACAGCTTTTGATCTTCTCCGGGTGGTCTATAATCATCCGGTGCAGTACCCGTGCGCCCCGGTCATGGCCGGCCACATGGAACCGCTCAAAACCCAACGCCTTCATCACTTTCACCTGGTCGTCTGCCAGAGCCCGCTTGGAATAATTGGAATGGTCAGGCAGGCCTTCCGGCTTGCTGCTGTCCCCATAGCCCCGCAGATCGGTGATCACGACGGTGTAATGCTTGGCCAGTTCCGGGGTCAGGAACCGCCACATCAAGTGCGTTTCCGGATGCCCGTGAACGAGCAGGACAGCTTCTTTCCCGCTGCCGCCGATGAGTGTGTTGATTACTATTCCGGGTTCTGTTTCGATCCACTTCTGCGTGAATCCGGGAAAATACTTTTCATCAATCGTCATAGTGATCCCTCCCTGTTAGCTTGTTTTGCAGGCATCCTGTTCCTTTGCGCACGCAAGGCCCATTTGCGCGGTCATGCACGGTTTTGGGCGGCGTTTTTGTCATGCCCTTCCATGTTCAGCCCGTTGTACTGTCCTGTCAGCACAACGGCCATCGACGTTGCTGGTTTTCTTACTTATCATTATAACGTTGTTTGACAGAGGCAGCAATAAAACACCTGTAAAATTGAAAAAAATCCGCGTTATATGGTACAATTTAAAAAAGAGCCAAACCATACGCAACACGCGTTGGCAGGCATGCAGATGCAGTGAATCTGCGCGCCCCGCAAAAAGGAGGAAATACCATGATTGATGTTACAAGGCCCGAACTGGATGACGCCATAACCCGCGCCTGGCAGGCAAGCCCCGAAGGCTCCGCGGCAGCGGTATATATCCCGGATATCGAACGCGTGCTGCGAGGACTGCGCGCCAATCGCTTTGAAGCGCATTATTGCGCCGACGCTGCCGAAGCGCGGGCGTACCTGAACGAAAAAATAGACGGAAAAAAAGTAGGCATCGGCGACTCGGAGACGCTGCGGAAACTGGAACTGCACGAAGCGCTGGCCGCCCACAACCAGGTGCACAACGTGCTGCGCAGCCCCATCAACAAAGGCACGACTTTTTTTGAATACGCCAAAGGCACGCTGCTTACGGACGTATTCCTGTGCAGCGTCAACGCACTGACCGAAGACGGCATCCTCGTGAACATGGACGGCACGGGGAACCGGGTGGCTGCCGCGCTGTTCGGACACGAAAAAGTGTATTACGTGGCAGGGGTGAACAAAATCTGCCCGGACCTTGACCACGCTATCTGGCGGCTGCGCAACATTGCCGCCCCCCGCAACTGCCTCCGCAAGCACAAGGCCACGCCCTGCGCGAAACGGGGCGATCGCTGCTATAACTGCGCCAGCCCCGAACGCATCTGCAACGGGCTGCTGATCGAGTTCAAGAAGATGAGCAACATGGAGATGGAAGTGGTGCTGGTGGGCGAGTGCCTGGGCCTGTGACAGGGATAGTAACCGATGCATACCGTTACGTTGAAGCAGGAAATCAGACGCATCCTGAAGCGGGACATGGTACTGACCATCTCCATCGTACTGGCTCTGGTTTCTTCGCTGTTTTTCAGACCCCGCATTTCCTATATCGATTTTTCCGTTTTGGGCATGCTGCTGTCCTTTATGCTGGTGGTGGCCGGCTTCCGGCAGCTGCACGTGCTGGAGAAAGCGGCTGACATCTTATTCTCCCGCTGCCGTACCACCCGTCACGTGGCGGCGGTGCTGATCTGGCTGACCTTTTTCCTGTCCATGCTGGTGACCAACGATGTGGCCCTTCTGATTTTTGTGCCCCTGACCCTGATTACGGGCAAACAGATTCGGCTGGACGTGGGGCGTATCGTCATCTTCCAGACCCTGGCCGCCAACCTGGGCAGCGCCTGCACTCCTATGGGGAACCCCCAGAACCTGTTCATCTACTACCACTACGGACTGAGCACGGGTTACTTCTTTTCCGTGCTGGGGCCGCTGTCCGTACTGAGCGCCCTGTGGCTGGCGCTGCTGGTACACGGACTGCCCAACGGCGAGTTGAAGCTGGAACAGCGGGAAACGGAAACCGGCCCGAAGCCGCGGATCCTGCTCTTTACCGCATTGCTGCTGCTTTGCTTTTTATCCGTGGCCCACGTGGTGAGCCCCCTGGTATGCACCGCTGCAGTAGTGGCCGTGGTAGCCGTGGCAGACCGCAAGCTGCTGAAAATGGCTGACTACTCCCTGCTGCTGACCTTTATCGGCTTTTTCATCTTCATCGGCAACCTGTCCCACTGGGACGCCATCCGGCAGCTGCACCACTACCTGCACCATGCCCGGGGTATCGTGTACGTGACCGGTATCGTAGCCAGCCAGTTTATCAGCAACGTGCCTGCCGCCATGCTGCTGGCCGGCTTCACCCGCAACGCCGGGGAACTGCTGCTGGGCGTGGACGTAGGAGGCCTGGGCACCCTGATTGCCTCCATGGCCAGCGTCATCAGCTACAAACTCTACACCGCCGCCTATCCCCATCAGGCGATGAACTATCTGCGCATGTTCCTGTTCTACAACTTTGCCGGACTGCTCGGCATCGGGACAATCGTGTACTGGTGGATGGTGAGGTAGAGAGTACAGTTCACAGTTTCTTCACAAAAAGTAACAAAATACAGCGTTTTTTGGGAAAATGACCGAAAAGGCATTTGATTGTGAAATTTTCTTCACAGTTTATCCTGAAAAACGCTTTATTTTTTTGTTGCGTGCCTTTAAACTATGACTTGTGCCAGGCGAAAGGAGGCTGATACATTGCGGTTATTCCGATGGCAGGCCCGAAGTTCCGGCGGGAGAGCATATAACGGCGAATATTATGCAGAGAGCGAAGAACAGGTTATTGACTTCATCCGCAGGAATTATGGGTATGTTACAAACATTGAAAGGGTTAAGGACGAAAAATCCGTGCGCCGTTGGTTTGAGCCGTGCGAGCAATTCTCAAGTAAGGAAAGAACGAAATTTTACAAACAGCTTTCAACTTTGTTGAATGCGGGCGTTCCTATTATGAAAGGAATCGAAATGATTTCCGAGAGATTGGGTAAAAAGTATAAGCCGGTTTGTAAACGGCTTACTCTTAGTCTGCAAAGCGGTCACTCCTTATCTTATGCGATGTCTTTACAGCCGGAAGTGTTTTCGGAAATGAATGTTTCCGTTATAGCGGCAGGTGAAGCGAGTGGTCAGATTTCCCGGGTTCTTCTGTCGTTATCCGATTTTTATAAACAGCAAAATAAACTTATTAAACTGGTACGTAATGTCTGTATTTATCCGGGATTTTTGCTGTTTTTAGCTGTTCTGACATTTTTGTTTTTCAGTGTGAAACTGGTACCTTCTTTTGCAGAACTGTATCATTCACTGGGTTTAAAGGAAACACATCTTTTGCAGATGCTGCTTTCTATTTCCGCTTTGCTGCAGAATCATACAATTGCTCTTTTCTGTGCGCTTATAGTTGGCGGCAGGCTGTTATTGCTACAGCGTTCAAAAGTTTTAATCCTGCTGATGTATCTTCCGGGGATTGGAAGTTTACGCCATTCCTTTTTGGAAATACGTTTTACGCGGTTGCTGGCACTGATGCTGGACAGCGGCATTGCTTTTCCGGAAGCCGTTCTGCGTGCTTCTGTTACGTTGACAGATGCGTCCATGAAGAATAACGCAAAAAAGTTTTCGGAAAACGTTCTGCGCGGAATCGGAATTGCTGAGGCGGCCATGCAGTCAGGAAATCTATTCAGTCAGACAGGGTTAGAATTTTTGAGCATCGGGGAAAGTTCCGGCGACCTGCCGGAGATGCTGACGGAATTCGCGGAACTTCAGGAACAGGAGCTTTTTTCCCAGATCCGGGATGTAAAGGCAGTTTTGGAACCGGTACTGGTCGTCTTAATTGCGACGATGATTTTTGCTGTTATGGCGGTGATGCTTTCGCCGCTGTTCGATTTGATGACCCGGATGCCGGAATATAAATGAATGGAGGAATATAATTGTTAAAAAGAATTAAGAAAAAGCTGGATTTTGCTGGGAAGAAGAATAGTGGCCGAAATGCAGGCTTCAGTCTGATAGAAGTAATTGCCGTTACAATTATTATCGGTGTTATGGCAACTATGCTGATGCCTGCGATTGATGGGGCAGGCTCCAAAGCGCGAAATGCAAAGCTAAAAAACGATCTGGCAACGCTGGATCAGGCCATTGCTACATACAAACTGGAACAGGGAAGCATACCGTCTTCACTTGATAACCTGGTGCCGGACTATATTGCCAAAAACAAGGGCTTTAAGGATGCCAAAAATGAAGATTTCCAGTATTCTGTATCTGGCAGCAATTACACGCTGACCGGTTCTGACGCGGAAGGCAATACTGTAACGTCTAATGGCAGTGTTGCTGCGGAAACACAAGGATAACGGCTATCTGCTGACTGAATGGCTGATGAGCATATGCTTGTACGGGATTGCCGTTTCCGGGCTGTACATGGGAATTACCGGATATGAAAAAACACTGGCAGCAGTACAGGTGGAAAACGCAGCCCGGGAGTTCACCCAGGATATTATGCTGACAAGGGAAAGAGCTCTTGCAGGTTCTGATCTGGGTTATATTGAATTGAGCAGCGGGCGTAAAGGGTATTGGGTCTGTCGGAGGCCGAATCTGGTTGATAAAAAACGAGGTTTTGCGTCGGGGGGGTCCGAAGCTTTGCAATTCAGCAGTATACCAGCTTATATAATAAGATTTTCCATCAACGGCTCTCCATCAGCAAGCGGGATTTTTATATTGCAGCATGAAAGGGTAAAGTCCGCACAGGTTAAAGTCAGTCTTCAGCCGGTTACAGGGAGGGTAAGGATAGAGCGTGTAAAATAATGAAACAGAAAAATCCGTTTTCAGAAAAGGAAAAAAAGGAATCTCAGGCAACGGAACGTCTATCGGGTTTTATTATGCTCCTGATGATTCCCATTTTTCTGGCAGTACTTACTTTCGCGACAGCAATAACAGGTTGTATATCTTGTTCGATACAGGCTATGACACACCGGAAAGAGATGCTACAAGCGTATTCTTTACTGGAAGATGACAGCTCGGCGTGGCGGAATGAAGTGTTGCCTGGTGAATGGAGAAATGTGTACGAAAATGATTATGAAAAAGTAGTATCCACACAGAAAGCAGGCCCGTACATTCTTCTTGTTAAAGAGATGCGCAATAAAACTACAGGAAAGGTATTGGTGAACCGTCTGGAATTTATACCAATAGGTAAAGAAGATGACCATACATCCTGACCAATGTTGTAACAAAAGAAAATCTGGCTCAATTCTTTTGGAATTAAATATTATGTTTATGGTTATGGTTATCGTCAGCACAGCATATTGTAATGCGATACAGGCAGTGTTAAAGAACTGCAGAAAGATTTTGGCAGATATTGAAATCGCAAAGGCAGCGCGCTATACAGAAAGCACTTTACGTCGGGAACTTTCCTACAATACGACGCAGGCAAAACTGGCTAAAGATTTCAATGACAGGGATCAGATTATCTGCCGGAAGACATATCAAAATGTGCGCGCCTACTGGTACCTATCTAATGGGATGTTATACCGTAAGACTATAAAAGACACAACAACGGGAATTAATCCGTATTCCGGTCCGGATATCCGGATAACTCGTTTTAAAACAATTCGGTTGGGAAAGGAGAAAATTGGCATTGTTATGAACTTACAAGACCCGGAAACCGGGTTGGAAAGGCAGATTGCCTTATCTTTGTTGTTGAGCAACGGTTCTGTAGCCCTGTAAAGCTCTGTATGAGATGTTTTATAAGCGGGAATGCATTTCGTAATACAACAGGAGGAACGGAAAAGAAGCAGGGCTTTATTCTGCTTCCTCTCCTGTTGTTTCTCATGATTTGTTCAAGCGTGGTTTTGTATTACGGGCGCAGTGTGTATCAGGAGTCAGAGGCGGCTCGGGAGCATTTGCGCCGGAAACAGCTGGAAACCATTGCGCAAAGCTTTATACTTACAGCCATTCAGCAGGAAAAAGATACGGAAATTGCAAGCGCTGCATATTCTTTACACCCTTTGTGGCCTGGGAACAACGAAGTACAGGTTTATGTTTCGGTTAACCGGGTGGAAGATTTAGGGTTGCGCTTTCTAAAAGTAAATGTTTCGGATTCCGACCGGGTTGATTTTTCACTACGGCAGTGCAGTATGTTTTTTCCTGTCTCTTTGCTTCAGCAGTTTGCAGAGTCTCCCCTAATCATAACTAGTTCCACAAGGCAGGAAAAATCAGAGAAGAAGGACAAGGATACTATCACAGGCAAATCATATGGCGCGGCTTTTCCGCAATTTTCCGTTGAAGAAATTGCGGGCTGGGCTTCAACTGATTTTCCTTCTGCGTTGGAACTGCAGCGTGACGGATTAAGCGGATGGATTTATCTGTGCAGGAACAAAATCGAGCTTCCAAAAGGCTTGAAGGTGAACGGAGATGGCATACTGGCTTTTGCCGACGACGTGACGATTGATGACAATACAGTGTTAACAGGCCGCATCGTTGTTTTGGCGGAGCGCAACCTGCGTATAGGAAACCATGTGAGATTAAATAAGGCACTGTTGCTGTGCCGGGGAAAACTGACCATTGGAACGGACAGTATTATCAATGGTGCAGTCATGGCACAGCAGGATGCCGTAGTAGATGAAAACGCTTTGATTACCGGAGACAGGGAGGTGTTGGAACCCGTTAATTCCATTATCAGTTATTAAACAATAACGGGCGGAAGGTACAAGAACAGATTCAGTTTGTGCATGCCCGACAAGAATTTAATATTGATGAGTAAAACATAACCTCCTTTTCTGTGTATCAGTTCAGACTGGTGTTTATGATAACTCATGATTTTTCTCCTGACTAATCCCCCGTATTTACACAACGGGGGATTTTTCTTCCTGATTTCCATACTCTGCGACTTTATCTATGGTATAATGAAATAACAAAAACGTATCATGTTACGGTGTGTTTCACAAATTGCACAGAAAGGTGGACTGTTCGATGAAAAATTACGCAAAACCCGGTGAAGTGCTGTATCACGTGGGTTTATCGGTGGAGATGCTGCAGGGCGCGAAGTATGCCCTGGTGCCCGGGGATCCGGGACGGGTGGAAGGCCTAGCGAAAGCAGTGGATCCGGATGCGGTGTATCTGGCATGTCACCGTGAGTTTACCAGCTGGCTGGCACGGGTGAACGGGGAGCCAGTGCTGGTCATCAGCAGTGGTATGGGCGGTCCCTGCATCACCTTTATTGTGGAAGAACTGGGGCGTCTGGGCGTCACCACCTTTATCCGGGTGGGCACTACCGGTTCCCTGCAGGAAGACCTGAATCTGGGGGATGTAGTCATCAGTAAGGCTTGCGTGCGCATGGACGGGGCCGGCAGGGCCTACGCGCCGATTGAGTATCCGGCGGTGGCGGATCTGGATGTGACCATTGCCCTGCGGGATGCGGCGAAAGAATTGAAGGTCCCCTTCGGTCTGGGCATTGGCGTGACCACGGACAGTTTCTGGCCCGGACAGGAGCGCTACGACAGCCTTAACGGTTATGTGGTGCAACGGCTGCGAGGCACGTTGAAGGAATGGCAGGCCCTGGGCTGCACCAATTTTGAGATGGAAGCGGCGACGCTTTTTACCCTGTGCAGTGTGCACGGGCTACGGGCAGGCGCCATCTGCGGCGTGGTGGCCAAACGTACGGACAGCGAGGCCGTGGCGCCGCCGGATGTGTACAAGATGGCGGAGAAACGATTCCAGGCTGTGGCGAAGCGGGCGCTGGAAAAACTGATTGCGGTGGATAAAACATAAAATTCAGAAAGCAAGTCCCCCGGGCAAGGCGGATTTGCCGGCTTTGTGAACGGGCAGCGCGTTGAAGAGCGCAAGCCGCAGATACATTGCACTGTGTGGTGCGCAAATGAGAACGAGTTTATTTGCAGAAATGTTGTTTCAGGAGGTGTGTTATGTTAGAGGTTGGAACTAAGGCACCGGATTTTACCTTGCCGGATCAGGACGGGAATCCGGTTGCGCTGAAGATCTTCAGGGGACAGAAAGTTGTGCTGTACTTTTACCCGAAGGATAATACCCCGGGCTGTACGAAACAGGCCTGCAATTTCCGGGAGTTGTTACCCCAGTTCCGGGAAAAGGGCGCGGTGGTGCTGGGTGTCAGCAAGGACAGCGTGGCGTCCCATAAGAAGTTTCAGGAGAAATACAACCTGCCGTTTACGCTGCTGTCGGATACGGAACTGAAGGTAATCCAGGCCTATGATGTGTGGCAGGAAAAGAACATGTACGGCAAAAAGACCATGGGTGTGGTCCGCAGTACGTATTTAATAGATGAAAAAGGCATCATCGTGAAGGCTTTCGGCAAAGTTAAGGCGGTGGAGAATCCGCAGCAGATGCTGGATGAACTGAAATAAAGGGCGCTTTGGAAAATAAGGAACAGGGAGGCATGGCAATGGCGCGTGTAATCATAACGTTGCTGGATTCCTTTGGCATCGGTTCTGCCCATGACGCAATGGCGTTCGGGGATATGGGGTCCGATACCCTGGGACATATTGTAAAATGGATGGCAGAGAACCGGAAGAACCCGGACGGTTCGCCCCGGTATCTGCTGCTGCCGAACCTGGCGGCGCTAGGGCTGGAAACGGCCCATCGGCTCAGCACAGGGGAGGACATGGTTCATCCCATTTCCGGGGAGCCGCTCAAGGGCACGGTGCTGGATGGCGGCCGGGTGAAGGCTGCCTATACCTGCGCGGAAGAGGTGAGCAAGGGCAAGGACACCCTCAGCGGCCATTGGGAAATCGCCGGGGTGCCGGTGGATTTTGACTGGGGCTATTTCCCGGACAAGCCTCATTGTTTCCCACAGGAGCTGGTGGACTCGCTCATCAGGGAAGGAAACCTTCCCGGCGTTCTGGGGGAAAAGCTGGCCAGCGGCACGGAGATTATCAAGGAACTGGGCGAGGAGCATATGCGCACCGGCAAGCCCATCATCTATTCTTCGGCGGACAGCGTGCTGCAGATTGCCTGCCATGAGGAAACCTTCGGGCTGGAACGGCTCTATGATCTCTGTAAACTGAGTTTTGAACTGGTGAAGCCTTATAAAATTGCCCGGGTTATCGCCCGGCCTTTTGTGGGCACAAAGGCGGCTGATTTTCAGCGGGTAGCGGCCCACCGTCACGATTATGCGATGCCGGCCCATGAGGAAACGCTGCTGGATAAACTGGTGGCGGCGGGAGGCAATGTGTATGCGGTTGGCAAGATTGCCGATATTTTTGCCCACCGGGGCATAACGAAACATTATCCTGCAGCGGGGCTGGATAAGATTTTTGATGCGACCCTGCAGGCGGTGAAGGACGCGCCGGACCGGACGCTGGTGTTTGCCAATTTTGTGGATTTCGATTCATCTTTCGGCCATCGCCGGGACGCGCTGGGCTATGGGGAAGGACTGGAGTATTATGACAGCAGGCTGCCGGAACTGTTCGCCCTGCTGCAGCCGGATGATGTGCTGTTGGTGACGGCGGACCACGGTTGCGATCCCACCTGGAAAGGCACGGACCATACGAGAGAAAAAATCCCGGTGTTGTTTTATGGACAGAATGTGAAACCGCAGCAGGTTCCGCCGTTACATATTTTCAGCGATATCGGCCAGACACTGGCGGGGTATCTGCGTGTTGCCCCGTTGGGGCACGGGACAGCGAAGAATATCTGGAAAGAGTAGAGTCGGGGGGCAGTTACAGCAGGTGTTTAGTGAAGACGTGCCGTGGCTTGCAGGGGTATTCGGTTTGCGGTTCCGGTTTCATAAAAATGACATAATTGTTTTGTAAAATAATCCCGGGTTGTAAAAGAGTCAATCCTGTTTCAAAAAGTATTGTAAGAAAGAATGCAGTTTGGATTGGCAGGGGGGTGACGGAAAATGAAAAAACTGTTTGTGTTCTTAGCGGTAGTTGTTGCGCTGTGCAGCGGTATTGCCGGGGATATTTCCGCGTTGGAAGGGGTTCCGTTTCCGGGAGTGTCCAAGGCGTATGCCTTTGAGACGAAGCCGGTGAATTTTGTGGTAATTGACCGCACTGGCAGTGTGAGCAGGGAGGATATGCGGGGCTGGATCCAGATGGTGAAGATGGATTACCATGTTCCCTATTACCGGCTGATGGATGACAATACGAAGGCCGATGCGGCAGTGAATGAGATGTTTGCCAAAAATGTTAAACCTGACAAGGAAGCCATGAAGGCTGCGGCGGAACAGGCAGGCTGCGGGGCGCTGGTCGTGATGGTGGTGCACCGGATGGATTCTTACATGGTAACCAGCCATTCGCCCTTTGATTTTGATATGGAAACCTATGTAAGGACGTTTGCCTATGCGGATATGTTTGCATATAATTCAGATGGTAACAAGTTTATCCGGCGGTTCCTGCGGGAGACAGACCTGAAGCCGTTAGGATTGGAGGAAAATCCCTCGGGTACCATTAAATGGACGTTGGGAAATTTGTTAAATAAAATGGAAGGAAAGCCGCAAATCTGAGCGGTGAGTTAATACCGTTATGCCAAAACCGGAAGATATTGAAGTGATTATAAAGCGTCGCCCTGACTGGGAGTTTCTGCAGGAACTCCCAAAAGAACTGCATGGTTTTTCGTTTGAGGAAGGCGGTCAGTTGAAGGGACATGAGTTTGTTCTGGGGTCGTACGTTAACGAAGAAGCCCGCCGCAGGCTGGAACTGATTTATACGAAAGAGACCTTTGACTATGTACCGGTGCGTCAGGTCGGGCTGCTGCGGTACCGGGATTTCCGTTATATTACCAGGGACAAGGACGTGTTTGCGGAGTGGATTACCGGCGCGATTGACCGGCTGGTGGAAGAAACAGTTCCGACCTATATACCCCGGTCGGGCCATCTGTTGAAAGACAAGGGGATCCTTGACTGGCATTTCCCGGACACTCTGCCGGAACGGATCGGCAATTTTGTCAAGTTTATCGGACCGAAGTACCCGCTGGATTTTATCAATAACGCAACGGTTATTTTGGACTATGTGGATTTTGATGCGGGTAATGAGCTGGTGGTTCTGTTTAACCGGGTGCGCAATGAGTTTTATGCGGAGAACAAGAAACACCTGATCCCCAACACGATTCATGAGTTTGACGCAAAGAACCTGGAGGACCTTGAGGTGTTGCTGGCGGAAAGTCTGGAGCCGTATCTCCTGGATTTGGGAAACGACGGAAAGTGATGGCATCACAGTCGCAAATATGCATTTATCCTGCATTTCTTAAAAAAACTTGACAGCAACGAAGAAATAACCTATACTATTAATGCTTGATGAAAAACGGCCCGGTGGTTCAGTTGGTTAGAATGCCGCCCTGTCACGGCGGAGGTCACGAGTTCGAGTCTCGTCCGGGTCGCCAGTATGCCTCGGTAGCTCAGTTGGTAGAGCAAGGGACTGAAAATCCCTGTGTCCACAGTTCGATTCTGTGCTGAGGCACCATGTTGCGGAAATAGCTCAGTTGGTAGAGCACAACCTTGCCAAGGTTGG
>JAEEGI010023198.1_pt1 | contig 12211 bp, 14 predicted proteins | sample 8958751 | NCBI WGS metagenome assembly JAEEGI01 (sample SAMN16246545, study PRJNA631951) | gut metagenome | biome: gut microbiome; feature: rumen; material: KS-attached | host: Bos | place: Iran: Karaj | collected 2018-10 | reverse complement strand
TGATTTCCATTATTCCACCGACTTCTACGAGATGAATGCCCGAGAGCTGAGCCACACTTGCATGCATCTGCTTTGCAAGGCGGGGGAGGGGAGTTTTGTGTTCAACGAGCATTGTTATCATATCGTGAAGAATGACCTGGTGGTGATACCTATGCCCGGCAGGGTGAAGAACCTGGCTGCCCATGCTGACATCCAGGTGGAATGGTTTGCCGCCGACTATAAGTTTCTGCAGAATCTGTTGCCATCCAACAACTACAGCATCGGGGGGAGCATCTCGTTGAATCAAAATCCTGTTATCAAGCTCACAGATGAGCAGGCAGCTCACTTGCTTGATGACTTCCATCGTTTGAGAGACCGTATGGGGGATAGCCATTTGCAGTTCCATCGGGAACTGATGGGCAGTCTTTGTCTGACGATGATGTACGATATCTTTGAGGCGCATGCCCAGCACGAAACAACCAAAGCACATACTGACCGCACGGCTTATATCGTGAAACAGTTCATGGCGCTGCTTGCCACAGGTGTCAGTCGAACGGAGCGTGATGTAGGCTACTATGCCCAACGCTTAAACGTTTCAGCCAAATACCTCTCGGCCACTATCAAACGCATGACGGGTCATAGCGTTACCTCATATATTGACCGTCACACCATTCCCATACTGAAAGACTTCCTGAATGATGAACGTTTGTCGCTTACCCAGATAGCCGACCTTATGAATTTTACAACTTTGTCCTATTTCAGTCGCTACTGCTCAAAGCATCTCGGTCAGTCCCCTAGCGAGTATCGATTGAGCCTGCAGCCGAAGTAATTGATGTAACTGTTATCTCTGCTTTTTGAATATCTGTTTCATCGTCTCGGGATCGAGAGGGTGCATGGTGGGTAGTTTCAGGCTCTTCACCATGTGTAGTGTGCCCTGTTTGTATTTTTGGAAGTGAGCAGTCTTCAGATGTTGTTGATAGGCTTCCTCAGATGCATAGATTTCTAGGATGCGAATCTGCGTGGAGTCCTCGGCGCTCTGCATAGGGAAGAGGCAAATGACTCCAGGCTCATGCTCTACACTCAGGCGGTCCACTTCGTTGGCAAAATCCAAGTATTCTTTTAAATACTGAGGATAGACTTCGATTTCTGCAATACGGACAATCATATTATCGTGTGTTATAGGATTTGTAAACTCTTTGTCAGTCACTTCACGCAATTGTACGGCATGCTTTTCGCCTGGTGCGATTTCGCTTACGGTCATGCATTCGGCATCGCTCCAGGGTGTAGCCCCATTCCAATGGTGTACATTGGGTGCGGTGGTTACCACATCGCCTTTGCGGAGTAGCTGCTTGGGTTTGCCCTCTTCCTGATAGTAAGCCTCACCGCTGAGAACCATCAGCACTTGGGTGGCGTTGGGATGGTAGTGCCATGAATTGTGAATTCCTTTTTCAAAGAGAAAATTGGTGGTCATCTGTCGTTCGCTGTGGCTCAACACGGAAATACGGACAGTACCCGTGTTGAACTCAGCAGGGGCAGTGAACTGTGTGGGGAAAATGGTCTGCGCCTGCATAATGATTGGCAACAGAAGGGTGAGTAACAATAGGAATGAAGGTTTCTTCATCAGCGCATGTTATTTGAAAATTTGTTGAGCATTCTTGTATAGGATCATCTCTTTATATGGTGCAAGGTTGGTCTCCGTTGTTAGGTACTGCTTCATCCTCTCAAGGCTTTGCGTGAGCACCTGAGGAGCCACATATGGATAGTCGGAACCGTAAAGCAGATGGTCGGGCGTAGTGATGGTGAGCATCATGCGGATGACCTCTGGCGAGTGAGCGCCGGCAAGGTCATAATAAAGGGTTCGAAGGTTTGTCTCCCAGTCGATATCACCCACCATTTTGTTTGCTTGCATCACGGGCGTAAGTGATTTCATGCGAGGCACTGCCAAGGGTAAATAAGCTCCGCAATGAGGTACCACCACCTTGACGTTGGGATATCGTGCCAACACATTGCGACTAATCATGTTCGTCACGGCACGAGTGGTCTCAGAAAGATATTCTTGCATAGCCAGCGGTGTCTGTACCATCACCTCGCGGTTCACAGGCTCTGGGCGATGGGGGTGCAGGATGACAACTGCCTGCCGCTCGTTGAGTATTGCGAAGAGCGTGTCCAGTTCTGGTGAACCAAGGTATTGCCCTTGCACATTCGTTGCCAACTTGATGCCATCGGCTCCCAGCATATCGAGTGCATACTTTGCCTCGCGGATAGATGCATCCACATCGGGTAAGGGTAGGGCGGCACAGAACATGAACCTGCCAGGATACTTCTTCTTGATACATGCCGCCGCCTCGTTCGTTTTCCTCACCACATCAGCATTTGCAGGTTGCGGAGCAGCCAGCGTCAGCACAGAAGTCTCAACACCTACTTCATCCATCCATTTCAAATGGCTATTTACATCGTATTTTGGCAAAGGGAATCCTTCGTCCAGCATTCTGCCTTCTTTCTCCAAAGCAGACACAAACTCAGGAGTGATGATGTGGCTATGCACATCTATTACACCCTGAGCAAATGCGGTTGTAGCTAATATCATCGAAACAACTGTTGTTCTTAATCGTTTCATTAGCATATATTTAATAAAAATTATAGATTCTGAGTAAAGAATTCAGCCAGCTTGTCCCAGGGAATCATATTCTTCGGCTCTCCTTTGCCAGCAGGTTCCGTATAACCACCGTCGTAGAGGTCGCAATGGGTGGCTTCGGGGATGATAAGCAACTGCTTGTTATCCGGGTTGGGATTAGGCTTACCAACCACGTTGTAACCTTCTGCCTTGCCTTCGACCATATATTTGTAGGCAGCTTCGCCGAAATAACGCGAGTGAGCCTTCTCACCGTGCATCACAAGGACAGCCGAACGGATTTCGTTGATATAGTAGAGGAATCGGCTGTTAGCATAAGCTTGTGTGCCGATAACACGCCAGCCGTCGTTCGAGTTGCCACTGCGCGCATGATAGCCGCGTTCGGTTTTGTAGTAATCATAGTAGTCTTTCACAAACTGAGGCGCGTCGTCGGGTAGGGGGTCGATGACACCGCCAGCCATCGCCAATGGGTCGGACAGACGCTGTTTGGCGAGTGCCTCACGTGCCGCATGGCGCGATTCCTCCTTGTCCTCGCTATCGAAATAGCCATTGCCGCTGACGCGGGTCATGTCGTACATAGTCGAGGCAACAGTAGCCTTGATGCGAGTGTCTGCTGCCGCTGCATTCAGGGCGATGCCACCCCAACCGCAGATGCCGATGATGCCAATGCGGTCAGCATCCACATTGTCCTGTTTCGATAGGAAATCGACCGCGGCCATAAAGTCCTCGGTATTGATGTCGGGCGAGGCTGTGCGACGAGGCTCGCCGCTGCTCTCACCTGTATAGGACGGGTCGAAAGCCAGTGCCACAAAACCACGCTCTGCCATCCGCATGGCATATAAACCACTGGATTGCTCCTTTGTCGCACCAAAAGGCCCACTCACTGCGATAGCTGCCAACTTACCCTCGGCATCCTTTGGCGTATAGAGGTCAGCAGCAAGCGTCAGTCCATACTGTGTCTCAAATGTCACCTTGCGGTGGTTCACTTTCTCGCTCAGTGGGAACACCTTGTCCCACTCCTGTGTCAGATTCAGTGTCGTCATATTCTCTATCGTTTTTTCTTCTTTATTTGTGCAACCAGTGAGTATTCCGCCCATCAGCGCTACGGCTAATAATATTTTCTTCATAGATTCTTACCTAAGTTGAATGCTTCCTGCAATTTTGGATTCCCCGCTATCTCGTGGGCTTCATTCACTCCACCACAGAAGAGTGTACCAGCCAGGCGGCTCTTTGGATAGCAGTCTATCCAACCTGTCAAGCCTGTCTCTGCTCGCTTTGGAGTTTCGGTTTCATTCTCTGCAGCAGTTGTCAACAGATAGACATCGCGGAACTGATAATCCTGTGAGTACATAGCATTCATACGGTCGATAAGTGTTTTCATCTGACCGCTCATCTCATAATAGTAGATGGGGGTTGCCCAGCAAACAACATCGGCTTGCAGCACCTTGGCCATAATGTCGTTCACGTCATCGTTGATGATACAGTGGCCTAGTTTTTGACAACCCAAGCAGCCTTTGCAGAATTGAATGTTTTTGCCGACGAGAGATATTTTCTCAACATCGTTTCCTGCAGTCTTAGCACCTTCAACAAACTTATCAGCGAGCATGTCGCTGTTCGAGCCGCGTCGCAGACTCGTAGAAATAACGATAACCTTTTTCATAATACTACTTTCTTGCCGTTCTTTATGTATAACCCTTTCGACGGATTGGCTACCCGCTGACCGTTCAGCGAGTAGATTTCACCCTTGCCCTGTTGGGAGGAGGAGGGATTATGGATGTTTGTGGTTGTGGGGAGAGACAGTGTGACGCTGATATCGTTTTCGCCGGCCTTCAGAAAAGTGCGGAGTTCGCTCTCCGACAGACCTTCAATCTTGCCCAGACGGGTGTAGCTCCATGAGTTAGAACCATAGAACAGGCAGATGTTGCTGCCGTTGTAGAGGATGACGTCGCCTGGTTGAGCTGTCATCTGTTGGTTGCTCGTGGGCAATGAAAAGCCCAGTGAGCCCCAAATCTCGAAGCCGCCGCTGCTGTTGAGCGTCACTGTGACAGGAGTTTGCTTCAACTTTTCTATTAATGCTTTCGTTGCGGCATTTTCAACAAGAGTCACACTTTCTGTTTGCTCGCCAATAGTGATACACATTTTATCCATAGTAGTTTGGTCTTCTGCGAAATTTAAGGCCTTGAGCCAGTTCTCTATCAACGATGCCCTTTTTGAGTGGTTGCTGGCATTTATCCAAAGCGCATCGCCCATCCAGGTCGCATTGGGCAGCAGCCTCTTGGCATCGGCAACCACACCACTGATGCCACTCGAATGGCTCGAAACAATCAAGGCGATGTGTTTCCCCACCATTTGCGAGGCATACTGAAACAAGTATGTCTGCATGATGGCAGCCATCTGGCTCCACCACAGCGGGGTGACAATGATGATGTTCTGGTAGTCGCTGAGTGAGGTCGTCACAGGGTCAATGGCTGGATAGCTGTCTGCATGGTTGGGATTGGACTTGATGGTGTTCAGTAGCTGAGTACCCAGTGCATAGCCATTGGCCTCATACTTCAGTCCTTTCTCAGCTGGTTGAATCTCCAGCACATCGGCTTGTATCTGTGTGGTCAGTGTGTTCACAATAGCGCGGCAGTTACCCGTGTAGCTATAGTACACCACCAACGTTTTTCCTGCTTTTGGGGACACCTCCGCCATCACTTCGCTGCCCGATGAGCAGCAGTTAAATAGCATCGTAGCTAAAAATAAGAGGATTTGTTTCATATCTTAAAGACTATCCTTCAGTACCTGTATCACTTCCTCGCGATTCAGAATGTAGTAACCGCCCTGGCAGATGGGGCAGGCATCAGCCATACCCTCTATCAGTTCGGGCTTGGCGCCACACTCGGTGATGTTCATCGCCAGCCCAAGTTCGCGCATCCACTGCTCCATCGTCTCCAGACCTTCCATTGCAATCTGTTCGTCAGTCTTGCCTTCAGCAGAAACGCCCCATACGTTCATAGCCAGACGCTTGAACTTCTGTACGGCATCAGGCGACTTGCTGATGAGCAGACGGTAGTAAGCTCCGCTGACTGCTGCGAGGGTGTGACCATGGGTGGCATCAGTAAAGGCAGCCACAGCCTGTCCCAGCATGTGAACCATCCAGTCGGTAGCCTTAGCGCGGTCAATAAGAGTGTTAAGTGCCCAAGTGGCTGTCCACATGATATTCGAACGAGCCTCGTAGTCCTCGGGGTTGACATTAGCTTTGCGTGAGCTGACGATGAGCGAACGCATCAGCCCTTCGGCGATGTAGTCGCTAGTATTGTCGTCGGTGCCAGAGAGGTATTGCTCCAGAATGTGACTCATGATGTCGTAGATGCCAGCCACCATCTGATACTTAGGCACTGTGAACGTGAAGCGAGGGTTCAAGACGGCAAAGTCCGGGTTGCGGAAGTTGTAGAACAACTTGAGATTTTCCGAGTGGCTGGAGATAACCGAGCAGCTATCCATTTCAGAACCTGTGCCAGCCATTGTGAGCACGCAGCCAACAGGAATCCAACGGCAGGTCATAGGCTGCCAGTTCTTGAAGTAATACTCCCAAGGGTCACCATCGTACCAAGCACTTCCGGCTACTGCCTTACAGTAGTCAACGGTAGAGCCACCACCCACGCCAAGGATGAAATCGACATTCTCCTGGCGAGCTGTGTGAGCACCTTCCAATACTTTTTCTATTGTAGGGTTTGGCATAACACCAGCAATCTCTACCACCTCACAGCCAGCCTTCTTCAGCTCAGCCATCACCAGGTCGTAGATGCCGTTGCGCTTAATGCTACCACCGCCATAGCAGAGCATCACCTTCTTGCCATAGTTTTTCAGTTCTTCACTCAGTTTGCTTAAAGAATCCTCACCGAAGTGCAGCTTCGTGGGATTGTGGAATGTAAAGTTGCCTAACATAATCTTTTTCGTTTAATATTTCGACCGCAAAGGTACGGACATCATCATATATAGGTATTACACAAATTAGCTGAATGTATACCAATTTCGCAGAAAGTACTTAAAAATGCAAAAAAACATACCATTATTAGACTATTCTGCGTATATTTGAATTCGATATGAATGTTTTGGTTAAGCCTAAAGAGCAGTGATTGGCTTGCTTAATCATTGCCTTGGTGAGAAAAGGTCGGATGAAATCCAAGAATATTTTGAAAGTTGAAACTCCCAATGATTTTGCTCAACGCGAAATGACGATAGAGATAGATACTGTAACAAATGTGGCGCTGATGATTCGCGTCGTTAATTTTTTTTTGCGTCCTTTGTTCATATTGTATGCAAAGGTGCAAAATAATATTGTCATTCATCACAAAACCATATAGAATATCCCAGATATTTGCTGAGATGTTTTTTTAACCGTACCTTTGCAAATAAAAATGATAGTATGTATAAATAGATAGAACAATGAACATTAGATTAGAACAGACAAGAGATTTCCGTGAGGTGGAGAACCTCACGCGAGAGGCATTTTGGAATGTCTATCGTCCTGGATGCACGGAACATTACGTGCTCAACCAGTATCGGATCAATCCCGACTTCATCCCTGAGCTTGACTTGGTGATGGAGGATGGCGACAGGATCATCGGCCATGTCATGTTCTCGAAGGCCGAGATTACATTGGACGATGGAACCCACTTCCCTTCATGGACATTCGGTCCCATCAGCATCCACCCCAACTATAAGCGCAAGGGCTATGGTCTGAAGTTGCTGCAATATGCGTTGGAGAAGGCTCGAGCGATGGGCATCGGCCTGCTGCAGATGGAGGGAAATATCGAGTTCTACCGTCACGCAGGCTTCGACCTCGCCAGCAAGCTGAACATCCATTATCACGCCGATCCGCGAGAGTCTGAAGTACCTTATTTCCTCGCCCAGGAACTGATTCCCGGCTATTGGGGCCATCGCGAGGGAACCTATTGTCCGCCCAAGGGCTATTTCGTGGCCGACAAGCATCCTGATGCTTTCGAGGCATACGAAGCTACCTTCCCCAAGAAAGTGAAGGATTTTCAAGAAGGGCAATTGCCTCAGTTCTGCCAAAGTTGCGGAATGCCATTGACACGCATTGAAGACTGCGGTACGAATGCTGACGGCGGTACTAATTATGATTATTGTCAGTACTGCTACAAAGACGGAAAATTCATGCAGGACTGCACAATGGACGAGATGATAGAACATTGTTCGCAGTTTATCGACGAAGTAAATAAAAGCATGCCGAAGCCCATGACCAAGGAAGAATATAAACAGATGATGCATGGCTTCTTCCCAATGCTGAAAAGATGGAGAAAGTGATGAAAACAAATCGTATTATACTACGCCCTTGGCGAGACAGTGATGCGGTAACGCTATTCAAGTGGGCATCCGATCCAGATGTTGGGCCTCGTGCAGGGTGGGCACCCCATAAGAGTGTGGAGGAGAGTCTGGAGATAATCCGTACTGTATTCCATGATGCTACCAATACTTGGGCTATCGAGCTCAAGGAGACAGGCGAGGCCATTGGTGCCATGGGCTATGGCCCCTCGTGTGAATGTGATCTGCCAGCCCGTGAGGGTGAACCACTTATCGGCTATTGGGTGGCGAAACCCTATTGGAACAAAGGTATCTGTACAGAAGCACTCCGACTGATGTTAGACCATATCCGGCAAACGACTGATATCAAGTCGCTTATCAGTGGTCATTTCGTCGACAATCCAGCCTCAGGCAGAGTGATGGAGAAATGTGGCTTTGTTCCTACAGGCGAAACCTGCATCGATGCGAATCAGTATCAAGGCGAGAACAGACCAATTAGAGTATTGAGATTAGAACTTAACCAATAAAGATATTATGGAACAGAGATTTTGTCAGAGTTGCGGCATGCCGCTCACAGAAGATGTTCTCGGCACCAATGCCGATGGAAGTAAGAACGAAGATTACTGCATGTACTGCTACAGGGATGGAAAATTCTTGCAGGACTGCACGATGGAAGAGATGATCGAACATTGTGCCCAGTTTGTTGGCGCTGTCAACGAGGGGTTGGAGAAACCCATTACCAAAGAGGAGTACATTGGCATGATGAAAACGTATTTCCCTCAACTGAAGCGATGGCGCAAAACGTTGAATATTAGTAACGATGAAGTCATGATTGTTAACCCTGCGTTGGCAGGCGTTAAAGAACTCATTGCACAGATGGCCGACAAACTGCCCATCACTTTCATCTCGTCAGTAGACCAAGAAGGTTTTCCTTGGACCAAGGCCATGTTGAAGCCACGCAAGCGTGAGGGTATCAAAACTTTCTACTTTACAACCAATACATTCTCAATACGTGTGGCTCAATACAAGGCAAACCCCAAGGCCAGCATCTATTTCTGCGATGCCAAAGGCTTCAAGGGTATGATGCTACGAGGCATGATGGAGGTACTGACCGATGCCGCCTCGAAAGAGATGATCTGGCACAAGGGCGACACAGAATACTATCCTGGCGGCGTGACTGATCCCAACTACTGCGTGTTGAAGTTCACCGCCACCGACGGCCGTTTCTACAGCGATTTCTATCCACGTAGCTTCGTGATTGAGTAAAAATAAGAACAACAAAGCACTAGTCGTTATCGACATTCGGAACGACATCACCAAGCACTATCGAGACATCATCGACAATATCAATGCCGCTATTGAATGGGCCTCACTCCGACGGAATTCGCCCTGCTCCATCTGCTTCTGCAAAACCGCGGGAAGGTTCTCTCGCGACAGCATTTGATGGATACCATCTGGGTGGGAGTCGTCGTCACAGACCGTACCGTAGATGTCAATATGACCCGTCTGCGCAAAAAACTTGGCTCCTATGCTCAAAACGTCGTCAGCCGCACAGGCTTCGGATATGTGTTTGAGGAATAAAGATAAATCCCACTGTGATACACCTTCGCCATGGGATTTAACTTTGTTTGTGGACTTGAGGTAAACGTGTGCTGTTTATACATTCTTTTTTACCATGAGCCAACCGATATATAACGCGTATGCTGCAATCATAACTATTCCTTCGATACGCGATAGCTTGTAGCTACTACGTGAGAACAACCAGAAGAGAAGGGCACTGGCGATGAGAAATGCGAAATCCATTGCTGTGAGTCCTGTCACAGCAAGAGGCTTCACGGTTGCACACACGCCCAGAATAAAGAAGATATTGAAGATGTTGCTGCCAACGACATTGCCGATAGCAAGCGCACTCTGACCTTTGCGGGCTGCGATGATGCTTGTGGCAAGTTCGGGCAGACTGGTACCGCCTGCGACAAGTGTCAGGCCTATGACTGCTTCACTCACTCCTGCAGACCTTGCGATACCACAAGCCCCCTCGACAAAAAGTTCTCCGCCGCCTATCAGTGCGCAAAGTCCCAGAACGATGAAAAAAGTGATGCGAGTTGGAGACATCTGATTCGTGGATGCGCCGTTTTCTTTCTGATTTGCCGAGCTGAATGAATATGCCAGAAAAACAGCGAAGAAGCCGAGCAGGACTATTCCGTCGCTTCGGGTCAGAATGTTAGCTTTGTAGCCAGAAAAAAAAGTATCCAAAGCTATTGACGTTAAGATGACGCTTGCGAGTATGCATAGCGGTATATCCTTCTGAACCGTACCCTTGGCTATCACGATGGGGCAAACGGCAGCTGATAATCCTGCAATCACCATTACGTTAAACAGATTGCTGCCCACGATGTTGCTTACGCTGAGTGTCGTGGCAGCACTATTGTTGGAGACACTTGCCAGGAAACTTACGATAAATTCAGGTAGCGATGTCCCAAAAGCTACTATCGTCAGACCGATGACCATTTCGGATATTCCGAATCGATCTGCCAAACCTATAGCTCCGTCTGTAAGCTTATCGGCTCCAACAAGGACAAGTGTGGCTCCGATTATTGCAGAGAAAATGTAGGTAAACATAATTATGAGATTTATTCAAAAATGGTAGAGCAAGGCCATCCGTCCTGTCTAAGAGCGGATGGCACCTGCTCAAGCGACATCAGTCACAGATTAATTTGGAGATAATCTCTGCTCCCTTTCCTTTGAAGAAAAGAGGTTCTTCCAGTGGGTGGTACATAAAGTCGTAGAAGCGGAATAGTTGTACGGCACAGAATTGACGGTCATCGCTCACACAGGCTTGCAATTGGTAGTTGCCTACAGCGGTAGTGGCGGGTTTACCTTTCGAAGCGAGTTCTGATTCCAGTTTGTCAAGTGGAAAGGATAGCAGTTTTTCCAACCGTTCGCCTTCATCGGCAGAATACTCTTGACAGACCACTTTCACGCGGCTGCCTGTCGGTACATAGATGACCTTTTGGCAGAGTCCGAAGAATGAATTGATGATGTTGATATAGTTTTTTGAGGAGATAGCTTCGCCCATCCCCAAATTCTTGATGTTTGACATTTCAGATTCTTTTTTTGTTGATGATACGATAAATCGCGGTTGCAACACTATGTGCAGCCGTTTCTTTTTATTTTTTTATTAAAGAATCTGTGTCGTTAACAAAGAATGCGTCTCAACGCTATGACGTAATAGAAGCGAGGAGACGCGGCCCAAGCTCGTATTCCGCCGCCTGAATGGCGAAGGAGCAGGGCATATAGATTAGAATGGTAAATGGAATTCGCTAATGTCAGGTGCCCCAGCATCCTGCCATTAGTCGGAATTAGTCGGGTGGGGCGTGAACTGCCTATACGCTCTCCGTTCTTGGCGGTAACAATGAAACCGGCCGGCATCTTCTGCCGCTTTTGCATCATGCAATGGTGCAGGCCGTCACTTTGGATGACACATTCTTCCTTTGTCGTATCGTCAATTGCATTCACCTGTGCCAAGGCATCAAAATCGGTTACTGGTAGGCTACAGAACAACAACGTCATCAGCCAAAGGCGGAAGATTTTGTTGAAAGAATGTAAATGATGGATAGATGGCATGAATGTTTTACAAACCAATTAGGGTCTTATTCTTAGTTGCGGAGTCAAAGATACGAATTCTTTTTCATTTTTTTTCCTTTTTCCTCAATTAAAGATACAAAAAAGGTGAAAATGCATCGTATGGCCAAAAAAACTTCATATCTTTGTTCCCTACAATGAGGAATATTCTGAAGGTTGACAATCCCAATGACTATGCTCGTTTTGTGGATGCACCAGTGCTGCATCCGCTGATCAGCATCATCCATTATGACGAGTTGGCGCCCTTCCGTCATAGCCTGAACAACTATGGCGTGTATGGGCTGTTCATTCAGAGACAGTTCCCCTTCAACCTTTCTTATGGTATGAGGAGATTGCAGGTGAGCGATGGTTCCATCATTGCAGTCGAGCCAGGACAGATAGGCGGTTTGGAGGACAATGGCGAGCGCATATCGTTATGCGGTTGGGTGCTGCTATGGTCGCCCGAACTGTTGCACGGCTCAGAGCTGGAACGCCAGATAGACCGCTATCAGTTCTTCTCCTATTTTTTCGATGGTTCGCTGCGCATGGAGCCTGACGAATGGCTCTGTATCACGCAACTGGTGACCCAGATGCGACAAGAGTTGCAGACACACGAGGACTCCCCGTCTTTGAGAAATGTGCTGCTTGGCTATCTGCACCTGATACTGG
>JAEEGI010023194.1_pt1 | contig 12212 bp, 10 predicted proteins | sample 8958751 | NCBI WGS metagenome assembly JAEEGI01 (sample SAMN16246545, study PRJNA631951) | gut metagenome | biome: gut microbiome; feature: rumen; material: KS-attached | host: Bos | place: Iran: Karaj | collected 2018-10 | reverse complement strand
GCCTTGAAACATTGAGAAGCGGTCTGATCACCGAATATCCACTTTCGTCGGTCCTCTTTGGGGCGATGCCCGACAGGCCGTCGGTGCCTGTGCCTCTCAGTATCCTGAAGAGCACGGTCTCCGCCTGATCGTTCATGTTCTGGGCCACCAGTATTTTGATCTGGTCAGGTCCACAGCCGTATTTCTCCTGTACCTCGGCTCCCACCTGTCTGAAGGATCTGTACCGCACCAGCCTTCCGGCCTCCTCGGAGGTAATCTTAAGCTCTGCAGCCAGGGCGTTGCAGTCCTCGGTGAAGACTCTCAGGGGGAAGACCCCCTCCTCTGTCTCTGAAAGTTTCCTGCAGAATCCTTCGCAGAAGGCCTGATCCTCCTCGGCTGCTCCCGGCCTCATCTTGTGGTTCACGTGGACCGGATGCAGGGTGAAGCTGAGCCCGTATTTCCCTCCCGTCTTCCGGTTGTCCCGGAGGATCTCCAGGAGAGAATAAAAAAGCGCCAGAGAATCCGGTCCGCCGGAAAACCCCAGGACCAGATGGTCTCCGTCTCTGAACAGATCCTGTTCTTTAATTGTGCGGAGGATCTTTTTCTTGAATTCCATTTCTATCCGATCAGGAAAAACTTCCTGGCGTTATCCAGTGTCGCGGCAGCCACCTCCTCGTAGGAGATGTCCTTTATCTCCGCCACCTTGCGGGCCACGTACTCCACGTAGGGGCTCTTGTTCCTGTGCCCTCTGAAAGGCACCGGCGTCAGGTATGGCGCGTCCGTCTCGATGAGGATGCTCTCAAGGGGCACCGTTTCCACCACGGAAACTGTCTTCTTGTTGTTCTTGTAGGTCAGCGGTCCGTCCACTCCCAGCACTGCCCCAAGCTTCAGATATTCCTTGGCGAACTCCGCGGATCCCGAGAAGCAGTGGATGTCCACATGGGGCATACCGTCCGGGAAAAGCGCTTTTCTCTCATCAGAGAAAGCCCCTTCCTCCAGCAAAATATCCATGGTCTCCCTGTCCGCCTCTCTGGAGTGGACCACTATGGGCATGGCTATCTCGTTGGCCAGCCTGATCTGTCTCCTGAACCAGTATCTCTGGTCGTCTCTGGGCGAGAGATCATAGTGGAAGTCCAGGCCGATCTCGCCTATGGCCACCACCTTCGGCTGCTTCGCCAGTTCCTTAAGTTCCAGAAGGTCTTCCTCCTTCATGGACTTGGAGTCGTGGGGATGGACCCCCACCACCGCATAGCAAAACTCCAGTTCCGCCGCGTGTTCCGCAGCCATTCTGGAACTGGGCATGTCGAATCCTACGTCCACAGCATACCTTACGGGAGAAGCCTGGATCTCGCTGATGAGTTCCAGGCGTTCCTCCTCGGTATAGTCTTCGTTGTTTATGTGTGTATGTGAATCGAAAAGTATCTTTTCCATTCTGTGCCTAGTTTACGGATGATCCGTCTTCAGCGTCGGATCCCACCGTATGCAGGTCTCCGTCCTCTCCGGCGTAAAGGATCATGCCGTAGGACTCCAGTCCTCTCAGCATCCTGGGCTTCAGGTTGGCCACAACCACTACCTTCCTGCCCAGCATCTCTTCGGGGGTGAAGCTCTCTGCGACTCCGGAGATGACCTGTCTCACCTCTGTTCCCATCTTGACCTGGAACACAAGGAGCTTGTCTGCCTTGGGGTGTTTCTCCGCCCTGATGATGGTTCCCACTCTCAGGTCGATCTTGTCGAAATCATCGAACTCGATGGGATCCTTGAGCTTCAGGGGAACGGAGTTCAGGATGGCCTTCTCAACGGGATCCGTCACGGATTCCATGGCCTTCTTCCTGTCCATCTCCTCTGCGATCTCAGTGAGCTCGGCCAGTTCCTTCTCTATGTCCAGTCTGGGGAAAAGTGCGTTGCCGCGCTTTACCTGCTCGCCGTACATCATGAAGAACTGATCTGCATCCTCCCACTGAACGTCGGCATACCACAGTCCCAGCTGCTTCCTGATCTCGTCGGATGAGGTGTGCATGAAGGGATAGATGAGGACTGAAACTATTCTCAGTGTCTCTGCCAGGTGGTTCATGACAGTGTCCAACTCGGCTTTTTTGCTCTCGTCCTTGGCAAGGATCCAGGGAGCCTTCTCGTCGATGTACTTGTTGGCGCGTCTCACCACCTGCCAGATGGATTCCAGAGCCATATTGAAGGCGAACTGATCCATCTCAGTCTCCACCTTGCCGCGGCAGGCTAAAGCCATATCTTCCAGTTCCTGGTCGATGTCATCGTGGGTGTTGGACATGGGCACTGCGCCACCGCAGTACTTCTCGATCATGGAAACGGTCCTTGAAAGCAGGTTGCCCAGGTCGTTGGCCAGATCGTAGTTGATCCTCTTGAGGAGAACCTCATTGGTGAAGTTGCCGTCCTGTCCGAAGGTGTATTCTCTGAGCAGGAAGTACTTCAGCGCATCGATGCCGTATCTCTCTATGAGGATGACCGGGTCAACCACGTCCTTGCCCTTCAGAGCCTTGGACTTGGATACCTTCTCGCCGCCCAGGAGCAGCCAGCCGTGGCCCAGGACCTTCTTGGGAAGGGGAAGACCTGCTGACATCAGCATAGCGGGCCAGAGCACAGCGTGGAATCTTACGATCTCCTTGCCTACCAGATGGACGTCGGCCGGCCAGTACTTCAGATACTGCTCTGAATCTTCCGGTCCGCCCAGGGCTGTCACGTAGTTGGACAGAGCGTCCACCCACACATACATCACGTGCTCCGGGTTGTTGGGTACGGGGATGCCCCAGTCGAAAGTGGTCCTTGAGATGCAGGTGTCCTCCAGACCTTTCTCGATGAATCCTCTCATCTCGTTGCGTCTGGTCTCCGGTTCAAGGAACTCGGGATGCTCGTCATAGAGTTTGAGCACCTTGTCCGCATAGGCGGAAAGCCTGAAGAAATACGCGTCCTCGGACATCTTCTTCACGGGACGTCCGCAGTCGGGGCAGTTGCCGTCCACCAGCTGCTTCTCGGTCCAGTAGGACTCACAGTCTCTGCAGTAGAGTCCCTCGTATTTGCCCAGATAGATGTCGCCCTTGTCGTACATTCTCTGCCAGATCTTCTGGGCGCGCTCCATGTGCCTGGGCTCCGTGGTCCTGATGAAGTCATCGTAGGAGATCTCCATGGTCTTCCAGAGCTCCTTGATGCCTGCCACCACTTCGTCCACATAGGCCTGGGGGCTCACGCCCTTCTCGTCGGCCTTGGCCTGGATCTTCTGTCCGTGCTCGTCGGTTCCCGTGAGGAAGTGCACGTCATATCCCTGAAGGCGCTTGAAGCGGGCCATGGCGTCGGCCATGACCGTGCAGTAGGTGTGCCCTATGTGCAGATTCGAGCTGGGATAATATATGGGTGTGGTTATGTAATACGTTCCTTTGTTCTGCATTTTATTCCTCGTCCTCCTTCTCGGCTGATTCCGGGAACAAAGTGCTCATGATCATGTTGGTCCCCGCCACCAGTGCTACGCCGGCAGCCAGTCCAAGAGCCAGAAGGCCCGTGATCGCTTTGCCTACATTTCTGGGTGTAACGTTCTCACCCTCGGCCATGATTCTTCCTGTCTTCATTCTATGCCTCCTCAATGTATTTTCTCTTCTCAACGTAGTCGGCGATGAGCTCTGCTGCTTCATGCTCAGTTATGTAGCTGGAATTGATGCAGAGATTATAGTTTCTCACGTCTCCGTACTTGTATTCAGTGTGATAGTTGTAATAGTTGGACCTCGCCTTGTCCACCGCAAGCACAGCGTTCTTGGCTCCGTCCGGATTCTCTCCGTACTCCATGACGGCTCTCCTGATCCTGTCCTCCAGATCAGCATAGATGAACACGTTGGTCACACCGGGCTTGTCCTTGAGCACATAGTCTGCGCAGCGGCCGATGATCACGCCTGTCTCTGAGGCACCGATCTCCTGGATCACCCTGTACTGGGCCAGGAAAAGTCTGTCGTTCACCGAAAGATCCTTGGACACGCCGCCTCCCTCGGTGAAGCTGAGTGCTGACGCCAGACTGTAGGCGAATCCCGACTTGGCCTTCATCTCAGCTCCTTCGATGACCTCTCTGGAATATCCACTCTCCTCCACGGCCATGTCGATTATTTCCTTGTCATAAAACGGTACGTTGAGGATGTCCGCCAGGATCTTGCCTATGGTGCGGCCGCCTGATCCGTACTGTCTTGAGATTGTTACGAGTTTTTTCATGTTTTGCCTCCCTGAATTGAAGACTTGTTGTTCTTTAAACAAAAACTTCTTCAATTTATTATTTTATCCCAATGACCGCTGACATTCAAGTATAAACTGCCCTAATGCCTTGTTATCAATTGCCCTCTTGTGATATAATGATGGCGCAAAATATGTCAGCGAAAGCTTTTGACTGAATTATATAGAGGGAAAAGAAATGACAGAACTTAAGAAACCGCTTAACAAGTATTTTGATCACACCCTTCTGAAGCCCGAGGCTACCAACGAACAGATCGACGTTCTCTGCGCCGAAGCCAGAGAGCACGACTTCTTCTCAGTCTGCGTCAACACCTGCTACGTGGCGAGATGCTACGACAACTTAAGGGGCACAGACGTGAAGGTGGCTGCAGTGGTAGGATTCCCCCTGGGAGCCTGCACTTCCGAATCCAAGGCCTACGAGACCAGGGAAGCCTTCATTAACGGGGCATCCGAAGTGGATATGGTCCTCAACGTCGGCAAGTTCAAGTCCGGCGACTATGACTACGTAAGAGACGACATCAAGGCCGTGACAGCCGCAGCCTCCGCATTCAACGGCACAGTGAAGGTCATCCTGGAGACCTGTCTCCTCACCAAGGAAGAGATCGCAGAGGCCTGCAAGCTCTCTCTGGAGGGCGGCGCTCAGTTCGTAAAGACTTCCACAGGCTTCTCCACCGGCGGAGCCACAGCTGAGGATGTGGCCATCATGAGGGCTACCGTAGGCGACAGAGCTCAGGTAAAGGCCTCCGGCGGCATCAGGGATCTCAGGACCTGTCTTGAGATGATCGAAGCCGGCGCAGACCGCATCGGCGCCTCCGCATCAGTGAAGATCATGGAGGAATTCGCCAATGAGCACTAAGACCAGGTATCTCCTTCAGGGACTTTTCTTCTTCCTGCTGGCAGCCTTCTGCCTCTATGCCCGGTTCACGGGTCAGGCGGGCTGGATCCAGAGGTTCACACTGGTGGGCACGGTGCTGTCCCTGGTGGTGGGCGTGATCTACATCAAAAACGCGTTCAGGAAATAGGATATAGAGAGACCCCGCGGCGGACGCGGGGTCTTTTTTTACATTTTGCGGGCGGGGATGTCGTTTTTTGTCCTGGCGCTGCGGATCTTACTGTACAATTTCAATATTTCGAAATCATACAGTAAAAAAACCTGGTTTTACGGTCCGAAAGGTGCATTTTCCCTGTGTCTGCCCATGGTTTGATGGTAATTTTACTGTATGAAATCAAATAATCCATTCTGTGCAGTAAAACATGGAGCCACCCTACTGTACAATTTCAATTTTTGGGGATCATACAGTAAAACAAGCTGCCATGATCCCCAAAGACGGCTCCCCCTCCAAAAAAACCAAAAGCGGCTGGCGCTCCAGCCGCTTTTTCGTTTTATCAATCGTAGAGATATGTCTTTCTGGGGTCTTCCAGAGCATCCTGGTCGAAGTGCATCTCCATATCCCAGTCCTTGACCTCTGTGTGGAGGTACTTGTGGGACATCTCGGAAAGCGGTGCTCCCAGGAAGTCCTGATAGAGCTCTGCGACCGTGGGATTCTCGTGGGAGAATCTGATGTCGTTGACGTCGTCCAGAGAATAGAGGATGCCGGCTCTCTCGGAGGCCTTCTCTTCTCCGTCTCTGAAGGGCTGTCCGCCGCCGCCTACGCAGCCGCCGGGGCAGGCCATGACTTCAACGAAATCGTAGTGTTCCTTGCCGGAGTGGATGGCGTCCACCAGTCTTCTGACGTTGCCCAGTCCTGAGACGATGGCAATGTTCAGTTCCTGGCCAGCCAGGTTGAATGTGGCCTCTCTCCAGCCGCCGGAACCTCTCACCTGTGAGAACGCATCGGGATCCGGGTTGGAACCGGTAGCCAGGAAGTATGCGCTTCTGAGAGCGGCTTCCATAACTCCGCCTGTGGATCCGAAGATCACGCCTGCGCCGGAGCCTTCGCCGAAGACCTTGTCGAAAGGCATGTCTTCGAGTTCATCAGGCTCGATTCCGTCGGAACGGATGATGCGGTCGATCTCTCTTGTGGTTAGCACCAGGTCAACGTCTGTTCCGTGGCCAGAATCCTGCTCCTCTACCAGAGTTCTCTCGTACTTCTTGCAGGTGCAGGGCATTACGGATACTGAGTATATCTTGTCGGGATCAAGACCCAGGCGCTTGGCCATATAGGTCTTGGCCATGGTTCCGAACATCTGCTGCGGCGACTTGGCCGTTGAAAGGTTGGGCAAAAGATCCGGTGACTGTGTCTTGGCATATCTTACCCATGCCGGGCAGCATGATGTGAACATGGGCCACTGATACTTGTCTCTGTTGTTCAGCCTGTGAAGGAACTCGGATCCTTCCTCCATGATGGTCAGGTCTGCGCTGAGCGTGGTATCGAACACGTAGTCCACGCCGATCTTCTTGAGTGCGCATACCAGTTTGCCAAGGGTCGCTTCCTTGACGCCCAGGCCGATCTGCTCGCCCCATGCTGTTCTGACAGCAGGTGCGATCTGAAGGAGAACGATCTTGTCGGGATCAGCGATGGCTCTCTGAAGTCTCAGACGGTCGTCGCACTCTCTCAGAGCTCCCACCGGGCAGTGTGTTACGCACTGGCCGCAGAGGGTGCAGTCACTGAGGTCGATCCTCTTGTTGTCTCTCACGCCGATGGTGGTCCTGTAGCCTGTGCCCAGAATGGTCCATACGCCCATGCCCTGTACCTTGTCGCAGATCTGGACGCATCTCATGCACTTGATGCACTTGGAGGCGTCTCTTACGATGGGAAGCTCTCTGGACCAGTTCATCTTTTCAGCTGTGTTGCTGTAGTCCGGGATCAAAAGACCCAGGTCATTGGCCAGACTCTGCAGCGTGCAGTTTCCTGACTTCAGGCAGTACGGGCAGTTGGCCTTGTGGTCGGAGAGGATCAGCTCTACGTTGATCCTTCTGGCCCAGCGTACTCTGGGGCTGTTGGTCCTGATGACCATACCCTCCACCACCTGTGTGTTGCAGGCTGTGGCAAGCTTGTCTATTCCCTCGATCTCAACCACGCATACGCGGCATGCTCCGATGTCGTTGACACCTTCAAGATAGCAGAGATGGGGGATCTTGATGCCGACTTCGTCAGCGGCTTTCATTATTGTGGTGCCTTCAGGCACAGCGATCTTCTGACCGTCTATAGTAATGTTTACCATTGTTCGTCCCTCCCTCCTCTGAAGGCGCCGTAACCGTGATAGTCACAGCGCAGGCATCTTGAGCATTCCTGCATGGCTTCTTCGAAGCTCTTGGGTTCCTCGACCTCGTCGAAGTCCTTGTCACGCTCTCTTGCGAATCTTTCCTTAAGTTCGACTCTTCCTGTGGGGATGTCGTCCTTGTGGTCGGGAAGGGGTATCTCGATATCTACTGACATCTTGTGATCGTATCCGAGATAAGCGTCGATGTTGGCGGCAGCTACCTTACCTGCTGCGATGGCGTTGATTACAGTGGAAGGTCCAGTTACGCAGTCTCCTCCGGCGAACACTCCGTCAAGTTCTACAACGTTGGTGTTTTCGGCTGCGGTGATGTTGCCTCTGTAAACGGGTACTCCGAACTCCTCGAAGACCTGTGAGTCTGTGGCCTGTCCTACTGCGGAGATGATGATGTCGCAGGGGATCCTGACCTCAGGCTTGTCAGCTCTCAGCGGTGCGGGTCTTCCGGACTTGTCCATGGGTCCTACCATCTGCGGCTGAGCGATGAGGGCCTTGACGTATCCTTCCTTGTCTGTCTCGATCCTTGCCGGTGCCAGCATCTGTACAAGTTCGCATCCCTCTGCGATGGCTCCTGCCACCTCTGCGGGAAGAGCGGTCATGTCCTGCTGTCTTCTTCTGTAGACGATGGTCACCTCGGAAGCGCCCAGTCTCTTGGATGTTCTGGCAACGTCCATAGCAACGTTTCCTCCGCCGATGATGGCGACTGACTTACCCTTGAAGTCGGGAAGCTTGTTGTCGCCGATGCCTCTCAGCATCTCAACTGCGGGGATAACGCCCTTGGACATCTCACCTTCGATGCCCAGCATCTTTGCGCCGTGGGAACCGATTGCGATGTATACTGCGTCATACTCTTCCCTGATCTTCTTCATGAAGTCAACGGAGCTGATGTCACAGTTGGTCTCAACTTCCACTCCTGCGGACAGGATGGCGTTGATATCCCAGTCCAGTCTGGTCCTGGGAAGTCTGTAGTTGGGGATGCCGTATCTCAGCATTCCGCCCAGTTGCTCTCTCTTCTCGAAGATCTTGGGCTTATGACCCATGACAGCCAGGAAATATGCGGCTGTAAGACCGGAGGGGCCTCCTCCGATGATGGCGATCTTCTTGCCCGTGTCGTCCATCTTTTCGTGGATGGGAACGTTCTCGGAGCAGTTGTCAGCAGCGAACCTCTTGATGCCTCTGATGTTGATGGGAGCATCGATCAGGTTTCTCCTGCACCTCATCTCGCAGGGATGCTCACAGATAAGTGCGCATACCGTGGGGAACGGATTGTCCTTGCGGATAAGCTTTATAGCGTCGTCGTATCTCTGATGCTTGACCAGAGCCACGTAACCCGGGATGTCAACGTTGGCCGGGCATGTTCTCATGCAGGGCACCGACTGAGCAGCTTCTCTGACTCTCGGGCTGCATGTATTGTACTTGATGTGATATTCGTAGTCTTCTCTGAATTCCTTCAGTCCTCTGAGCACCATCTTGGCGGCTTCAGAACCTATGGCGCAGTCAGCGGTCTCCGCGATGGTCTTAGCGGTCCTCTCCAGAATGGCGAGATCGTAGATGTCGCACTGCACGTCCAGATCCAGAATGCGTCCGAGCATGAGCTGCAGCTGGCCTAAGCCTACTCTGCAGGGAACACATTTACCGCAGGACTGGGAGTGAGCCAGCATAAGGAACGATGCGGTAAGATCTACCGGGCACTGTCCAACAGGGCTGGCAACGATTCTTCTCTCCAGATCACTGTAGATGCCGGAGACAGTTTTTTGTACCTCATCCTGAGACCTTAAAAAAAGTCTGTCCAATTGTCGTATCTCCTTTCACAGCAATTATTGCGATTTGACAAAATTCAGCCAATTAATTAAAGCATATTTTGCTTCTGTTTTCAATGCGATAAAGCCCCAAAAACCCCGTATTTTGTGTACAAAATTTAGTACTTGAATATTTTTATGTTTGCCTTGGGCTTTTGGGTGTATAATATGTGAGTTCGGTTCAAAAAATACGAATAATATACACGAAAGGGAATTTAATAAAATGAGATCCAGGACACTTATTTCAATCATCTCTCTCCTCCTGATCCTCTCCATGGTATTCATGACAGGATGCGGCGGAGGAACCAACGAACCCGAAGAAACAACACCGGAAATAACGGAACCCATAAATGTAGCCGTCATGAACGGCCCCACCGGAATGGGCATGGTGGACCTTCTGGACAACCCCAACTACAATGTGGAGATCTTTCAGTCCCCCACTGACGCTGTTCCCAAGATCCTCTCCGGAGAAGTAGACATCGCATGTCTTCCCTCCAACATGGCTGCTGTCCTCTATCAGAAGTCCGAGGGCATGGTGGTCTGCGTGAGCCCCATGGTAATGGGTGTGCTGTCCATCCTCGGAAACGGAGTCGAGGTAAACGACATTCAGGACCTCAAGGGTCAGACTATAGTTGCAGCCGGACAGGGCGGCACTCCCGAGTACGCTCTCCAGGCAGTACTTGAATCCAACGGCCTCACCATGGGCGAGGACGTTCAGGTGACATGGCTTGCCAACCACGCTGACGTTAACACTCAGCTTCTCACCACTCCCGGAACCATCGCCATGGTACCGGAGCCCTTCGCTTCCGTGGCTCAGGCCAAGGGCGGCGACGCTGTCACCAAGCTTTTCGACATGAACAGCCTTTGGAACGAAGCAGTCGGTCAGGACTTCCCCATGGGAGTTCTGGTGGCGACACGTGACTTTGTTGAGTTCAGGTCCGGCGACCTCTACGCCATGCTCATTGACCTTCAGGCTTCCATCGATGACGTGAACACCGCCTCCGATGAAGTGGCTCAGAAGATCGTAGACGCAGGCTTCCTCGGTGATCCCGCCATCGCAAAAGCTGCCATCCCCAACTGCAGTCTCTGCCTGTACGCCGATGAGGAAGGCGACCACAGCTTCGATAAGGGCATCGAGATCATGAAGGTCTTCAACGAGACCATGTTCGGTGTGAACCCCGCAGCTGTAGGCGGAGCCCTTCCGGAAGACGACCTGTACTTCACAGGTAAATAAGTTCAAAAAATGCAAGACCCCTGCGATCCGCAGGGGTCTTTTTTATTTCTCTTTAGCTGTCTTTATCACTGACACCGCGGTGGTCACGGCGATCACCATGCTGGCCACGACGCCGACGTAATTCATTATCACCCCGTTGAAGACCGCGAACATGAGGGCATTCAGTATGAACGCCACTTTTAAGGCCCTCTCGTTGCCCTTGAGCCTGAAAACTGCGATGGAGTATTCCAGGTTGGCGATTATGGGCAGCCATCCCAGAAGCCCCCGGTTGTTGAACACGGCCCCCAGCACCACGCCGGCCAGGACAAGGGTCCACTCCAGGACCTTGCTCTTCACGTTCTTCATGGCAGCCAGGTTTCTGAACACCGCCACCACGTTCTGCACAGTGCTGCTGTAACCTTTGAGCGCTATGGAACTGGCACCGTAAAAGAACTGGCTGACGATCTGCACCGCCATTATCTCGCTGTGTTTTTTCCTGGTGCCGCTGATGGAATCAGTTATCATCGCGCAAAGGCTCAGAAGGTTGCCGACGATTATTGCTGTTTTTATCATTCATTATCTCCGAATGTATCAGGATCAATTGGTTATTATTCTGAGGGCCACCTCATCGCTGATCAGCGTCTGGCCGCCCATGATTGTGCAGCGGGTGGCGTGAGCGGCTGCGGCAAACTCTTTTGCGGCAGCGTAGTCATTGTTGGTCACCAGGAGAAGCGGTGCGCCCAGGGCGTAGGCCACGGGGCCTCCGGCCAGTCCGTCGGGATAGTTCATGGCGTATGCCAGCACCACCCTCTCGCAGCCGTCCGGGAAGAACTTGTCGGCCACTGCCTTGGAGGTCAGGAACCTGTTCTTGCCGGAGACGCGCTGAATGTCCGCTCCTGCAGGAACACCGGATGGATGCATCCTGGATACCACCGAATCGAAGGCATCCTGTGATACCGCGCCTGCTCCGCCTATGGCGTAAACGTTTCCGCTTAAGGAAGCCTGAACTTCATCCAGGAAGTCGGTCTGAGCCGTGGTCAGGCTGTCGCCCACCAGAAGGATGGGCCTGCCTACGGCTGAAGCGGAAAGGCTGTCAGCGTAGCCTTTGCCCGAGCAGACCAGAAGGTCCTCACCAGTGATGCCTGCAGCCTTCAGTATCTCGATGTTGGTCAGATACCTGTTGGAGCCAGCAAGACGCTGGATGTTGGCGTCGGTGAAGCCAAGTTTCTTGATCTCGTCCTCCATTACCAGGGGGACTGCGCCTTTTCCGCCGAGGATGTATACCACGCCGTTTAAGGCCATGTTGTCCTTGATGTACTGAGCAACCGTGGGTGCCATGCCGGCGCTGGTCAAAAGAATGGGTGCATCCTTGACCTTCGCAAGGTATGCGCCTGCAAGGGCGTCCGGGAAGTCGGAGCCGCTGGCTATCACGATGTTGGGGAATTTGTCCACGCCCATCTCCTGCTTCAGTCTGTCTGCTGCGTCAAGAGCGGTCTTGAACCTGTCTTTTCCGGCGATCCTGTCGATGGAACTCTCGATCCGGAAGGTGATCTCAATGCTTCCTGTGTAATGTCCTTTTCCGTTGATCGCCACCGTGGCGGTTCCCACGTTGATGTTATCCCTGTAGCCCACCGTGTAGTCGGTGTCCTCGGTAAGGGTCACTCCCCTGAAGGTCACTACCGGATTCTGGGTCTGGACCTGGCCGTTGTACATCTTGTCCTCAATGCCCGAGATCTGGGCGGCTGCAACGCCATCCCAGCCTC
>JAEEGI010023192.1_pt1 | contig 12212 bp, 11 predicted proteins | sample 8958751 | NCBI WGS metagenome assembly JAEEGI01 (sample SAMN16246545, study PRJNA631951) | gut metagenome | biome: gut microbiome; feature: rumen; material: KS-attached | host: Bos | place: Iran: Karaj | collected 2018-10 | reverse complement strand
TAAAAAAATGAAGAGAATAGATATCTTAATTTATATTATATTATTTATTCAATGTTATCAAATTTCTTGGGATTCAAATTCTCTTTGGGATATAACTTATAAAAATTTTTCCTCATCAAATAACTCATGGAACTATTATTTAATAGATCCAGATAATTTATTAACAAAAGAAGAATACTTAGCAACAAAAAATCAATTAAATAATTTTTATGATAAAAACTTAGTACATATATATGTATTTTTTATTGCTAACATAAAATTTAATTCAAATTTAACTAAAGTAAATTACTTGAAAGGTCTTATAGAAGATTTAACTCAAAACATTCAAAGAATATTATTTGATACTTTTAAAGATCATGAAAGCATATTAATAATATTAATATCAAAAAATGATAAAATTATCACGTTCAAATTAGGCACAACCACGGCATCAAAAATATCAGATAGTACTATAGAAAAAATAAATAAAAATTCCAAAACATATTTAGAATATGATAATAGAAAATTATTATATAATGTAATATCAGATTTCAATAGTTTTATAGATAAAGATTATGATTTCATGGACAGAGAAAAATTAGATGATTATGAAAATCCTTTTGATTTTGAAGATGAAGATAAAGATGAAGAAATTGATCCTTGGGACCAAAAACCATTAGGTCCTGTTACACCTTATAAACCTAAAGAAGAAAAGAAAGATGAAGATAAAGATAATAATAAAGATAAAGATAAGGATAATAATGATAAAGAGAATAATCAAAATAAAGATGATAATGTTGTTAAAAAAGATGGAGAGAAAAGTAATTTTTATCAAATATTTTTTATTATTTTAATTTTAATTATTTTATGCTTTGCTATTTTGTTTTATTTCCTTGGAAAAAAAATGAAAATATTAAAAATTAAAACTATTAATTATGAAAGGTTAATAGGAACTGAATTAGAACAAGCATAATAAGAAATGAAAAAGAAAAAAAATAACAGATAATTTAAAAAATAATTTGTAATATTATCTCATAAATTTATTTCAATCTAAATAATAAATATTTATATTTATTCAGGTTTGTCATGTTTTAAAAAAATTTAACATAATCATATATGTGAAAAAATTTTTTTTCAAAATTCTAAAATAACTTGAAATTCAAAAATATTTTGAGTAATTTTAATTTTTGAACCACTAATATATATTGACATTATTTTTATTTGTGTAATATATTTAAGTATGAGACCTCGAATATTCTATAAATATTTAATTAAGTTAATAATTTTTTCTTCATAATCTGTTCAAGATTTCCATTTTCCAAACTTTTTATATATATATTAAATATTTATTATATTATTTAAAATATAATAAAATTTTACACTGTAAAAGTATAAAGAAATAAGTCTAATTCTTTTGTTTTCTCTATTTCTTATGATAATTCTAATTATTAGTAATATAAATATAAAACGATTATTCCATATCTTTTAATATTGTATTTTTATCTTTGTAATACACTTTTTATTCGTTATAGAAATTATTTTTCTTTGTTCTTTTTTTTGTTTTCGATTTCATTTATTTGTTCTAATAATTTTTATTTTTTTGGATTTTCATTAGGATTTGATATTTCATAATATATTAACAATAAAAATAATAAAGTTACAAATAAGGAAATGATACGAAAATTATTCATATCAATATAAAAAATAATCATAGAATTAAGTAAGTGTTCATAAATTTTATTTTATTATTATTTGTATTTTGATTCATTAAATTTTCTTTGTTTATTTTTTAAATTCTTTTTAATTTATTGATTGCTTTTTGTTATAAAAAACAATTATCTTTCTTTATTCATAATATAAATTCACTTTTTACATTTCCTTCTCCAATTAATAAATATATATCCCCCTTATTCTCTTTATATAAGAAATAATCTTCTTTTAATTTTCCCAATAAAATCATTCTTAATTTCAATTAAATTTGAAAAAGTGTTTGAAATATTTCCTATATCTAAATTCCTTTATAATATATATTAACATCATTAAAGTTTTATTCTTTTAATAATAATATTATCATTTTCATCAACTGAAAATCTCCATATTGAATTATTTAATTTACAAATATATCATCATCTATTCAAAACTTTAAACAAATTTAAATTTTAAAAAAAAATAAAATTTAAAATAAAAAAAATAATTGTGAAAAATAAATGTCATTAGCTGAAAATGAAAAAGAAGAAAATTTATTAAATCCTTCATCTTTATCAGAAGAAGAAGTTTTAGCAAAAAGAACATGGTTTCAAAGAACATTTGGAAAAATGAGGCCAGATTCTTTAAGAGGAGCCTTATTTAATTTATGTATATTATCCTTAGGATCAGGATGTTTAGCAGTACCACAAAAATTTGGTTATATGTCATTAATAATTTCTCCTTTTGCAATAATAATTGCAGGTTCAATTAATTTATGGGCTTTATTTTTAATATCCTCTTTGTATTCTAAATTTAAAATAAAAAGATATGATTTATTAGTTGAACATTTATATGGTAAATCACTAGGAATTGTATTAGGAATTGCGATGATAATTAATCAATTTGGAATTTTAATTTTATATCAAGTTATTTTATATAAATTATTAGGAGGAGTTATTAATGAAATAGGTAATTTAGGTTATAAAGATATTAATGATTTTTTAGAAAGAAGTTTTTGGGGAGAATATAAATGGAAGTTTATAGTTTGTTATTCTTTAGCTTCTTTTATAATATTACCTTTATGTCTTTTAAAAAATGCTTCTAAAATGAGATATACTTCAACTTTTGGTATTATATCTATTTTCTTTTTAATTTTTGTTATTTTAATAGAATCACCTTTTTTTATTAAAAATTGGTGGAATGATGGTTATACTAAACAAAAAATTAATATATTTAACATTAAACAAGGTTTTGATAAAGATATGAAATTTATTAAATCAATAACCACTTTATTTTATGGTTTTTCTTGTCATGTTGGTGCTTTTCCAGTAATAGCTTCATTAAGAAATCCAAGTAGAAAAAGGGTTGATAAAGTTTTTAGAAATGGAATGATTATTGATATATTATGTTATTTAATTATTGGATTTAGTGGTTATTTAACTCAACCTATTAATACTCCTGATTTAATTATGGAAAGAACTAAAATATTTAAAAATGATTTTTTAATGACTTTTGCTCAATGTGCTTTTATTTTTACACTTTTTGCTAAAATTTCTGCTAATTATAATGCTTATAGAGTTGCTTTACTTTCTTTATTTAATATTGATTCTAATTCTTTTTCTAATAAAATTAATTATATTGTTACTATTATTACTTTAGCAATAACTACTTTTATTTGTGTTGTTTTTCAATCTATTTCTGATTATTTAAGTTTAATTGGGTCTTTTTGTACTGTTACTATTTCTTTTTTAATTCCTGGGTTATTGTATATTAAAGGAAATGATTATCCTAAAAGTCATTATAAAAATATTTGTACTACTATATTATTATGTATACTTTGCCCTATTGGTTTAGCTTCTGGAATTTTTACAATTCAAGGAATAATAGAAAAAACCAAAAAGAAATAAATTTGATAAGGCCAAATTATAAAATTAATTTTCTGAAAATTATATTGTTTTTTAATATTAAAAATATTATAGTAAAATTTATATTATCTTTTATGTGACTTTTAAGTTTATTTAAAATAAATAATTTTCTATTTTTTTCAAATAATAATTAAATAGTTGTTTTTAATCATCATTGTTATATTTTTGATTTCTTAAATAATAATAATTATTGAATTCAATTGAAATTCTTATTTAATCATTTAATTTTTTTTCAAATATTTTACTGTTTTCTGGTGTCAAAAAGACTAGTAACTTAATCATATCTTATTTTTTTTTGTTTTTGTAAATTTTGAAAAAGAATTGATTAAATATTTTTTCTAATTTAATAATTTAAATAAAAAAAGCGTTCCAAACAATTATTTTTATATCTATCATTATTATAAAATAAAAAAATAATATTTAAATAATATAAAAAATATGTTCAGTAACAGTTCAAGATTACCATCAAATATATCATATCATCAAATAGCAAATATTAATGATGACAAATTTTTATTTTGTTTAGATTTCCCAAAATTAGATTTTGATTTTTGTTGTGGATGTTCATTAAGAAGTGGAGTATTATTTCTTGGAATTTTTTTTATTTTATGTGGAATAGGTTCTTTATTAAATATAATAAAAGTAGGAACACAATTTGAATTATATTCAACAATAATAATGTTAATAATATATTCAATAGCATTTATTTTTTTATTAATTTCAGGAATTAATTTTAGCTATACTTGTGCTTATATTGCTTATATTATTTATTTAACTATTTTGATTTTAAATTTAAGTGAAATTTTATTTATGACCACTTTAATTTTTCTTGGTGATTATACTCCCGCAGGAACTCAAAGTAGAATTGTTAAAGGAATTGGATTTTTATTAGTTGGATTATTACTAAGTGGATTATATTTATATTGTTTATGGATTATTTTCTGTTATATGATTCATTTAAAATATGATAGAGTTGATTTGGTTTGTGGAGATTTTAAAAAAATTAAAAATATTAATACTATGAGTTTAGCTGGAATGAAAATTAATGAAAATAATTATAAGTTAATTTAAATATTTTTTTTTTTTTATTTTTTTTATTTTAATTATTTATATATATTGAAAGTTTGATTATAGATATAATTATCCGAAATTGCTTTATTTCCAATTGACAAACTATTTTGTATACCTATCAAATTATTTCTATTTTATTTTTTTATTTCATTCTTATTTATTATATAAATTTTGTTCCATAATTAATTGTTAAATAAAATTAATATCAAGTTTGATTTATTTATGTTTTTTATGAAAAAAAAAATATAATAATTATTAATGGAAGGCTATAATAGCAATACTCAATTAAATGAAAATTCTGAAAATATAAATAATAACCAACAAAATATTCAAGAAGAAAAAAATATAATCCCTGAAAATGATATAAATCAAAAAATAGAAAATGAAATAAAAGAGGAAAAATCAATTAAAGAAGTAGATTTTTTTTTAATGGATAATTCACAGTTACAAAAGTATCTTGAAGCAAAAAATTATTCTGAAAATGTAATAAATCAAATTGTAGAAAATAATTTAACTTCAAAAGACTTAATAAATATAGTCAAATCTGAAGAATCACTTAAAAATCTTTTTGGAGAAAATTATCATGATATAAATTCTCTAAAATCATTAATTAAAAATGAAATAGAAAAAGTATTAAAAATTACAATATTAATTGATGATAATAGAGAAATAACAATGACTTTAGAAAATGACCCTGAATATACTTTAGAAAATATAACTCATAATTTAGCCTTAATTTTAGATAGTTCAAATAAAATCTTTTTAACCCCTAAATCAGTTCCAAATGAAATTCTTCTTCCAAATATTAAAATAATACCAAGATTAATATCTTCTCCAGAAAAATATTCTAATTTAAAAGTTTTTAATATTAAAGATGTTAAAAAAATAAAAGAAGAAAAAATTAAAGAAGAAGGTTATTCTTCTGTGAATAATAAAAATATAGACTCTGAATATGTTTCCACTGGAATTACCAAAAATTTTGAAAATAAAGATATTTATTCAAATACAAATTTGTTAGGAGGAAATAATTATACATCAAATATTTCTAATATGTATACTAGTAGTTTATTAAATAATAAAAATAATCAAATTAATCAAGGATATACTTCTTCTTTATTAAATAATAAAAACAATCAAGGTTATAGTTCTTCTTTATTAAATAAAAACAATCAAATTAATCCAGAATATACTTCATCTTTAATTAATAAAAATAATCAAATAAATCAAGGTTATAGTTCACTAAATAATAATACTAATAATGAAGGTTATTCTTCTTTATTAAATAATAATAATGATAAAAATAAAACAAACACAGAATATTCTTCATCAATAATTAATAAGCAAATACAAACAACAGATAATCTAGATAAAGATAATTTGAATAAGGATAATTCAAGAAATATGGCTTTTCAAAAAATAGAAAAAAAAAGCTTTACTTCAGATTTAAAAAGTACTCCTCCAAATCAAGAAAGTGATACCCAATATTCTTCTTATTTATATAGTTCATCTAATAATTATAAACTGCCTAATTATAATGTTGGTTATTCTTCTGGAACTAATTATCAAATTCCAACAAAAGAAAAGGGAAATGAAAACAAAACTGAAATTAATAAAAATTTTCAATTACCATCTTATCAAATGTCAAGAACTAATTTCCAAGGTTATTCTTCTTCTTTAGCTAATCAAGGTGGATATTTTTAAACCATTCATTATTTAAATACTTTATTTTTAAAATTTAAAAAAAAATTTCTATTTGTTAAATTTTAACTATTTACATTTTTTGTTTAAATAATAAATAAAATAATAATATTCCTTTATTTTAATATTATAAATATTAACTTTCCTATCTTCTAATTATAAAAATCAAGAATAGAAATTAAAAAAATAATAAAAAGATAAAAAATGATAAATAAATAAAAGCTAAATACTAAAAAAGAATAAAACTAAATTTAAATAAACCAAAACTAATCTCAAATAATTAATTTATTTGAAATTATTAACCACACAAACATTCCCAGCACATTTAACAATCATTTTAAATGTATCAGATTCCATTCTATTTAATAAATATTTTTGTGGTTTATTATAAAAAATAATAAAAGAAAAATCATGATAACTATTAAAATTAACAAATTCAGAAAATTCTTTAATTTTTTGTCCCGGTTTTTTAGAATATTCAATTAAATGATATTCAACCCTATTAAATTCAATTCCATGTCTAATTACTTTCGAAATAGCTAAATCTCTTAAATAATCTTTTCCTTTTTCAGGAATTAAATTTCCAATAGAAATTTGATCACAAGAAAAATTAATTAAATCTTTAAAAGCTTCAATTGCTTTTAAACCTTCAGGAATATGATTTTCAATAATAAATAACCAATGAAAATTTTTATTTCTTGAATTTTTTCTTAAAGTAAATTCTTTAATTAAAATAAAAGGTTTTTTTGAATTACATAATAAATAATCAATTGCATTATATTGGAAAACATAATTACAAATTTGATTTTTCAATCCTCCATAACCAAAAACCATATAATCAACATTAGGAAGATTTTTATTTATATAAGAATAAATTTGTTCAATTTGAGCATTATAAATAGTATTCAAAAATAAATTAGTATAAAAAGAATATCTATCTTTATTTGAAAATTTAATGAAAAGTAAAGTTTCATATTTAGCAATAATTGTATCTTTTTGATTATGATAAGTAAATTCTTGATCATTTTCATTATCATAAATAAAAATACAATTTAATTTATTTTTATATGGTAAATATTCTTGAATTAAAATTTGAAAAGCATTTTCGGTGTCTTTACTTCCATCTAATGAAAGAGAAAAAGTTAAATTTTTTATTTGATTTCTTGAATGAAACCATGCTGATCTTGTTAAAACATTTATATTATTTCTCATATTATCTTCTTCTCCTATTGTTTCCATTTTTGTAGATACCGTTGATAATGGAGGAGGAGAATTTTGGTTTTGGGGAATTAACATTTTTTTAATATATTATTTTTGAGGAAAATGGTTTATATTATTTTTATTATTTTTTAAGAAGATTTATTTTTTTTTATCTTTAATTATTTTATTTAATATTTTTTTATTCTTTACACTATAATTCAATCTCATTCAAAATTAGAATAAAAAAATGAAATTATAAAAATCAAATATAATATTTTTCTTTAAATAAAATCATCTATATTTATTGATTATTATTCTCATTTTTATTATTATTTCCTCTTTTAATATAATTAAAAATAAAAGTCTTCAACCCAGAAACAGAGCCAAAAACAGCTTGTTGAATAGGTTGTAAAATTTCTTCAGGAAAAGTAAATTTAAGTGTTATAAACCACAAAAAATAAATAACATCAGAAACAATAAAAACAACAATAATAGTTAAAATACATGTTTGCATTAAAATCCATTCATCTCTTCCAAATCCAGCAACTTGAGCAATAAAAATAATAAAATCAATAATAACACAAACAATGGTAGAAACCATATAACCAAAAAATTTATTTTTATTATCTTCCCATTTTTGAATAAAAACTTCATTAATTTGTTTTTGAATTAATTCAATTATTATATCTTCTTGAAAATTAGGGTTTTTTGCAACATTTTCCATAATTTCATAAGTTCTTGGCATATTATATAATAATTTTAAACCTAAAACTCCTTTTATAATATGAACTAATAAAAACCAAACTAAATACATATCTTTTGGACTTGATATAAATAATAAAAATCCTACAAACCATAATCCTAATTCAAATAATGAAGTATAATATATTAAACGTATTAAACTATTGAATTTTATTTCAACTTTTGATGTAAATAATATAAATTTAAATAATTTTGTATTTTTTTGAATTGGAACATATTCATCAACTGTACTTTCTGAAATTAAACTTATTTCATTTTTATTATAACCAAAGTCAAATCCACCTTCACCAGACATTTATAATTAATATAAATAAACTATTAATAAAAAAAATAAAAATTAAAGTTATTCTTAATTATGTAATTTAGAAATAATATTTTGTTCTTGTTTTATTTTTGAATATTCTTCCCAATTTCCATCTCCATTTTCTTTAAATAAATAAACAGAATTATCTCCTGTTGAAACTGCTAAATAAGTTCCTAAAGGAGACCATTGAACATTCCAAGTAGGACTTCCAAATATTTTATTTAATTCATATTTTTTCCAATCATTATTTTTTTTTTTCCATATTCTAACTGTTTCATCTTCACTACAAGATGCAATTGTTTCTGATAAATTACCTATTGATTTTAACCAATCTACTCCTCTTATCCAATTTGTATGTCCTTCTAATAATGTTTGAGAAAAATTATATGTTATTTTCTTTTTTTTTTTATCTAAATTTAATTGATTTATTATCTTTTTTGATATTGTACTATTTTGATTTGGAATATTATTCCATATTTTAATTAAATTATCACAACCTCCTGTTACAAATCTTAAACGAGAATAACTCTTTTTTAAAATATTATCTATTTTATCTATATTATTATTATTATTGTTATCATTATTTATATCATCATTATTATTATCCTCATTTTCATTTTCTCTGAATGGAGAATAAATAAAAGAAGGAGCAAAACTTAAACAATTAACTCCCATTAGGTGAGCAGTTATTATTTGATTAAACCATTTATCATTTTTATTTTCATGAATGGAAATTTTTCCATCTGTTGAAACACATAATAAAATTAAACCATATTCTTTAGGAGAAAATTCACAAGCATTAACAGAATTAGTATGATCTAAAAATATATAATCTTTTTCCCATATTTTTTTTTTCTTTTCTTTATATATTTTTACTTTTTTATCAAATCCAACACTTGCTAAATAAGAACCAAATTTTGGATGTGACCATGATAAATCCCAAATTGATAAATTATGCCTTTTTTCTTCTGATATTTTTATTAAGTCATTTTGAAATATTTCATATATTGTTATTTTGCCTTCATTATTTCCTGTTGCTAATCTATTCCCAAAATAATCACTTTTTATACAATGCTAATTTTTGTTTTTGGTTTTTTATTAGTTTAATTATAAGTTATTATACTACTACTGTGTTTATTGAAGTTTTGTCTATTAAGGAAAAGGTATTTAATTCCATTTTTTATTAATTTGATTTTAAAATAATATTTTTTTTTCAGATACAAATAATTTAATAAAAAATCTATCATATATTTATATTTTATTTATATAATTTCTTAAATAAAGAAACACAAACTAGAGAATCTAAAGCAGAATAATGTAATTGTGACTCTTTTAAAGGCCTTTTTTCCCAGTTAGAACATTGTTCATATTTACATAAAGATTTTCCTAAAAGCTCTTCACATGTTAATTTAAGTGATCTACATTTTTTCAAAAAAGTATATTGATATAAATCAATAATATCAATTAACTCACATTTAGATAAAACATTAGATATTTCATCAGGTAAAACAGATAAATCGTTTTTATTGAATGAAAATCCAATAAATTTTTTATTTAAGAACATTTTTTCGAAAACAGTAAAAATTTCTTTAACTTTACTTAACTTAATTAAATCAATAATCATCATATTTTTTTCTTCAAAATCACACATTTGAATAATAGAAACTTTAATTTTATTTTGAGATTTCATATTTTGTTTCCATTCTGTATCAATTCCTATATATTCAGAATTAATAAAATATTTAGAATATTCTAAATTTAATATATCTAAATTATCTATAAATGAAACATTTATTTCTTTTCTTGAATATTGTATACAATTTTCATCATGTGGACCAAAAAAATCTTCTTGAAGATTGATTTCTGATTTTTCTTTTATATCATAATTATCCTTTTTTAAAATTCCCTTTTCAACTCCTATATTAATTAAATATAAATATTTTTGATAATTTAATTTTTGATTTTCATTTTTTTCATTTGATTTTTCAAAATATTTATTAATAGTAAAATTTAAAGTATTTTCGTTGCTTAAAGCAAAATCAACAATAATATCAAAGTGATCAACTTCTTCTCTTATTTTATAATTCATAAATGAAATTTCTGCTTTTTTATCTAATGGTTTTTGAATATTATCTGGAAGATTAATATTTGGCATAATTCTAATTATATTTAATAATTCTTTTTCTTTATTTATATTATTTTGAAAATATGAATTTATAAATTTTGGAAATTTTTCTAATAAATATTGTATATTTTCTTTGTCTGATATGTCAATATTAAATAATGTTTGTTTTATTAATTTTTCAGGTAAAGTTTTTCTAGTTTTTTCATCTAAAAATTTGATTAATTTAAGTGCTTTAATTGGTGCTTTTATTTTTGTCACAAGAAATCCAAAAAATGTATTTATTTCTTTTTCAATATTTGAAAAATTACTTTGATAATTATTCTCATATATTATATTATAATAAGATAATAATTCATAATAATCATTTAAACTTGGTTTCTCCATTAAATCAATTATTAATGAATTTTTTATTTCTTCTGTCAAATTTTTATTTTCTTTATTTGTTTCAAGAATCATTTTTATAAAATGTGAAAGTATTGAATTTGGATTTATTGTTTTAAGAATAAATTGATTAAAAGAAAGAAAAATATCTTCATCTAATAAATAAGTATTATACATTAATTGAATAAAATAATCTTTGAATTCTGGTTTGTTTAGTTTATCTTCTTTTTCTTCTTCAAAATTTCTTTCTTCTATATTTTCATTCAAATAAAAAATCTCATATGAATATAATTTTTGAAAAGAAAAAATATATATTATTTTCAATAAAATTATTCCTTCATAATTTTTTGTATTATTTTTATCTGAATAATAATTTTTTAATTCATCATAAATTTCAAAAAAAGAAATAAATAATTTCAAGTTTTCAAAAGAAGTGTTTTTATTAAAAATAATATTTTTTTGAAATAAATCTATTGCTTTGTTTTTAACATCATTATTTTTCTTAACAAAGAAATCATTATCTTTAAAAAACAATAATAAAGAGAAAATATTCAGTAAAATCACCTCCAAATGATATTGGTTGATTTTCTCCTATTTTTTTAAATTCTTTTAATCCAATTTCAATCATATCATATGGATAACTTATTTTAATAAATTTAAAAAATCATTAGGAAGTTCTTTATTCTTTTTTGGAAATTCTTCTATTGCTAAATTTAATATTTGTCGAAATAAATTATTTATTAATATTTCTAATATTCTAGAAACATAATTTATTCTTTCTTTCCAAGATGTCATTGTAACTATTATTTTGTCTTTAAAATATAAAAAAAAATCATCTGAAGATTGAACTTCATAATTTAATAAATTTTCAAAAATTCTTGTTGATTTACCATTTTTATTTTTAAATATATCAAAATAATTTTTTTGAGGTAAATAAAATATAGGATATATTTCCAACAATAAATTATTTATTTCCTTATCTTTACGAAAATTAAATTCCTCATCAATATTAAAATCTTCTTTAATTGAAATTTATGTTTCATTATATAATTTAAATGTTCCATTTATAATTAAATTATTC
>JAEEGI010023191.1_pt1 | contig 12213 bp, 15 predicted proteins | sample 8958751 | NCBI WGS metagenome assembly JAEEGI01 (sample SAMN16246545, study PRJNA631951) | gut metagenome | biome: gut microbiome; feature: rumen; material: KS-attached | host: Bos | place: Iran: Karaj | collected 2018-10 | reverse complement strand
GTCTTGGTGGTGGTCGCCGCTTTCTTGGCTGGTGCCTTTTTGCGGGCGTTCATGGCGGGTGCGATGAGCATGAGTGCCATGAGAATCATGAGAAATTTTTTCATATTGAATTAGGTTTGATTATTTGTAGCGTTTAGCCATTTCGTAGATATCGGTATAAATCTCGCGGTCGGCGTCGGTGAGTTTAAGTCCACGCCGTGCCATAACGCGCTCGGCCAGGGCAAAGAAGTCGTCGAGTTTCACATTCTTGAAACCGGTGGTGCTGCCCCCCTCGCTGAACGAGGCCACAAAATTGCGTGGGAAGCCGGCACCGTGAATGTTCACGCCCACGCCCAGCACGGTTGCGGTGTTGATCATGCAGTTGACTCCCGTCTTGCAGTGGTCGCCCATGATGAGCCCGCAGAATTGTAACCCTGTGCGAATGAAGCGCTTGGCGCCATAATTCCAGAGTTTGATTTCGGTGTAGTCGTTCTTGAGGTTGGATGCGGTGGTTCCGCCGCCAATGTTGCACCACTCGCCGATGACGGCATCGCCAATAAAGCCTTCGTGAGCCTTGTTGCTGTAGCCAATCATGACGGTGTTCTCGACCTCGCCGCCTATCTTGCAGTGTGGCCCCAGTGTGGTTGCTCCATAGACCTTGGCGCCCAGTTTTACCTTGGCATGGTGGCAGGCGGCAAATGGGGCACGGATGCATGACCCCTCCATAACCTCTACATCGGGACCAATGTAGATGGGCCCATCGTGTGTGTTGAGGAAGGCTCCCTCGACGCTTGCCCCCTCCTCGATGAAAATGCGGCTGGGGTCGCCTATCACGGTGTTGGTGGGTGAGATGGGTGCCGACTGTCGACCCTTGGTGATCATTTCAAAATCCTGTTCCAGCACCTTTCCGTTGGCCTCGAAGATGTGGTAGAGATACTGGATGGATATGGGCGCTTTCTTGGGTGTAATGACCTTGGTAAAGCGTCTGTGGTCGAAGTCGCGAGCCGTGCCGTAGAAGGCTATAAGCTGGTCGCCGTAACACAATGCTTCGCCCAGGTTGAGCTTGGTGGTGAGTTCGGCGATTTCGGGTGTGGGGATGATGTGCCCGGCAATCATCAGGTTGTATCGTTTTGCCACTAGTGGGAACTTGCATTTCAGGTAAGACGCGGTGAGATAGGAGAATTTTGTAGCGCCAGTCATGGCAACCCATTTCTCCTCGATGGTTGTGATGCCCATCCTGATTTTTGCAATGGGGCGTGTATAGGTGATAGGGAGGAGGTTTTTCCTCACATCGTTGTCGTCGAAAAAGATAATATTGCGATTGTTCATGCGTTAAAAGGTTGATAGAATGATGTTGTGGGCATTGTTGATGCCCTTTTGTGTTTATGCAAATTTCGTGATTAATTTCGAGTTGTGCAAATGATTTGCTTCAAAATGTGTTTTATGGTGGTTTGGGTGCATACGAAAATGACGGTGAGAAGCGCGGTGTGTGGCGGTTTCAAGGCGGACTGATAGCCTTTGACTTTTAAATAAGGAGAAAAACTTGATTGTTTTCAAAAATATTTGCTATATTTGCAGAAAAACTATTACAAACCTTCAAAAAAAACGAAACTTATGAAAATGTCAAAGATTCTGTTAGCCGCATGTGCTATGTTGGCAATCAATGCGTCGGCGGGTGTTAATCTGTCGAAGTATCTGGGCGCAGCAGTACCCAAGAATGAAGCCAAGGCTGTGCTTGAAAAAGTGTTTATGCACGACCTGGCTGTTCTGGATAAAGTGGATGTTGAAGTGGCCGATATGCAGGAACGCAAAAACGGTGTGAAGGTGGTCTTCTTCTACGTTGGCCGCATGAGCACTCAAATGAATACAGAGCTGTATGCCATGTCGTTTGACTCGGGCTGGAATGCCGTTGACGGCATGATGCTGGGCTACACTGGCGATACACAGTGCGTGAAGATCACAATGCCAGAAGGCTACTATATGGAGACACAACCCGACATGCCCTATAGCATCGTTGCCGACACGCTGGGCGTGGAGCGCACCTATCGCTACGGAACCTCGATAGTGGGCAAGTTCTTTAATCAGGTTGGCACACTCAATAGCTACTATCTCATAGGCCCCGGTGGCATCTTTACCCAGCTTCCTACCCAGGTTTCGGCCGTGGAGAGTCATGGCGACGTGAATGCACGTGGAGCAAACGAACCCGTTATCGGCGAAGTTGAAGGCCTTTACAGCATTCCTGGTGTTAAACTTCTTGATATGGCTCATAAACCCCTCAGTGCCAAGTTTGACATGAAGGAATTAAACAAGCTGGCTAAGGATTTTGTTGACCTTGAGGCATCAAGTGCCGACGAGCCAGCCACTTCGGCATCAAACATCAACGTGGGTGAGTTTGCCCGCTGGAGCACTGCTCTGGGCTTGCGCAATGCCGCACCCTTCCTCACCTGGATTGCCAAGAACAAGGGCAAAGAGGCGTTCAGCAACTTTATGTCGAGAGTCTTACTTGTGAACGAGTTCAAGGAGGCCAACTGGCTGAAGGCGTTAGTTCCTTCGCTCAAGGACAAGAAAGCCCGCCAGTGGTGGCAAAAGTGGATGTCTGAAAAGGGTTTATAATTTCAATTCAAGGTTTCACTTATAATTAGCGCGCTATGAACAACTTAATAAAGAAACTGATTATGGCGTTAACCGTTGTGCTGTCGTCGATTGGAGCATCGGCTGCCGTCGATCTGCTGTCGATGACGACTGACAAGCCGTTGCCTGCCAGCGCTGCGCGGCAGTTGCTGGGCCCGGTGTTTCTTCATAATCCAAATATGCTCGACACGGTGAATGTGGAGATTACCGACATTCAGCGTCGCGACCGCTTTAGTGTGATTTTTGCCTATGCTGGACGTGGCAATAATGGTTTCCCTACTGAGGTGTATGTGGTGACGCTTGACAGCCGTGGTTTCTTCAAGGACGGTGCCCTGCTGGGCATTATGGGTGATGTGCGCAGCCTTGTGATAGACCGTGAACAAGGGATGCGCTATGAACCGAAAAGTGCCATTGCCTATGACCTGACGAGCGACACCATCAAGGTGAAGCGAACCTACACCTTCTTCAGCACACTGCGTGGCGGATATCCCTATGAAAAGGATGGAACTATTTATAACCAGTTTGTGTTAGGCAGTGACGGAACATTGAGGCAGCTGTCGCCCGTGGTAACCGCCATCGAGACGCGTGGCAGCCGCCCAGCAGGCCTGCCTGAACCTCGTGACGGGTCGAAGGTGATAGATGAGAAAACGGTGAATATCGTAAAGGGTGAATATGACGGCTATGGCATGGATGTGCTCATGATGATGCAGACGCCCGTGAGCGCCTTTGATATGGCTCGTGTCAATAACCTGGCGATGTGGGCCGACAAGGTGGAGGCTCGCCCGAATAGTACAGACGACTTTAACGTGGGTATGGTTGCCATTTGGGGCTCGGCCTTGTGCTTGCGTCACGCCCATGTGTCGCTGCCGTGGCTTGCGGCTCATCCTAACGATGACCTGATGGCCGATTGCCTGGCTGGCTATGCAAGCGAGGATAGCTCGATCAAGGCGTGGTTGAAACAGTGCGTTGGCAACCTGAAGGACAAGAAGGCCCGCAAGTGGTGGCAGAAGCAAATAAAGAAAAATGGCTTATAGAGTAGTGTTGCAATTGTAACTGGTTTTGCATTGCTTACACATTATAATATATAATATATGCGCAAGGCGACTTGCGGTGATATGAAACTAATAAGAGGTGCCTGCAGTTGTGCGGGCACCTCGTCTTTTGTGGCAATAGTGTGGGGCGATGGCTAATTTTCTTCGCCAGCCGGGTGATTATTTGCCAAAATTGTGGTAAATTTGCAAAAAATGTCAAGCGATGGAATTTATCGAACAATATATAAAAGGTGTATGGGTGATCAAACCCAAGCGTTTTGGCGACGCGCGTGGCTACTTCTGCGAGACTTTCAAGAAGGAGGAGTTTGAGGCGCACGTGGGCCAGGTGAACTTTGTGCAAGACAACGAGTCGCTCTCGTCGCGCGGTGTGCTGCGTGGCTTGCACTTCCAGCAGGGCGAGTGGAGCCAGGCCAAGCTTGTGCGCGTGTCGCAGGGTAGGGTGCTTGATGTGGCTGTTGACCTGCGTGGCGATAGCCCCACATTTGGCAAGCACATTGCTGTGGAACTTGATGCCATGGAAGGGACTCAGTTCTTCATTCCACGCGGTTTTGCCCATGGCTTTGTGGTGCTGAGCGAGGTGGCGCAATTCCAATATAAGGTGGATAACGTGTATGCACCCCACAGCGAGGTGACCCTGCGCTTTGATGACCCCGAACTTGGCATTGACTGGCCATTGCCTGCTTCGGAACTGCTTTTGAGCGAAAAAGACAAGCGCGGAATCGCGTTAAAAAATATTAAACCTTTTTAAATTATTAAAATTCTTCATTAATTAAACTATCTGAATTTCAGTAAGTTAGGTGGTTTTTGCCTAAAAATAGTGGGAAAAGTGGGTTTGGATGGGGTGAAAAAGCCATAAAAATATTTGGTTATTAGCCAATTAGTGTGTAACTTTGCAACACTTTTGGGCCAAAAAAGCCGCAATTCTTTCGCTAAACGATTGATTTAGTGAGAGAAAATTGTGTGCGAAAAGGGTCCTGAAGCAAAAAATAAAACGATTTATTAACTCAAAACAAAAACGTAAAACAGAACTAAGATGCCAACAATTCAGCAATTAGTAAGAAAAGGCCGTACATCGCTGGAATCGACCAGCAAATCGCCTGCTTTGGACTCTTGCCCTCAGCGTCGCGGTGTGTGCGTTCGCGTTTACACGACTACGCCTAAAAAGCCTAACTCGGCTATGCGTAAGGTGGCACGCGTGAGATTGACCAACGGCAAGGAAGTGAACTCTTACATTCCCGGTGAGGGCCACAACCTGCAGGAACACTCGATCGTGATGGTGCGTGGCGGACGTGTTAAGGACCTCCCCGGTGTGCGTTACCACATCGTGCGCGGTACACTCGACACAGCAGGTGTTGCAGGTCGCACTCAGCGCCGCTCGAAGTATGGTGCCAAGCGCCCGAAAGAGTCGAAAAAGTGATAACCGGCTAAATTACTAACCCAAACAAAAAATTTAAAAACTTAGTTTTTGATTTTATTGGATTGATGAAGAACAGGTTGAGTAAGCGGTCAAAGCGTTGAGCGCTGAAGAACAAAGAAGCAACAACCAAGCAGACAAAAACTACAATTTTAATTTAACAATGAGAAAGGCTAAGCCCAAAAAACGGATCATTCTGCCCGATCCTAAGTTCGGTGATGTGCGCGTAACAAAATTCGTGAATCACCTGATGTATGATGGTAAGAAGAACACTTCTTACACTATTTTCTACGGTGCCCTCGACCTTGTGGGCAAGAAGATGGAAAAAGAGGAGAAGACTCCTCTGGAGATCTGGAAGGCCGCATTAGAAAAAGTTACTCCTCAAGTGGAGGTGAAGTCGCGCCGCATTGGTGGTGCCACCTTCCAGGTGCCTACTGAGATTCGTCCCGACCGCAAAGAGTCGATATCAATGAAAAATCTTATCAACTTTGCACGCAAGCGTGGCGGCAAGACCATGGCCGACAAGCTGGCAGCAGAAATCATTGATGCCTACAATGAGCAGGGTGGCGCATTCAAGCGCAAAGAGGACATGCACCGCATGGCCGAAGCAAACCGTGCATTCGCTCATTTCAGATTCTAAAATCGCTACACGATAAATGACGACTGACAAACAGCTGAAATACACGCGCAACATTGGCATCATGGCTCACATTGATGCCGGAAAGACTACCACGTCGGAGCGCATCCTGTACTATACCGGTCTTACTCACAAGATTGGTGAGGTGCATGATGGTGCCGCTACGATGGACTGGATGGTGCAGGAGCAGGAGAGGGGTATCACTATCACCTCGGCTGCCACTACAGCATTCTGGAACTACAACGACGACAAATTCAAAATCAACCTGATTGACACTCCGGGACACGTTGACTTCACTGTTGAGGTAGAGCGCTCCCTGCGCGTGCTTGATGGCGCTATCGCCACCTTCTGCGCTGTGGGCGGTGTTGAGCCTCAGAGTGAAACCGTGTGGCGCCAGGCCGATAAGTATAACGTGCCTCGCATCGCCTATGTGAACAAGATGGACCGCTCGGGTGCCAACTTCTTTGAGGTTGCCCGCCAGATCCACGACATTCTGGGTGCCAATCCTTGTCCTATTCAGCTCCCCATCGGTGCTGAAGAGAACTTCAAAGGCATTGCCGACCTCATCACCATGAAGGCTCTCTATTGGCATGACGAGACCATGGGCGCCGAGTATGACATTGATGAGATTCCGGCCGACATGCTCGAGGAGTGCGAGAGCTATCGCGACAAGATGCTCGAGACTATCTCTGATTTTGACGAAGATTTGATGTCGAAGTACCTGGATGCTCCCGAGACCATCACGGTAGACGAGATCAAGCGTGCGCTGCGTGCTGCCACTCTCCAGATGGAGATTGTGCCTATGCTGTGCGGCAGTTCGTTCAAGAATAAAGGCGTGCAGCCGCTGCTCGATGCAGTGTGCGCCTATCTGCCCAGCCCGGCTGATGCAGCCGAGGTGACCGGGCATGCTATTGACAACCCCGACAAAGTTGAAGTGCGCAAGCCCGCTTTCGAAGAGCCTTTGTGCGCACTCGTGTTCAAGATTGCCACCGACCCCTTCGTGGGACGCCTGGTGTTCTTCCGTGTCTATTCGGGTCAGATTGACTCGGGCAGCTACGTGTACAATTCCCGCACTGGCAAGAAGGAGCGCATCTCTCGCCTGTTCCAAATGCACAGCAACCATCAGAACCCCATGGAGGTGATTGGCTGCGGTGACATTGGCGCTGGCGTGGGATTCAAGGACATTCGCACTGGCGACACGCTGTGTGCCGAGAACAAGCCCATCGTGCTCGAAGCCATGGACTTCCCCGATCCAGTGCTGGGTATCGCCGTAGAACCTAAGACACAGAAGGATATCGACAAGTTGGGCGTGGGCCTTCAGAAGCTTGCTGAAGAAGACCCCACCTTCCAGGTTGAGTCGAACGAAGAGACGGGTCAAACCATCATTCGCGGCATGGGCGAGTTACACCTTGATATTATTATAGACCGTCTGCGTCGTGAATTCAAGGTGGAATGCAACCAGGGCCGTCCGCAAGTGACCTATAAGGAAGCCATCACCAAGCCTGTGGAGCTGCGTGAAGTGTTCAAGAAGCAGACAGGTGGTCGCGGCAAGTTTGCCGACATCATTTGCCGCATTGAGCCCGTTGACGCTGACTTCGAGGGTAGCCTGCAATTCATCGACGAGGTGAAGGGCGGCGATATCCCCAAGGAATATATCCCCGCAGTGCAGAAGGGCTTCCAGATGGCCATGCGCAATGGTGTGCTCGCCGGCTATCCCGTCGAGACCCTGAAGGTGACCCTTATCGATGGCTCCTACCATCCCGTGGACTCTGACCAGCTCTCGTTTGAGCTGTGTGCACAGGCTGCCTTCCGCAGAGCTTGCGCCCAGGCTGCTCCCGTGCTCATGGAGCCCATGATGAAGGTAGAGGTGGTGACGCCCGAAGAGAATATGGGTGACGTGATTGGTGACCTTAACAAGCGTCGTGGCCAAGTCGAGGGCATGGAATCGAGCCGCAGCGGTGCTCGCATCGTGAAGGCTGTTGCTCCGCTTGCCGAGATGTTTGGCTATGTGACTGCCTTGCGCACGATCACATCGGGCCGTGCAACGTCGACCATGTCGTTCTCGCACTACAGCGAGGTAGCCAAGTCGATAGCAGAGAAGGTGCTTGCCGAGTGTGGCGGCCGCGTTGAATTATTGAAATAAAAATTTATAATTAAAGATATGAGCCAGAAAATTAGAATTAAATTGAAATCTTACGATCACAACTTGGTCGACAAGTCGGCTGAGAAAATCGTTAGAACAGTGAAGTCTACAGGTGCTGTGGTGAGCGGTCCTATACCTCTGCCCACTCACAAGCGCATCTTCACCGTGAACCGTTCCACTTTTGTGAACAAGAAGTCGCGTGAGCAGTTCCAGCTGTCTTCTTTCAAGCGCCTCATCGACATCTACAGCTCAACAGCCAAGACCGTCGACGCTCTGATGAAGCTCGAACTCCCCAGCGGTGTGGAAGTGGAAATCAAGGTGTAGTACATTACACATTATTTAATTGAGATTTATTTAGTAACAAATTATTTAAAATTTCAGAGAAATGCCAGGATTATTAGGAACAAAAATCGGAATGACATCCGTTTTCAGTGCCGACGGCAAGAACGTGCCGTGCACTGTTATCGAAGTTGGTCCTTGTGTTGTTACTCAGGTTAAGACCCTTGAGAAAGACGGTTACGAAGCTCTGCAGCTCGGCTATCAGGAAAAGAAAGCCAAGCACACAACGAAGCCCGAAGCCGGTCACTTCAAGAAAGCCGGAGTGAAACCACAAAGACACTTGGCCGAGTTCAAGAATTTTGAAGACGAATACAAGTTGGGTGACACAATCACCGTCGACTTCTTCAACGACGCTTCGTTTGTTGATGTTATCGGTACTTCAAAGGGTAAAGGATTTCAGGGCGTCGTGAAGCGTCATGGCTTTGGTGGCGTGGGTGACAAGACTCACGGCCAGGACGACCGTTATCGTGCACCCGGTTCGATTGGTGCCTGCTCTTATCCCGCAAAGGTGTTCAAGGGCATGCGTATGGCCGGCCAAATGGGTAACGAACGAGTAACCGTTCAAAATCTTCAGATTATTAAAATTATTCCTGAGAACAATCTGCTCGTAGTGAAGGGTAGTGTTCCCGGAAGTAAAGGTTCAATCTTATCAATCGTGAAATAATGGAACTCGCAGTATATAACATCAACGGACAGGAAACAGGGCGCAAGGTGACTCTCAATGATGCCGTTTTCGGTATCGAGAACCCCAGTGAACACGCCGTGTATCTCACTGTGAAGCAGTATCTGGCCAACCAGCGTCAGGGTACTCACAAAGCAAAAGAAAGAAGTGAAGTTTCAGGTTCAACCAAGAAGCTTGGTCGCCAGAAAGGTGGCGGCGGTGCACGTCATGGCGACATCAACTCGCCTGTGATGGTAGGTGGTGGTCGCGTGTTCGGTCCCCGTCCCCGCAATTATAGCTTCAAGCTCAACAAGAAGGTGAAAGACCTCGCTCGCCGTTCGGCTCTCACTTTCAAGGCTCAGAACAACCAGATTCTCGTAGTTGAAGACCTCAACTTCGATGCTCCCAAGACCAAGGATTTCGTGAACATCACGAAGAACCTCAACATAGCCGACAAGAAGATCGTGCTCGTGCTGAACGACAAGAACGAGAACGTATACCTCTCGGCTCGCAACGTAGAGAATGTGTATGTGATTTCTGCCAAGGACCTCAACACCTATCGCGTGCTCGACAACAAGGCACTGGTGATGACCGAAAGCAGTGTTGCTATTATTAATGAATTTTAATCACAGAGGAGGTAACAACAATGGATATCAGCATTATTCCTATCGTTTCTGAAAAGGCAAATGCCATCAGCGAACACACTAATCGTTTTTCATTCAAGGTATCTCCCAACGCTAACAAGGACCAGATCAAGTCTTTGATCGAGAAGCTCTATGACGTGAAGGTTGTTGGCGTGAGCACAATGAACTACGAAGGCAAGAAGAAAATGCGCTACACCAAGCGCGGAATCCAGCGCGGCAAAGTGGCAGCTTTCAAGAAAGCAGTCGTGACCGTAGCTGAAGGACAAACCATTGATTTCTATAGTAATCTTTAATAAAAACAAATGGCAGTAAGAAAATTGAAGCCCACAACACCGGGGCAAAGACACAAGATTATTGGTGTATTTGATAACATCACTGCTCGTACACCAGAAAAGTCTCTTACGGTCGGCAAGCGCTCAACCGGCGGTCGCAACAACGAGGGTCACCTCACCATGCGTTATCGCGGTGGCGGTCACAAGCGTAAATATCGCTTCATCGACTTCAAGAGAAATAAAGACGGTGTACCAGCTCGTGTAAAGTCGATCGAGTACGATCCTAACCGTTCGGCTCGCATTGCTCTGCTTTACTATGCAGATGGTTATAAGGCTTACATCATTGCCCCCAACGGCTTAGAGGTGGGTGCAATCGTTGAAAGCGGTGAGAACGTAGCCCCTGAATTGGGAAACGCGCTTCCACTCAGTCACATTCCTGTTGGTACTTTAATTCACAACATTGAATTGCGTCCTGGTCAGGGTGCAGCTATGGCCCGCAGTGCCGGCACATTTGCCCAGCTCACCTCTCGTGAGGGAACTTACGCAATCATCAAATTACCTTCGGGCGAAACCCGCAAAGTGCTTGCCGCTTGCAAGGCAACCGTGGGTGTTGTAGGAAACAGTGACCACGCCCTCGAGCAGTCAGGTAAGGCTGGTCGTTCACGCTGGCTCGGTCGTCGTCCTCACAACCGTGGTGTCGTTATGAATCCTGTTGATCACCCAATGGGTGGTGGTGAAGGCCGTCAGTCAGGTGGTCATCCCCGTTCACGCAATGGTCTCTATGCAAAGGGCTTGAAGACACGTTCACCGAAGAAGCATTCTTCGAAGTATATTATTGAAAGAAGAAAGAAGTAATTTGATTAAAAATTAAACTATGAGTCGTTCATTAAAAAAAGGCCCTTACATTAGTGTAAAGCTCGAGAAGAAAGTCGACGCCATGAACGAGAGTGGCAAGAAGAGCGTGATCAAGACCTGGTCGCGTGCATCGATGATTGCTCCCGAATTTGTAGGTCACACCTTCGCTGTACACAATGGTAATAAGTTCATTCCCGTTTACGTTACCGAGAACATGGTAGGTCACAAGCTGGGCGAATTTGCTCCTACTCGCACCTTCCGTGGACATAGCGGCAACAATAAATAATGGGCCGGGAATAGTATTCATTGACAAAAAAAGAATTAAATACAATGGGTAAGAGAAAAAGAGAATCAGCAAATGCGATTAAAGAAGCTCGCAAAGAGCAGAACTTCGCCAAGCTTAAAAACGTGCCCAGCTCTCCTCGCAAGATGCGTCTGGTGGCTGACATGATTCGCGGCGTGGAAGTATCGAAGGCTCTTGGTCTGCTTCATTATTCAACCAAACATGCTGCTAAGGACGTTGAAATGCTCCTGAAATCGGCCATTTCGAACTGGGAACAGAAGAATGGCAGGAAAGCTGAAGATGGCGAACTGTATGTGAAGACAATCTTCGTAGATTGCGCTCCCATGCTGAAGCGCCTTCGCCCCGCTCCTCAAGGTCGCGCCTACCGCATTCGCAAGCGCAGTAACCACGTGACCCTCTATGTTGACACTTTTAATAAAACCTCTAAAGACGCATAATAAAGAATATGGGACAGAAAGTAAATCCAATTAGCAATCGTTTAGGTATCATCCGTGGCTGGGATTCAAACTGGTACGGTGGTAGTAATTATGGCGATACTCTGCTTGAGGATAGCAAAATCCGCAAGTATCTGAAAGTGCGTCTGGCCAAGGCTAGCGTTTCACGCATCGTTATTGAAAGAACTCTGAAGCTGGTTACCATCACCATCTGCACTTCTCGTCCGGGCCTGATCATTGGCAAGGGCGGTCAGGATGTTGACAAGCTGAAGGAAGAACTGAAGAAACTCACCGACAAGGATGTTCAGATTAACATCTACGAAGTGAAGCGTCCCGAACTCGACGCCGAAATCGTGGCCAGCAACATCGCACACCAGATCGAGGGCAAGATTGCCTATCGTCGTGCCGTGAAGATGGCTATCGCATCGACCATGCGTCTGGGTGCCGAGGGCATCAAGGTTCAGGTGAGCGGTCGCTTGAATGGCGCCGAAATGGCTCGCTCTGAAATGTTCAAGGAAGGTCGTACCCCGCTGCACACTCTTCGTGCCGACATCGACTATGCACTGGTGCCTGCGCTCACTAAGGTGGGTCTGATTGGTATCAAGGTGTGGATTTGCCGTGGCGAAGTCTATGGCAAGCGTGACCTTGCTCCTAACTTCACCAACAACAGCAACGAGCGTCGCTCGGGCGGTAACGGTCCTCGCCGTGGTGGTTTCAGAAACAAGAAAAACAATCGTTAAGTTTTCCATTTTAACACTTTAGACAGAAATGTTACAACAACCGAAAAGATTAAGATATAGAAGACCAGCCGACGGTCGCAACCGCAAGTTTGCGAAACGTGGCACTCA
>JAEEGI010023190.1_pt1 | contig 12213 bp, 14 predicted proteins | sample 8958751 | NCBI WGS metagenome assembly JAEEGI01 (sample SAMN16246545, study PRJNA631951) | gut metagenome | biome: gut microbiome; feature: rumen; material: KS-attached | host: Bos | place: Iran: Karaj | collected 2018-10 | reverse complement strand
GCATCGGGGCCGCCAAGCGGCCTTAGGTCACTGTGGCCCTGACGCGCTCTACGAGCGCGTTGGCGGCGGGCGAAAGGGGGACGTCCTTGCGCCAGGCGAGGTAGGCGTCGCTCGAAAGGGCGGGGGCGAAGGGACGGAAGACAATGCTGTCGGCGAACGCGGCGGGAATTACGTTGTCGATGCAGATCGCGGACCCGAGTCCCGCCGCGACCATGAGGGCCGCGTTGTAGGCCAGGTTGTAGGTGCAGACGATGTTGAGCGCGCCGCAGGCGTGTCCCAGCCAGCCGGAGAGGAATTCGCCAACCATCATTTGCCGCGTCAGGAGAATGGGGATGCCGTCCAGGTCTTTGGCGCGAATCGACCGATGCGACGCGAGGGGCGCGTCATGGCGCATAAGGAGACCCCAGCGTATGACGTGGGGCAGGGCGATGTGGTCATAGCCCTTGTAGCGTCCGGGGCCGACGAAAAGCGCGAGGTCTATCGTTCCGCTCTGGATGCGCGTCTGGATGTCTTCTCCGTTGCCGGACGTGATGTCGATGCGAAGGTCGGGGTTCTCGGCGCAAAGCGACTTAATGGCGTCCGCGACCGGCGCGAAGGCTACAGTCTCGCCGGCGCCAATCGCGAGCGTTCCCGAGAGACCCTTGTCGTCATCCGCGCGCACTTCGCTCTCGATGCGCTCGGCGAGGCCGACTAGGTCCTCTGCCCGGCGCATCAGGAGCGCGCCCTTTTCCGTGAGCGCCATGCCGCGCGGCCAGCGCACGAAGAGCGGGTGGCCGAGTTCGCGTTCGAGTTCCGCCAGGCGCATCGAGAGCGCCGGCTGCGAGATGTGGAGCGTCTCGGACGCGCGGGTGAGATTGCCTGCGCGGGCGACGGCGAGAAAGTACTTCAAAGGCCAGATGTCCATGCTAACCATTATACCATAAGAAATAAGAAATGCTTATCTCAAAGCATAAAAAATCAGTATTTGTTATTTTTCACGGATTCGGGTAAACTAGATTTATGAAAAACGCACTTCCTTTGCTTGCTGCGGCAGCCGCCGCGCTAATCCTCAACGCCGAAACGGCCACAACGAACACCAACCAGGAGAAGACGAACATGCATACCCTTCAACTCACGCAGGAGTGGGACAAGACCTTCCCGAAATCCGACAAGGTCGCGCATTCAAAAGTGACCTTCCGCAACCGCTACGGCATTACGCTCGCGGCCGACCTCTACAAGCCCAAAGGAGGGAATAGGGAAGAGGGAACGGGGAATAGGGAAGAGGGGACAGGGAACGGTAAACTCCCGGCGATTGCGGTGTCCGGCCCCTTCGGCGCTGTAAAGGAGCAGTCGAGCGGCCTCTACGCCCAGCACCTCGCCGAGCACGGCTTTCTCGCGATCGCCTTCGACCCCTCCTTCACCGGCGAGAGCGGCGGCGAACCGCGCCGCATGGCATCGCCCGACATCAACACCGAGGACTTCCTCGCCGCCGTTGACTTCCTCTCCGTCCGTGACGACGTCGACCCGGAGAAGATCGGCATCCTCGGCATCTGCGGCTTCGGCGGCATGGCGGTGAACGCCGCCGCGCTCGACCCGCGCATCAAGGCGACTGTCGCCATGACGATGTACGACATGACGAAGGTCACGCGCGAAGGCTACTTCGCCTCGTCCGACACGACGGCCCAACGCATGGCCGCGCGCCGCGCGATGGCCGCGCAGCGCACCGCCGACTACAAGGCTGGAACCTACAAGCGCGCGGGCGGCGTGGTCGACCCGCTTCCCGACGACGCCCCCTGGTTCGTGAAGGACTACTACGCCTACTACAAGACCCCGCGCGGCTACCACAAGCGCAGCGGCAACTCGAATGACGGCTGGAACGTCATCGGCTGCCAGTCGTTCCTCAACATGCCGCTTCTCTCCTACGCCCACGAAATCGAGACGCCCGTCCTCCTCGTCCACGGCGAGAAGGCCCACTCGCGCTACTTCAGCGAATACGCCTTCGAAAAGATGACCGGCATCTCCGTGAAGGGCGAAAGCGCCAAGGTCGGCAACAAGGAACTGCTGATCATCCCCGGCGCGTCGCACGTCGATCTCTACGACGACGTGGCCGGCGTCATCCCGCACGACCGCATCGCCGCGTTCTTCAAGGAGAACCTGAAGTAGCAGAGATGGCAACTATGGTATAATGATTGCAAGGAGTAAAACCATGAACACCACCACTCGTACTCTTCTCGCCCTCCTCGCCGCGCTTCCGCTCGTCGGCTGCGCGAAGGAACCCGCACCAACCCCCGCCAACAAGGACACGTCCACCATGAGCACGAACAAAGCACTCGTCGTCTACTTCTCCGCAACCGGCACCACCAAGGGCGTCGCCGAACGCCTCGCCGGAGCCATCGGCGCTGACCTCTTCGAGATCAAGCCCGCGCAGCCCTACACCGCCGCCGACCTGAACTGGCGCGACAAGCAGAGCCGCAGCTCGGTCGAGATGGCCGACCGCGCAAGCCGCCCCGCCATCGCGGGTGCCGTCACGAACCTCGCGGACTTCGCGACCGTCTACGTCGGCTACCCGATCTGGTGGTATCGCGAGCCGTCAATCATCGACACCTTCGTCGAAAGCAACGCCGAGGCGCTCGCCGGCAAGACCATCGTCCCCTTCGCCACCTCCGGCGGCAGCGGCATGGGCGACTCGACCAAGAACCTCCAGTCGCTGGCGCCAAAGGCGAAGGTCGTCGAGGGCCGCCGCTTCCGTGGCTCGACTTCCGCCGACGACCTCAAGAATTGGGCTAAGCAGTTCTAGAGTCGAAGCCCTCGGCCTCTCGTCCGTCCGCATCTGGGGGAAGGAGATGAAAGAGTCCGCGTCGTCAACGGTTTCCAGGACCCCGTTCCGTGACCTCTCATTTTCCTCTTCCCTCCGCGTCTCTGCCTCTCCGCGTCTCTGCGTGATTGAAAACCCAACCCAGGAGAACCCATGAACACCACCCGTACGATTCTCGCCATCCTCGCCACGGCGGCGATGACGGCTTTTGCCCAAGCCTCCGCAGCGGAGCCCACGTCTGCGCGGGAGGACCCCGCCACTGTCTACTTCACACACGACATCTCGCCCGACGGGCTGGCCAAGGCCTACAAGGCGCTCGGCCGCCCGCTCGAAGGCAGGAAGGTCGCCGTGAAAATCTCCACCGGCGAGGCCGGCAACGACCACTACCTCAAGCCGGCCCTCATCGGCCCGCTCGTGCAGTCGCTCGGCGCCGACATCGTCGAGTGCAACACCGCCTACGGCGGCTCGCGCCAAGAGACGCCCAAGCACCGCAAGACCATCGAGGAGCACGGCTTCAACGCCATCGCCAAGGTCGTCATCATGGACGAGTTCGCCCAGATGGAGATACCGTGTCCCGCCGGCTCGAAGCACTTGAAGCAAGACCTCATTGGCGCGGCGTTCACGAACTACACGGGCTTCATCATCCTCAACCACTTCAAAGGCCACCAGATGGGCGGCTTCGGCGGCGCGCTCAAGAACCTCTCCATCGGCGTCGCCTCCTCGTCGGGCAAGGCCCGCATCCACTCGGCGGGCAAGACGGACAAGACGCCCGACTGCTGGCGGATGCTCCCGCCGCAGAAGGACTTCATCGAATCGATGGCCGAGGCGGCCGGCGCCGTCGTGCAGTACATGGGCGACCGCGCCGTGTACATCAGCGTGATGAACAACCTCTCCATCGACTGCGACTGCAACGGCCACCCCGCCAAGCCGGAAATGGCGGACGTCGGCATCCTCGCGTCGCTTGATCCCGTGGCGCTCGACAAGGCGTGCGTCGATCTGGTTTACGCCTCCGACCCGAAGACCTCGGCCTCGCTCCGCGAGCGCATGGAGACCCGCCTCGGCCCGCACATCCTCGACCACGCCGAAGCCCTCGGCTACGGCACGAAGTCCTACAAGCTCGTCTCCCTCGACGGCAACAAACCCCCGTCCACAAAGCGCGTGGACGCCGCCACCGACAAATAAACTCACGCAGAGGCGCAGAGAGGCCGAGACGCAGAGGATTTCTGAAAAACACCGCGCCTCCGCCTCTCCGCGTCTCTGCGTGATTGAAAACCCACCCTAGGAGAAAGCCATGAAAAGCAACGCCGCATTTATCACTCTAGCCGCCGCGCTTGCGCTGCCCTGCGCCGCGCAGACCACGACAACCACCACGCAAAAGGAGCCACCAGCCATGCAACAACCAGCCCTCTCTCCCCTCGACAGCGCCATCGCCCGCATCGGCGCAGCCGTCGCGCGCGGCGAACAGGACAAGCTCGCAGCCGCCTTCACCGAGGCTTTCGACGCCGGGCTTTCGCTCGAACAGGCCAAGGAAATCGTCGGACAGCTCTACGCCTACTGCGGCTTTCCCCGCGCCCTCAACGCCGCCGCGACGCTGATGCAAATTGAAAATGAAAAATGGAGAATGGAAAATTCCGGGGTGACACCCGAAACCCGAAACGCGACACCCGAAACCCCAAACCCGAAACCCGCCTCCTCCTTCCTTCTCGGCGAGAAGGCCCTTGAACTCGGCACCGCCAACCAGACGAGGCTCTGCGGCGCGCCGGTCAAAGGTCCGCTTTTCGACTTCCACCCGCAGCTTGACGCCTATCTCAAGGCGCACCTCTTCGGCGACATTTTCTCCCGCGATGTCCTTGACTGGCGGACGCGCGAACTCGTCACCGTCGCCGCCCTCGCCGCCCGCCCCGAGACCGAACCGCAGATGAAGGCGCACGTCGCCATCGCGAACCTCAACGGTGTCACGCCCGAACAGGCCGCCGCTATCCTCGCCCTCGTCAGGCTTCCCGCCGACCCTGCCGACCTGCCCGCCGACTGGTCGTCGATTCCTGTCGGGAAGCCGAACGACGCCTACGCCAAGTATTTCACCGGACGCAGCTTCCTGCACCCGCTCACGACTTCGCAGGTTCCGGCCTTTGGCGTGACCTTCGAGCCCGGCTGCCGCAACAACTGGCACATCCACCACGCCGAGATCGGCGGCGGACAGATTCTCATTTGCACCGCCGGCCGCGGCTACTACCAGGAATGGGGCAAGCCCGCCGTCGAAATGACGCCGGGCGTCACAGTGAACATCCCTGCGGGCGTCAAGCACTGGCACGGCGCCGCCCCCGACAGCTGGTTCCAGCACATCGCCCTCGAAGTCCCCGGCACCGGCGGACGCAACGAATGGCTCGAACCCGTGGACGACACCGCCTACACTGAAGCGACGAAGTGAAGCCGCCCGCGCATTGACATTCAGGCTGCGTCGTGGTAAATTATCAACAATCATAAGGAGGCAACAATGGACATGAAGTTCAGTGAACTCATCGAGGTGCGCCGCAGTGTGAGGAAGTACGCCAAGGCGGAGATAACCAAAGACGAGATGGCAAAGATCGTCGAAGAGGCGCTCAATGCCCCGAGCTGGAAGAATACCGAGACGACGCGGTACTATGCGGCGGTCCGGGACGACGTAAAGGCGAAGATTTGGAGCGACGCTCTTCCGGGATTCAATTCCGCAAGTTCGGCCAATGCCGCCGCTCTGGTCGTGGTTACTTTTGTTCCCGGGCAAAGCGGGTACATGGGTGACGCCCCTGCCAATGAGCTTGGCGAGATGTGGGGCGCGTATGACTGCGGCCTTGCTTCCTCCTACTTCATTCTTGCCGCGCAGAACCACGGATGGGATACCCTCATCATGGGCATTCGCGACACGGCGAAGCTGAAGACCATACTCGGCATTCCCGAGAAAGAGATTCTCATGTCCGTCATCGCGGTTGGAAAGTCCTCCCAGCCGCATTTCAAGAATCCCCGCAAGCCCGTCACCGAGGTGCTGAAGGTGATGTGATGTCAGCGGCGTGGGCGGCAGACCGCATGCCGTGACACACAACCCTAGCTTCGCAGGGACACACGATGGACTCCGCACCACTTTCCGGCCGCGCGCGGCTGCGATTCGGCCGATACGACTACGCCGCGTTCCTCACCTTCGCCGCCTATGCCGCCTCTTCGCTGGCGATCCCCGTCGTGCTCGTGGACATGGCCGAGGACCTGCGCTTTCCGCTCCAGGAGGGCGGCATGGCGGCGGGCGGCGCCTTCCAGGTCGTCCGCAGTCTGGCGATGTGCGCCTCGATGGTTTTCGCGGGGTTCGCCGCCGCGCGCTGGGGCAACCGCCGCTCGCTCGGCATCGCCATCGGCACGATGGGGCTCGGCATTCTCCTCTGCGCCCTTGCGCCATCCTACCTGCTCGTCCTCCCCGTCCTGCTAATCGCCGGCCTTGGGGAAGGCGTCGTCGAGGGACTCGGCACGCCCTTCGTCCAGGACATGCACCGGGACGATCCGGGACGCTACGTGAACTTCTCGCACGGCTTCTGGTCGCTCGGCACCTTCGCCTTCGCCCTCCTGGCCGGCGCGGCGCTCGTCTGGAACGTCGGCTGGCGCGCCATCCTCGCGGCCGTCGGCCTCGTCGCCCTGCTTCCCGTCGTGCTGCTCTTCCTGCCGTCGCGGACACCGTATCCGGAGCGCGCTCAGGCCGATCCCCCGTCGCGCACGTGGCGGCGGCTCGTCGAACTGCTGCGCACACGGCGCTTCTGGCTCTTCTTCGCGGCCATGTTCTTCGCGGGGGGCGGCGAATACTGCCTCACCTTCTGGTCGACGAGCTTCGTCCGCCTGCACTTTCGGGCGAGCGCGTTCGCGGGCGCGCTCGGAACGGCCGCCTTCTCGGCCGGCATGTTCCTCGGACGGACCGGCTTCGGCAACTACGTGGCCCAGCGCCACCTCAAGCGGCTCGTCATCTCCGTCGGCTTCTTCGGGGCGGCGGTCGCCACGCTCGTCATCCCCTTTTCGCTCCATTGCGACGCCCTCCCGCCGGGCGCGGTGAAACCCTTGCTCTTCCTGCTGCTCTTCCTCTGCGGCGTCGGATCGGCACCCTTCTGGCCGAGCATCCAGAGCCTCTGCGTCGACAGGCTCCCGCAGCTCGACTCGACGCTTGCCTTCATCGTCCTCTCCTGCGCCGGCGTGCCGGGGTGCGGCTTCTTCACCTGGCTCATGGGCCTTGCGGGCGACCGCTTCGCCCTGGCCCGGTCCTTCGCGCTCGTCCCCGTCTCGTACCTGATCATGGTAGCCCTCGTCCTGGCGGCCGCCCCGGCGGCGCGGACGAAGGAGGCGCCCCAGATTCGCAGTGCGTCGTGATGCACGCCACCGTCCATGTGAAGGACTGCTCCCGCTACGTCTACGTCAACCCGTTCTACGTGTCCGTCACCTAACCACCATCGTAAGACCCTTCGGATGCCAATTGCGCGGCACGATGGAGAGATACGGGGCGTAGCCTGACATGCCGCTTTCGCGCGAGTAGAACTGAATCATGTCGGAGACGCCTTCGCGGTTGACCGTCCCCCAGCTGTCATACTTGATTTGAAGCGAGCGCACCGTTCCGTATGTCGCGTCCTTGCCGCTCTCGGCCCCGAACACAAATGTGTCAGCCGAGGCCCGGATCTTCACGGCGGCGTCGACGGTGTGCGTGAGCTCCTGCACCGACATCTGCCCGTTGGGCAGATTGGCCGTCACTTTGTACACGACCGCTTCGGGGACCGTCGACCTGTCCAGGAAGGCAGTCGCCGAGATTCCCGACGCCAGCACGGCGTAGGCACTGTGTGTCGCAGGCGTACGCTCAACCATGTAGGTCGTCCCCGCAGGTCCCGCGCTCCAAGTCAGATTGACCCTTGGCCTCTCGCCGCTTAGGTCGTCCTCCGCCGCGAGACGGCCGAACCCTTCGACAGGGGGATAAAGCAGGACTGGCGGATTCCCGGAAGCGACACCTGAGATCCAGCGGGCATAATTCGCGTTTGCCGCCTCAAGCGACAGTTGGAACGAGGCGTAGCGACCCTGTCGCGCGGCTTCGCGCACGACCTCGGTCACGTCGAATTCGAGGTACGGCGAGAAGTCGGTGGCGGTCACGCCGAAACTGACGCGCCCCAACTCGTCGTCGTAAGTCGTTCCCGCCGCAACTGGCGCGCGCACGGGCAGCACGAAGACGGCGCTCGACCAGCAGACGTTCGTCGGGTCAAAGCGGTCCGTCACGGCGCCGAAAAGGCGCGCAGGCTTGTTCTGGCCCGTGAAGTGGTAGTACGCGTGGACCTGCACCGGCACCTTCACTGGCAAGGCACCCTTCGCCGGCATCCAGCCCAACGGCCGCAAGTTCTCTACGTCCGTCATGAACTTCTACGTCTTCGACGACGAAGGCAAGATCATCGACGACATCGCCGCGACCGGCATGCTCGGCATCCTCCAGGGCATCGGCGTTGTGGTACAATAAAACTGTCGGCGCGACCCTCGTCAAGGCCGCGTTGGGTAGCCGGAAGTGAAAAATCTGCACCGTTTAGTTGTGATTCTCAACCGAAAGGAAAACCAACATGATCCGTCTCAACTGTTTCTTCCAGGCCAAGGAAGGCCGCTATGCCGAGGCGATTGCCGCCGCGAAGGCTCTCGTCGGCGAATCGCTCACCCATCCCGGCTGCGTCGCCTACGATGTTTTCGAGAGCGCCACGCGCCCCGGCATCTTCATGTTCTGCGAAACGTGGAAGGACGAGGCCAGCCTCTCCTATCATTCGTCCACGGACGCCTTCAAGAAATACGTCGGCATCATCGGCGAGTGCGGCGAGATGAAGGTGGAAAAGTTCGAGCGCTGACACAGGGAACGCCTGTCGCTTTACAGCCGCCTGGCTCGGCAACATGATTATGGCGGTCTCTGGGTATTTGTCGTGCTTGCAGTTGACGCGGCTTCCCAAAATAGTGTATTATTGAAACTATTATGAAACTAAATGGAGAGGAGTGGCTATGCCCGCATTGACAGTTCGCAACATTCCTGACGAAACGATGGACGGTCTTCACCGTCGCGCCAAGAACGCGCACCGAAGCCTTAACGGGGAAATCCTCCTCATTTTCGAAGATGCCGTTGATGGGATTGGATCTTCCGTTGCCCGGAATCAGGAGTGCAAATCCAGTTCCGCGCCGAACAGGAAGAGCCGGCTCAAGGCCCTGGCGGGAAGCTGGAAGGATTCCCGTTCCGCCGACGAAATCATTGCCGACATCGTTTCCGCAAGGACGATGGGGCGGGAGATTTCGCTATGATCCTGCTTGACACCGATGTCTGCGTCGCCTATCTTCGTGGAGTGCCGGAAGTCGTCGCCCATTTCCACAGACACCTTGACGAGGATGTCGGCGTATCGTTCATGACCGCCGCCGAACTTCTCTATGGCGCCGCAAAGGCGGAACGGAGTGACGAAGCGACCGCAAAAGTGGAGGAATTCCTCTCCTTAATCGAAATCGCGCAAAGCGACATGGCAACCCTGAAGGCGTTCGGGCAGGCGAAGGCGATTTTAGAGCGCGCCGGCCTGCCCATCCCGGACGCCGATATTCTCATTGCCGCCACGGCGTTGTGCAGAAACGCATCGCTTGCGACCGGCAATCTGCGCCATTTCTCGCGTATTCCGGGCCTTCGCCTCCAAAACTGGTTCGCGCCTTAGGGCAGCATAGACCCACGGACTGGCCGACACCATGTACAAAGGCGTCTTCCAATCTGTCATCAACCTCGACAACCTCTTCCAATGAAGAAAGGGAACCAACAAGTGAACAAACCATCCCGCATCCTCCTCGCCGCGCTTGCGGCGGCAATCCTTCCATCGGCAGTTATGGCCGCCGAGGCGCCACAGCGGCCGCTGCGCGTCGCGCTCTACCCGTATGTCCCCGACATCGGGGTCTTCAAGGATGTTCTCACGAACACCTGGAGCCGCACGGGACGCACAGAAGGCATTGAGTTCATCTCGTGGGACTGCTACAACGACGACTTCCCGACGAACGCGGACGTCGTCGTCTCGGAATGCGGCTTCCTCGAATCCTACGTCGCCGAAAAGCGGCTGCGCCCGCTCGACGAGCCGCCATTCCGCGATGCGCCGGCCATGGCTGATCTGGGTTTTGTCCGATTCGCGTATGAAGGGTGCTTCGCCGTTGACGAGAATCTGGAAAAGCATTCATACGGCCTCCCGCAGATGATCTGCACCTACTACGTCTTCGGCCGCAAGGGCGAACCTCTCCCGAAAGGCTTCGACTTCAAGCCGCTCGCGGATGGCGAAACCAAGCCGGGGAAGGGGACAGGTCTCCTCTTCTACGCGACCGGCGACGACATGACCTTCGGCATCGTCCGCCTCTACTTGGACCGAGTTCTCGGCGACGAGAAACGCGGTGGCGCGGTTCTGAAGAAAATTCTCGCGGCGGGCGGCAAGGAGCAACTTTCCTTCTATCCGGACAACGGCGACGGCTTCGTGCGCGCCGACTGGTTCAGCGACGGCACTGGCGCGAACTACATCGACTACTCCGAGGCCTTGTCGCGACTTGCCGTAGGCGGGCGCGGCAACGAATTCACCTACAGACGTCTGGCGGGCTTCGGCGCGCCCTACTTCGTGAACCCGGTGTCCGTGACGGCGACTTGTCCGGACGCGCTTCTGCCCGCCGCAGCCGAATGCCTGCGCATCCTCACTAGCCGCGAATACCTCTCCGCCGTTCTCTGGCCGGAGGGAAAGAGCCCCGCATACGTTCTGCCGGCCCGCTACGACATCTTCATTGATTTCGCCAAGCGCGACACCGCCTACGCGGACTTCTTCCATGACGTGGCGCTTCCCGGCAATGTCACCTGGCGGCTCCCCGCCGACGCCAAGTCCATCATCCTCGACGCGGCGAAGGCTTCCGCAGACCCCATCGCGCGCAACAAGGCCGCGATACGCCGCTTTGAGACGTGCATCAACGAGAACGACCTCGCGCTCGGGCGCGAGCTCATCTCCGAGAAGGCCGCCTTCGCGACGCCCGTCTCGCCCGAGCCGCTCCACGGCGCGGAGGGGTATCTCTCCGTCGTCTCGCTCATGCGCGCGAGCTTCCCCGACGTGCAATGGAAGCTGGAGGACATGGTGGCGGACGAAAAGACCGTCGCCGTCCGGTGGACCTGCACCGGCACCTTCACGGGAAAGGCGCCTTTCGCCGGCATCGAGCCCAACGGCCGCAAGTTCTCCACGTCCGTCATGAACTTCTACGTCTTCGATGACGAAGGCAAGATCATCGACGACATCGCCGCGACCGGAATGCTTGGCATCCTCCAGGGCATCGGGGCTGGCGGACAGGCGGCGAAATAACCATCCACTTCACGGGAACGGGCAATAGCCTTGCGGCGGCGCGGCGGCTGGCCGACAAGACCGGTGACCGCGCCGTCCCCTTCGCGCCGTCCGCGACGCGAACCTCGCCGTGCCGCCAAGTGGCTTTAGGCCACTGTGGCCCTGACGCGCTCCACGAGCGCGTTCGCGGCGGGGGAGAGCGGTACGTCCTTGCGCCAGGCGAGGTAGGCGTCGCTCGAAAGGGCGGGGGAGAAGGGACGGAAGACAATGCTGTCGGCGAACGCGGCGGGGATTACGTTGTCGATGCAGATTGCCGACCCGAGTCCCGCCGCGACCATGAGGGCCGCGTTGTAGGCCAGGTTGTAGGTGCAGACGACGTTGAGTGTGCCGCAGGCATGTCCCAGCCAGCCTGAGAGAAATTCGCCGACCATCATCTGCCGCGTCAGGAGAATGGGGAGGCCGTCCAGGTCTTTTGCGCGGATCGACTGACGCGATGCGAGGGGCGCGTCGCGCCGCATAATGAGCCCCCAGCGCAAGACATGGGGCATGGCGATGTAGTCATACCCCTTGTAGCGTCCGGGACCGACGAAAAGTCCGAGGTCAATCGTTCCACTCTGGATGCGCGCCTGGATGTCTTCCCCGTTTCCCGACGTGATGTCGATGTGGAGGTTCGGGTTCTCGGCGCAAAGCGTCTTGATGGCGTTCGCAACCGGAGCAAAGGCGACAGTCTCCCCGGCACCAATCGCAATCGTCCCGGAAAGGCCTTTCACGTCGTCCGCGCGTATTTCGCTTTCAATGCGTTCGGCGAGTTCGACGAGGTCTTCGGCGCGGCGCATGAGAAGGGCGCCCTTTTCCGTAAGCGTCATGCCGCGCGCGCCGCGTACGAAGAGCGGGTGGCCGAGTTCGCGCTCGAGTTCGGCCAGACGCATCGACAATGCGGGCTGCGAGATGTGAAGCGTCTCGGACGCGCGGGTGAGGTTGCCCGCGCGCGCGACGGCGAGGAAGTATTTCAAGGGCCAGATGTCCATGCCGAATATTATATCACATTCAATAAGAAAATCTTATGTTGAAAAATAA
>JAEEGI010023185.1_pt1 | contig 12215 bp, 10 predicted proteins | sample 8958751 | NCBI WGS metagenome assembly JAEEGI01 (sample SAMN16246545, study PRJNA631951) | gut metagenome | biome: gut microbiome; feature: rumen; material: KS-attached | host: Bos | place: Iran: Karaj | collected 2018-10 | reverse complement strand
AAATAAAAACAAAATTGATTTAATTATATTAGATGTTATGATGCCTAAATTTGATGGTTGGTCTGTATTAAGAAAAATTAGACAAGATAATACTCAACTTCCAATTATAATGCTAACTGCAAGAGCTGAAGAACAAGATGAACTATTTGGATTTGAATTAGGTGTTGATGAGTATATAACTAAACCATTTAGTCCTAAAATATTAGTTGCCAGAGTAAATACTATATTAAGAAGAACAACCAAAAAATCTAAAACTATTCAAGATATTGGTGGAATTGTAATAGATCCTGAAGGAAGAACTGTTAGCGTAGATGGAAAAGCATTAGAATTAAGTCTACGTGAATATGAATTGTTAAAATATTTGATGGATAATGAAAATATTGCCTTATCAAGAAACAATATTCTTAGTAAAGTATGGAATTATGAGTATTATGGAGACTCAAGAACTATTGATTCACATATTAAAAAAATTAGACATAAATTAGGAAAGAAGGGAAGATATATCCAAACAATTAGAGGAATAGGATATAAATTCCAAGTGGATGAGGATTAGGAAATGAGTAACAGTATTTCCAATGTGTATAATTTTTATAAACAAGTACAAGAAAAAATAAATAGCTCTACTCCTCCTTTAAGTGAAGATGCCATTGTTAGATGTTTATATCTTGAACTTGGGAAAAAGGTTGGCCTTAATTATTCATATTACCGTAGTGATGCGATTAAAAGATGGACATTGGAACATGATGGATATAGTGAAGTTGAAGGTGAACGAGAGAGAATTGTCGAAAAAGTAATGGAAGATGATGCTTGGATAGCTATAGAAAGTGAAATTGCCATTGCGCAAGAAGTTGTGGGGAAATATTTAGGTGTTGATATAAAAGTTATTAAGGATGAATCTGGAAAGAATAAACCGAGTTTTTTCAATTTGGTTACTAGAAGAGATGGAAGTCAGTATCGAGTGAATTTGGCGCAAGATCTTATAAATATACAAACTAATTGTAAAACTACCAACTTTGGATTAGATGAGAATGGTAATTCAGTTTTTACAGAGGAACAAATTAGAGGAATGGATTTGTTGTTAGGATATATATCTGATGAAAGACCATATATGGAAGAAAATTTGGAAAAGCTAAGAGCACAAGTGGCTGAAATTGAATCATTTCCAGATAAAATGAATTATTTATTAAGTCATATTAGCTTAAGTCCAAATGAACACTTAGTGGGATATAATGGAATAAGAAAACATCATACAAGCATTATAGAAAGGGTAATTGGCGATAAGGAAGGCTCAACTTGGGGATTTGTAGATTGTTATTCCTATGACCGACATGGTAATAAAGTATATAAACCTATAATTATGGTTAAAGATGGAGAGCGAGAGCATTATTATATATATTCTGAAGATCAAAGGAGCTATATAGAAGATAAAGCCGCAATTGAAGAAGAGTTGAGAAATGGATTGATTGTACCAAATATGTATGTCAATTATAAAGGGTTATATAATATTGCAGCTGAAATAAGTAAAGGACATTCTAGTATCTATGGTTATGATCCTAGTGATAATTATCATTGATATAAATAAAGATTGGGAGTATTTTTGTGAAAAAGATTTTGAATTCTATTCAAGCTAAATTATTTTTTACTGTAGTGAGTGTTGTGCTTATGACAATACTCTTTTTAGTGATTGTAAATAGTGTTGTATTTGAAGCATATTATTATTACCATATAAAGAATCATTTAGTTAGTTCATATGAAAAAATAGCTAACGAAACAGAGAATAGAGCGGCTATTATTAAGAATTTATCACAAATAGAAAATATTGATATTGAATTGACAAATGAAGATAATAACATGGTACTTAGTACAAAGGATGATTTTATTAAAGAATTTGCCTCGATTCCATCTGTAAATTATGAAGTAAAATATAGCATATTTAATCAAGATGAAGTTGTGTATAACAAAAATAATGCTATGATATGCAAAATAATAGATAAAGTTACTGGAGTAAATGTAATTTTATTAAAAGGCAAATTAGATGATGGATATGTTTATATTATAAAGCCAATTTCTATAGTTGAAGAAAGCATAAAAATTTCTAATAGATCTATTTGGACAATTGCGGTTTTTTCAGTAACAATAAGTGCTGTAGCTGTAATGCTTATTACTGTTAAATTTGCAAAACCAATTTCTGAGTTAAATGAACTTGCTAAAGGTATGTCAAATTTAGATTTTAGTAAAAAATATACCATGCATAATACTGATGATGAGTTAAATCAATTAGGAATGAGTATAAATGTTTTATCATCTACTTTGGAACAAAAGATCAAAGAATTAGAAAAGCATAATATGCAATTAGAGCGAGATATAGAAGAAAAATCTAAGATCGATGAAATGAGAAAACAATTTATATCAGACGTATCACATGAATTAAAAACTCCAATAGCATTAATTCAAGGTTATGCAGAAGGTTTGCTAGAAAATGTAAATAGCGATGAAGAAAGTAAAAACTTTTATGCAGAGGTTATAGTTGACGAATCCAACAAAATGGATGGTTTGGTAAAAAAACTATTAGAACTAATGAAGCTAGAAAATGAGGATAGTAAATTTAATGATACCACATTTGATATTGTCGAATTAATAAAGAATACTATAAAAAAATATAATATTCAACTAGAAGAGGATTCTATTAAAGTATTATTTGATAATGAAGATCCAATTTGGGTATATGCGGATGATTTTTATATTGAGGAAGTTTTCTCAAATTATTTCATTAATGCAATTAAAAATAATAAAGAAATTGATAATAAAAAAGAGATTAAAATAACAATTAATGAAAATAAAGATAATGGCAAATATAGAATTGCAGTCTTTAATACAGGAGATAATATTTCAAATGAAAATATAGAAAAAATTTGGAATAGATTTTATAAAGCGGACAAATCAAGAAATCGTGAAAAGGGCGGACATGGAATTGGATTATCTATAGTAAAAGCTATTATGAGTAGATATAAATCTGATTATGGTGTTAATAATTTAGAGAATGGTGTTGAATTTTATTTTGATATAGATAAATCAAATAATTGAGATAAAGGCTCTATTTCCAGTTGGAGATAGAGCCTTTGTGTAGTTTAAAATACTTTAAAATTCTAGAAAAATAATATTTCAAAATTTGTTCAGAATAGAACTAAAGATAAAAAATGGCATGATTAATAAATCTATGCACCTTAAAAAATTGCATAAATTAAAATAGATTCATCTCCAAAAATCTAATATAAAATATGTATAATTTGTATAAATTTGAAATATTTGGCAGATACGCCAGTTGAATTTTGTGAATTAAAATTTTAAACTGTGCGAGATTATAACACCCTACTTTTGTTTTGTCAAATATGAAAATAATACTTTACAAATCAAAAAAAGTGTTGTAGTATAGTGACAATTTATTTCTAAGTTTTATTTTTATCTATAAAATATTCCATTTAATATGAAGAGGAGATGATGTATATTAAGAATTAAGAAGAGTGAAAAGGTGGTAGAATTCACTTTGTTTTTGTTGATTTTTTTACTAGTCGGAATTTTAATTTTTAAGAATCTAGATATTTTTAATTCATATGATTTTTTTTCTAAAGAAGACCCCAAATTATTTATAAATCCAAGATATAAGAATAATAATCAATTAGATAGTTTATTTTTAAAAGAAATTAAAGAGAATAATTTTTGGCAAATTTGTATTCCCAAAATAGAATTGACAGGAAATATAAGTGAAGGAACTACAAAACAAGTTTTAGATGACTATATAGGTCATTTTGAGGAGAGTGGCACGATATTTGGAACAATAGGACTCGCTGCTCATAATAGAGGATATAAGAATAACTATTTTTCTAGACTAAAAGAATTAAAGAAAGGAGATTTAATTTATTATACATATTATGGTATATGTAAAACTTTTAAAGTAAATGAATTACTAATTATAGAGAATGATAATTGGAATATTCTTTCAAATGAGCATAATACAAACTTAACACTTATTACTTGTATGGAAAATCAACCTAGTTTAAGAAGATGTATTAAAGCAATTGAGATATAGGGAAAGAAAACTTGGAAATAAAAAATAATTTGAAAGGAATTAATAAATGAAAAAAATTGTATTAAGCTTATTATTGTTAATAAGTTTTATTTCTTATGCCTTTAGTTCATTTGCAATTGAGGCAGGAACGTATGAATTATATTCGAAAGGTGTTTGTGAGTATTTATTAAATTATCAAGGAAGCTCTAGAATTACAGAGTATGTAGTATATAACAAAAATGGAAAAGAGTATCCAGCCTATTGTTTAAATGTCGAAAGAAAAGGAGTTGACAGTAATAAGAATTATTCTGTCAATGTATCAGATAAATTATATGATGAAAATGTTTGGAGAACTATACTAAATGGTTATCCATATAAATCAATTCAAGAATTAGGTGTAGCTACAAAAGAAGAGGCTTTTACAGCAACAAAACAAGCAATCTATGTAATGCAAGGTGTTAGAAATATGGGGGATTATTCTCCAGTAAATAATGAAGCAGGACACAGAACATATAATGCATTTGTAAATATAATTAATAATGCAAGAAATTCTAAAGCAGTAAACCCTGGAAAGGTTGATGTAGAGATTTCTACACAAGATTTAGAATGGAATTATAACAATGGTTATGTTGAAAAGACTTTTGAAATAAAATCAAATATAGATAATGGTACTTATGATGTTACTCTTGTTGGCAAAGATTTACCTAAAGGGATTGTAACCACAGGAATAAATAATGAGTTACAAAGTACATTTTCTAAAGAAGAAAAATTCAAAATTAGAATTCCTGTTCAAAGTTTAACATATGATGGAAGTTTTTTAGTAAGATGCGATTTAACATCCAAAACATTTCCTGTTTTATATGGAATGTCTGGTAATGCTGCTTTACAAGATTATGCATTAACTTATGAAACAGTAGAGAAAAAAAGCTGTGAATATGAAATTAGTTTTAAAAAGAATTTGACCAAGATAAATATTTTAAAAAAGGAATATGAATCAGAAAAAGTTTTAGAAAATGTTGAATTTGAATTATATAATGAAGCTAAATCTTTTAATAAAAAACTTGTAACAAATAAAGAAGGAAAAATTTGCGTTGGAAATTTACTTCCGGGTAAATACTATTTAAAAGAGATTAAAACATTGGATGGATATAATTTGATAAGTGATATTATTGAAATTAATGTCCAATTTAATGAAGAAGTAAACGTAACCGTAAACAATACCAAAATAAGCAAAGAATTATATGAAAAGAAGTATGAAAACTTAGAAGTTGTTGAAAAAGATAAAGAAATTAAAATTGAAAAAAATGTTGAAAACACAAGCATTGAAAATGATTATACTTATGTAAAAACTCAAGCAAAAACTACAAATAGGCTATTACCAAAAACAGGATATTAAGAAAAGTTTCCATAACACTTGAATTTGTAGGCTTTTTGATGTATAATAATCAAGATGTACTTTTTTATAAAAATTGTACGAAGCTCTTGGATACCACAATTGAAGAGAGCAGCCCCGTCGAGTTAAAGGTGTAATCGGTTTTGAGTTGGCGGGACATCCCCGTCGGTGACTTAGATCGGTTTTATACGAACACCCTCTCGGCGGGGTCTTTTTTTATGTCTTTTTATAATATTGTATTTTTTTCTTTTAAATGATAAAATCCATTTTGAATGAAGTGAAAGGAAATAATTTTTTGCATAATGAAACTAAATATTGTTATGGTTGAACCAGAGATACCACAAAATACTGGAAATATTGCTAGAACTTGTGCTGCAATTGGTGCTAAATTACATCTTGTTCATCCACTAGGATTTGAAATTTCGGATAAGTATTTAAAACGAGCAGGTTTAGATTATTGGGATAAATTGGAAATTGAAGAGCATCAAAATCTAGATGAGTTCATGAATAAATATGGGAATAAACAATTATACTTTTCCACAACAAAGGGAAAACATGTGTATAGCGATGTTGAATATGAAAAATATGATGAAGTATTTGTTTTATTTGGTAAAGAAACAAAAGGATTACCAGAAACATTATTGATGAGCAATATTGATAATACAATTAGAATTCCAATGAAGGATGGCTTGCGTTCTTTAAATTTATCAAATTCTGTTGCGATAGTTGCATATGAAATTTGTAGACATTATGGATTTGAGAGTTTGATTGGAGAAAGTGAATATTTTGATTAATAAAGGAGAAAAAAATGGATAAAAAGTTCAAAATTTTATGCGGATTAATATCAGGAGTTGTGATTTTAGCGATTTTAGTTTTGATGATAATTGGTATTGTAAATTCAAATAAGACTAATACTACATCTTCATCAAATACATCTAAATCATCTACTTCTAAAAATGAATCTCAAAGTAATGAAGTAAAGGAGGAAAAGAAAATGACTGATATAGATTATGCAAAAGCAGCAGAAAAGCAAATGTCATTACCAGAAAAAGGTGAAGAAATTGCTATTATCAAAGTTAAAGGCTTTGGAACAATGAAAGCTAAATTTTTCCCTGAAGTTGCACCTAAAGCTGTAGAAAACTTTATAACTCACTCAAAAGAAGGATATTATAATGGATTAACTTTTCATAGAGTTATAAATGATTTTATGATTCAAGGTGGAGATCCACTAGGAACAGGAACTGGTGGAGAAAGTATATGGGGAGAAGGCTTTGGTCCAGAATTAGATTATGAATATGTTCCATATAGAGGATCTTTATGTATGGCAATGTCTTCATTACCAAATAGTATAGGAAGTCAATTCTTTATTACTCAAGCTAAATTTTCAGAGAAGAATAATAATGTTTGGAGTTCATCTTTTCCAGTTCCTCTAATGAAGCAATATAAAGAACATGGAGGATATTTGAGTTTATATATGCAATATACTGTATTAGGACAAGTATATGAAGGACTAGAAGTTTTAGATTCTATAGCAGCAGTTGAAACAGATCAAAATGATAAACCAAAAAGTGATGTAATTATTGAATCTATAACAATTTCAACATATTAAAAGAATAATTGGTATTTCATATGAGATACCAATTATTTATTATAAATATATGGAGGTAAATATGAACAAGACTAAAAGATTATTATTTGTTTTTATTGCTTTTATAATATTTGCTTGTTTATGTACAATTTCTAATGCCAATAGTATTGAATCTATTAATATTGACATAGAAATTGACGATGAAGGAAGTGCACATGTTATTGAAAATTGGAAATGTGTAACAATAGAAGGTGAAGGGACGGAAGTATACCATCCTTATTACAACTTAGGAAATTCTACAATTACAGATTTGTATGTTTATGATGAAACAGGTAGTTCCTATAACAATATTGGGGTTTGGGATACAAGTGCTTCATTTAATACAAAGACTAATAAGTGTGGTATTAATACAATTTCTAATGGCGTTGAATTATGTTGGGGGATTAGTTCATATGGAAATAAGACATATACAGTCAGCTATACTATCACTAACTTTGTTTCAAACTTAACTGATAATCAAATGATTTATTGGACAATGATTCCTTACGATTTTTCTACTACTATACAAGATTCTAATATAATTATAAAAAAGGCTAATTATCAACTTGCAGATACGACGGATGTATATGGTTATGGTAATTATGGAGGCGCTTGTTATGTACATGATGGTGCCATATATATGAGTTCTGATGGCCCACTTGAAACTAAAGAATATATGACAATACTTGCTTTTTTACCAAAAGATTTTGCGCCTAATGCAACAAATGATTTGGACTATGATTCTAATTATTATTTAGATATGGCAAATGAAGGTGCTGAAAAATATATACGACAAGATAAAATGGATAAATATATTGGAATAGGCAGTGTTGTTGCTTTTGTTGTTGGATTTATTGCTTTGATAAAATTATCAATATATGCAAGTGATACTACTAGAGTTTTAAAATTCGGAAAAGAAGGTAGAAAATTACCAAGCAAATCACAAATTCCATATTATAGAGATATTCCATTTAATGGAGATATATTCAAAATTTATTTTGTTGCTATCCAATATAAAATAATAAAAAATACAAATAATTTGATTGGTGCTTTTATTTTAAAATGGATAAAAGAAGAAAAAATATCAATTATTCCATCTGAAAGTGACAAGAAAAATAAAACAAAACTTGATATGCGCCAAGATATAACATTTCCAAATTATTATGAAAATGAATTATTTAGTATGTTAAAAAAATCAAGTAAAGATGGCATTTTAGAAGATAAAGAATTTGAGAAATATTGCAGATCAAGTTATGAAAAAGTAATTAAGTGGTTCGATAAAATTCTTAAAGAAGAAAGAACTAATATGTCTTATGATGGCTTAGTTAGACAAGAAAAGAATAAATATTATGCTACAGCAGAATTAAAACAAGAAGCTATAAATATAGCTGGTCTTAAAAAGTATTTGGAGGAATATACATTAATAGATGACAGAGAACCATTACAAGTGCATTTGCTAGAAGAATACTTAATAATAGCTCAAATACTTGGAATAGCTGATAAAGTTGCAAAAGACTTCAAGAAGTTATATCCAAATATGATAGAAGAAAGTCATTATCAATCATATAATTCAATTATTTATATTCATGACACTTCAACTAGAGGAACCCAAAGCGCTAAAAGTGCTCAAGCTGCATATACAAGCGGCGGTGGAGGCTATTCATCTGGCGGCGGTGGCGGAGGCTCATTCGGTGGCGGAGGCGGCCGGAGGAGGTTTCCGTTAAAATGTAAATTAGGTATTGACAAACAAACTTATGTTTGGTAATATCTGTTTAGATTATTTTTAAGAAGAGGATGTAAATGTTTGCTTATATAAAAGGAAGTTTAGAAGAAATCAGTACTAATTTTGTAGTAATTGATGTAAATGGTATAGGTTATAAAATATTTGTTACAGAACCAGTGATACAAAGCATTGGAAATATAGGAGATATTGTTAAATTACACACATACTATCACGTTATGCAAGATAATAGCGTATGCTTATATGGCTTTTTAACTAAAGAAGAATTAAGAATGTTTGAATTATTAATTTCAGTTAGCGGCATTGGAGCTAAATCAGCTATTGTAACATTGTCTAATATTGATCCATCAAACTTTGCCTTAGCTGTTATAACGGACAATGTTGCATTATTAAACAAAATTCCAGGAGTAGGAAAAAAGACTGCACAAAGAATAATTTTAGAACTTAAGGATAAGATTAAAACTGAAGAAGCAGTTGCTAAAACTCCTGAAATTGAAGTATCTGTCGATAATAATGAGAATTGCCAAGATGCAATACAAGCACTTCAAATACTAGGATATAACAGAAAAGACATCGAAAAAGCATTTGAAAAAATTGCAAATAAAGATGTTTCCGTTGAAGAATTAATTAAAAAAGGTTTAACATTATTATCTAGATAATGTATTAGTATAAGGTGATTTATATGGAAGAAAATAAACCATTGGCCTATAGAGTTAGACCTAAGAAATTAGAAGACTTTGTAGGCCAAGAAGATATTTTAGGTAAGGACAAACTATTATATCGTACAATTAAAGCAGATAGACTTTCTAGTTTGATTTTATGGGGGCCACCTGGTTGTGGAAAAACATCATTGGCCAAAGTGATAAGCGAAACAACTAAATATAAATTCATTAAATTAAACGCTGTTACAGCAGGCGTTCAGGATATAAAAAATACCATCTCAGAGGCTGAGAATGTTTTTTTGAATCCAACTGGAAAATGTATTTTATTTATTGATGAGATTCATCGTTTTAACAAATTACAACAAGATGCATTACTTCCATTTGTAGAAGATGGTACTGTTATATTAATTGGGGCCACTACAGAAAATCCTTACTTTGAAGTAAATAAAGCGTTAATATCTCGTTCTATGGTAATTAGATTTGAGCCTTTGACAAGTGATAATATTGCAAAAATAATTAAAAATGCAATCAGTAATCCAGATGGATTAGGCAATTATAAAATAAAAATTTCTGATGAAACAATAAATAAAATTGCTGAGGTTTCTAATGGTGATGTTAGAACAGCTTTAAATGGATTAGAAGTAGCAGTATTAACCACCAAAATGAATTCTGAAGGCTTTATCGAAATAACAGATGATGTCGTTAAAGAATCATTTATGGAGCGCAAAGCATATTTTGATAAATCTGGAGACAGTCATTATGATAATATTAGTGCTTTTATAAAATCAATTAGGGGTTCAGATGCTGATGCAGCAATATTTTATATGGCAAGAGCTTTAAATGCAGGGGAAGATCCAATGTTTATAGCAAGAAGAATTGTAATAAGTGCTGCAGAAGATATCGGAATGGCTAATCCTAATGCTTTAGTTGTAGCTAATTCAGCAATGCAGGCAGTTTCAATGGTGGGAATGCCTGAGGCAAGAATTATATTGGCAGAAGCTGTTGTTTATTTAGCTACATCTCCTAAGTCTAATGCTTCATACTTGGCAATAAATAAAGCATTAAATGATGTATCAACAATGGATACAGGCAGCATTCCAATGCATATAAGAAACGCTCCAGCAGATGGTATGAGTCAATTTGGATATGCTGAAGGATATAAATATCCTCATGATTACCCAGGACATATTGTTGAACAACAATATCTTCCAGACAAAATGCTAGGCACCAAATACTATATTAAAGATGAAAATTGTATCCAATAAAATGTAAACTGATTATTTTATGAATTAAAAGTGCCATAATATCAATAAAAAACAAGAAAAATGCATAATTTTTATGTAGACAAAAGATAAAAAGTGTGTTATAATAGTGGTGTTTTAATGGAAATGCACTATGATGATAAACTTTTAATAAACAAAGGGAGGAATAAAAGTGAATACAAACTATTCAGAAAACAATTGTGTAACTTTAATTGGAAAAGTTGCAAGTGATAAAAGATTAAGCCACGAAACATTTGGAGAAAAATTTTATTTATTCGACTTAGAAGTAATGAGACTTAGTGATATTGCAGATATTATTCCAATTACAGTTTCTGAAAGATTATTAACAGACTTCGATTTATCTATTGGAAATCAAATCATAGTTGATGGTCAATTTAGATCATATAATAATTATGAAAACGAAAAAAATAGATTAGTTTTAACAGTATTTGCAAAAGACATTCAAGAGTATGACAAAGTAAAAGAACAGGAAGAATCAACAGAGCAAGAAGACGAAGAAAATGAAGGAACAGAAAAGAAAGGCGAAGTTACTAACGAGATAGTATTAATAGGATATATTTGTAAGAAACCTATCTATAGACAAACACCATTTGGCAGAGAAATTGCAGATATCTTGTTAGCTGTAAACAGAGCATATAACAAATCAGATTATATTCCTTGTATTGCTTGGGGTAGAAATGCTAGATTTTGCCAAAATATCGAGGTTGGAACTGAAATAAAAATTACAGGTAGAATCCAATCAAGAACTTATGAAAAGAAATTTGAAGATGGAACATCTGAGACAAGAGTAGCATATGAAATATCTATAGCAAGTATGGAAGTTATTGAAGAGAATGAAACTGCAGATGAAGAAACATCTGACGTTGAAGAATAATGTAGGTATAACATTAATCATATAGATTAATATTATATAAATTTTAGCAAATTATATAATGTCGGTTCGCTTGATATAAACTTGTGAATCGACGTTTTTTTATGTATGTAACATAATTATAAAACTTTTGATATAGTAATCTATTATTATTATGATAAAATAAGTATAATAGATATGTAAAATGGAGAATTATGTATGGGAGTTTTTGATAATCTTTTGAATAAATTTAAAAAGCCTAAAGAAGAGGAATCTAAAGAGCCAAGTAAAGATGTTGATTCTCAATTAGGAACAACAACTTCTACAGTTTCATCTATGAATTCTTTTAATGGACAATTAAACCAAATTATTGAAGAGCAGAATCAATTTATACAAGATTTGTATGGTGGGGATAAAGCTAAACAAGATGTGGCGGATATTGCTAGAAGATATGAAGAAATGAAAAAAAGAAGAGCTTCTAAACAAAACGCTCAATCAGTATCAATAAAACAAAATGAAAAAGAGTTAGGCAAACCCGAAGAGGAAGATTTAGATACAAAATATCAAGAAGCATTAGTTGCTATGCAAGCTAT
>JAEEGI010023184.1_pt1 | contig 12215 bp, 7 predicted proteins | sample 8958751 | NCBI WGS metagenome assembly JAEEGI01 (sample SAMN16246545, study PRJNA631951) | gut metagenome | biome: gut microbiome; feature: rumen; material: KS-attached | host: Bos | place: Iran: Karaj | collected 2018-10 | reverse complement strand
CCAGGTTGTGCCCAGTGATGAAGGTGGGTAGCAGGATGCTTACCAGCAGGATGGCGTTTTTGATGAACGGTTTCATAGTGATGCTGGTCGATATAACGTGAGTCCGACGATTGGGTTTCATCGAACTCACGCTACTGTAATAACAATTGGATAAGCGTAGAATTACTCGCCGTCTTGTGGCTGAGGCTGAGGTTCACTTTGGACCTTGAAGGAGACGGGGATGGTGTACCATACGGCAACAGGTTCGCCGTCTTGGCGGCCGGGAATGAAATCGGGCAATGACTTGACCACGCGGACGGCCTCGGCATCAATCTCGGGATCTATCGAGCGGACAACCTTGACTTCTCCAATGTGTCCATCCTTCTCAACAACAAACTGCAAAATCACACGGCCCCCGATATTGTTCATGGCCGCATTAGCTGGATAATTGATGTTTGATTGGAGATATCTCATTAGTCCTGCCTCGCCTCCAGGGAATTGGGGCATCTGATCGACAGATCTATACACCTTTTTGGACTGGGGAGCAGATTCATCGGTAACCTGTGCCTCGGCATTAGCCTTAACAACTTGAGAAGCCGGGGTCACTTTGGCCTCTTGATTAACCACTACTGCTGCTACACTCTTGGTGTTGGCAAAGGCCAACAGCGCCAATGCTATCACGGGCACTACAGCCAGCGCACGCAATGTTTTCCATCGGCTGCTTTTGTTCATAGTCATCATACGGATTCGTTTTTTTAGAGATTGGTAATTGAAGTTATTTGCCATCGAGAATAGCTGGTCCCCGACGGACTTTCGTATCAGCAGTAACTGGTACTGCTTTGCATCGACGCCTTGGTTAAGCACGGCCATATCGGCCTCGTATTCATGCACTTGCCTCAACTCGCGGCACAACAACCACGCGGCAGGGTTCCACCACTGGAACAACTTCACCAGTTCCACGAACAACACGTCCCATGAATGTCGCAGACTGATGTGTGCATGCTCGTGGGTTATAATCTCGCGCGGGTTGTCACGATAGTCCTGCTCATTGATGACTATATGCCTGAAATAGCTGAATGGAGTTTGATCACCAGGGACCACATGCAAGGTGATGCCATTGGGCATCTGTTCCCTGCGGCCCTTTTTCAACAAGCGATGCAGGCTCCACTGGCTATGCAGCAACCACACCAGTACCGACACTACCCCAATGAAATAAAGGACGTTGGCAATGTTGATTACATTCCACGTTTGGGCCGCCTGCTGGGGCTGTACCGCACCCGCTGGGGTAACAATCATCTCCTCGAGCACGACCATTCCACCAGCGACTGGCGTCGAGACATCCAGCGAGAGCTTCACCCATGGCAGCACAAAGGCTAGTGCCATAACCGTGAGCAGCGCAACCCGGTTAAACCGGTGGAAGGTCTCGCGGCTGAGCAGCAACTTCCACAGCAGGTAGAAAGCGATGAGGCAAATGCCAACCTTGATTTGATAAATGAGTAACATAACGGCAAACGGATTTACTGTTGGTTGTTCTGCTCCACTTCACGAATGAGTTCTTTCAGCTCATCCACGCTGACCTTCTCGTTCTTGACAAGAGCAGAGACAGCGCTCAGGTAGGATTTGCCGAAGAACTTGTTGACCACGTTGGCCAACGAGCCACCGCGATACTCCTCGCGGCTGATGCGCGCAAAATATTGGAAACAGCGGGCGGTAATAGCCTTGTGGCCCAGAAAACCCTTCTCCTCCAATATCTTCATCAATGTTGCTAAGGTATTCACATGGGGACGGGGCTCGTCGTAGCAGGCCTGCAACTCACGCACAAGCATAGGGCCATGGTCCCACACCCGCTCCATGATTTCCTCTTCTTTTTGGGTCAACTGTTTCATATCTATATATAGTATTTTGGGTTTGACGATGCAAATTAACTAAATCATTTAGTTATAAAACAAATTATTTTAGTTAATAAAACTAAAAAAGTTAGTTTTTGCGGTTTTTTCTTGAAAAAGAGGGGCTACTGACAAATTGGCATGAGATTTGCAGATTGATGGGAGAATAGATTTAAGTTAATAAGAAGAAAGGAGTAGAACAATGTCACTGTTTAGGGTTTTATTATCAATTATCTTCCCTCCGCTGGCTGTAGTGGACAAAGGGTGCGGCTCGTTCTTGATTGTGACAATCTTGACCATCGCCGGATGGATTCCCGGAGTGATTGGCGCTCTAGTCATTCTGAACAAGGACACGACAGTCGCCAATTCACCGACCTACCCCACCCGCTACTAAGAAGGCTGCCAAAGGAAAATAACTCCATAAAAGCCATCATAACTCAGGGACACTATTGGCCTTCGGGCCTATAGGTCCCTGAATGTTTTTGTGTACATCGGCTAACTGTTAAAAATCATCAATAGGGCAAAAAAATTGGAGATAATTTTGCCAGTTCAGCAAAGAGCCGTAACTTTGCATAAAAATTGAATAATATTACCTTTTTAAGGGGTTCAATTTTGGCTGAAAACGATTAAAAAAGTTTAACCTAAATATTTGATTATCAATGGAATTACCATTTGCTGAATCTTGGAAAATCAAGATGATTGAGCCGCTTCGCAAGAGCACCCGCGCCGAGCGTGAGCAATGGCTCAAGGAAGCTCACAACAACGTGTTTATGCTCAAGGCTGAGCAGGTTTACATCGACTGCCTGACCGACTCCGGTACGGGTGCGATGAGCGACCGCCAGTGGGCCGAGATGATGCTGGGTGACGAGAGTTACGCCGGTGCCACCTCATTCTACAAGTTTGAGAGCGTTGTACAACGCATTTTCGGTTTCAAGTATGTTATCCCCACCCACCAGGGCCGTGCAGCCGAGAACGTGCTGTTCTCTTATCTGGTAAAGGAAGGTAACGTAATCCCCGGCAATGCCCACTTCGACACCACCAAGGGTCACATCGAGGCTCGTAAGGCCAAGGCTATCGACGTCACCATCGACGAGGCCAAGGACACCCAGCTCGAAATCCCCTTCAAGGGCAACGTATCGCTGGAGAAGCTGGAAAAGGTGCTGACCGAGAACAAGGGTAACGTTCCCTTCATGGTACTGACCGTCACCAACAACACCGTCGGTGGTCAGCCCGTATCAATGAAGAACATCAAGGAGACCTGCGAACTCTGCCACAAGTATGGCGTGCCCGTCGTGATGGACAGCGCCCGCTTTGCTGAGAACTCCTATTTCATCAAGACCCGTGAGGAGGGTTACGCCGACAAGACCATCAAGGAGATTGCCCGCGAGATGTACTCCTACGTTGACGCCATGACGATGTCGGCCAAGAAGGACGGCGTTGTGAACATGGGTGGTTTCATCGCTACTAACAACCAGGATTGGTATGAGGGCGCCAAGTTGTTCTGCATCCCCTTCGAGGGCTTTATCACCTATGGTGGTATGAACGGCCGCGACCTGAACGCTCTGGCAGTAGGTCTTGACGAGAACACCGAGTTTGAGATGCTCGAGACCCGTATCCACCAGGTTCAGTACCTCGCCAAGAAGCTTGACGAGTATGGTATCCCCTATCAGCGTCCCGTGGGTGGTCACGCCCTGTTTATCGACGCCGACAAGGTGCTGTGCAACGTGCCCAAGGAAGAGTTCCCCGCTCAGACCCTGACCTGCGAGCTTTATCTCGAGGCTGGTATCCGTGGCTGCGAGATCGGTTACATCCTGGCCGACCGTGACCCCGTGACCCGCGAGAACCGCTTCGGTGGCCTTGACCTGCTGCGTCTGTGCATCGCCCGCCGCGTTTATACCGACAACCACATGAACGTGATTGCCGCTGCCCTGAAGAACGTCTATGACCGTCGCAACGAGATCACGCGCGGTGTCGCCATCGAGTGGGAAGCTCCCCTGATGCGCCACTTCACCGTGAAGCTGAAACGACTGGGCTAATCCACAACCCCAAAACTCAATACCATTAACAAAACCTTTATTGATGACAACGGCGAGGCATTCCTCGCCGTTGTTTTATTTAACATGAGTTCGATGAAATACTATTTCATGACTCAGCAAGTTAGCCACTAGACGACCAGTAGAGACGCAAAATTTTGCGTCTCAAGGGTAGCATTTTGGTAATGCCTAACGGTTGGAGACGCAAAATTTAGCGTCTCTACATAGCGAATAAATTGAGCATCAACGCTTTAATTTCGTTGTGCACACGTTATTTACTGCCAGTTTTTGAAATAAAGCAATTATTGTTGTACATTTGTGCCTCAATAATCATCAACAATGTATCGAGCCATCAGAGTCATTATCTGCTTTCTTGTCCTGACAGCGGGACTGCAAGTGCTTGCCCTGGCCCCATCACGGGAACACAGCAAGTGGCTGAACCTGCCCGCAGAACAGTTGCTAGACATGGCAGACAAAGACTTTGCCGACGGAGGCAGCAAGGACACCGCACTGATGTGCTACACCATTGTCGCCAACCGCTATGAGCCCTCGATGACACAGGAGCAGAAGGTGCAATGCAAGGACGCCAACATGAGGTTGTGGAGCATCTACTTCTATGATTTCTATGACTACCCCAAATGCTTTGATTGCCTAACACGAGCTAACGAGATAGCTACCGAATCAGACATCCAGGACGCCAACATCTTTCTGGGCTTCGGATGCATGTACCAGACCATCTCGGAGGAATGTAATAACTATGACCTGGGTACCACGGCCTTCAAGTACTATCAACGGGCACTGGCAACAGGCATGAAGACCCATGACGACAAGCACACCGACATGGCCTCGACCGACGTACTATCGATGGCACACGTACAGGGTGGCCTGTCACAGATTAAAGACATCTGGCAGAACTACCTGCAGCTACCCGAGGATAATGAGACATGGATATTGCGTCGTTACAACAAGATGCTTTATCAGGCATTCAACAACGTTGAACAGAAACGCTATGACGAAGCCATCAAGATGTACGACAGTCAGTTGCAACTGATAGATACCACCCAGTACTCGCGTCTGATCTACTTCACCCATGTCGAGAAAGCCAAAGTCCATGCTATGACTGGAGACTATCGCAGGGCCATTGAAGCATTGAAGCAATCGGAGCGCATCGCCGTTGATCTGGAGATGAAAGACTGCAAACTAGAAGTGTACAAAATGCTGGCACAATTCTACCAACAGCTAGGTGACCATGGCTCACGCGAACATTATTATAACCAATATACCCAACTCAAGGACACGCTAACCAACTACCAGCAACTGGCCAGCGTGAGCGAAATGGAATTCCGCAATGAGCTGAAAGGTATGGAGCAGGAAATGAGCGAGATGAGACAACATCGCGAGGTGATGAGCGTCGTCGCTCTGACGTCACTGGGCTTCCTGCTGGCACTGGCCGTGCTGCTCTATCTCGTATACCGTAAGAACGGTGAACTGACGCGTTCCAACCAGTCGCTGTACCAAAAGAACGTGGAGATGTTGCGCGCCGAGGAAGAAGAGCGCCGCATGCGACGGCAACTGCAGGACAAGGAAGCGCCCGTCACCCTTACCGACAATGATGTCAAGTACAAGAGCAGCCACCTGAGCGATGAGGACAAGGAACAACTGTTGTCGCGCATTCAGGAAGTGATGGAAAATACTGATGAGATTTTCTCGCCCGAGTTCTCGCTGGAGCGCCTCGCCATGCTCTCAGATTCCAAGTCCAAATATGTGTCCCAAGTCATCAACGAGTACTACGAACAAAACTACAACAATTTCCTGAATTCCTTCCGCATCAAGGAAGCCTGCAAACGCATGGGCGATCTGGACAACTATGGCAACTACACCATCGAAGCCATCAGCGAGAGTGTCGGTTTCAAGTCCCGCTCAACATTTGTCACCTCGTTCAAGCGCATCACCGGTCTGACACCGTCACAATATCAGCGTATGGCTCGAAAAGAGGCGCAACAGTAATCAGCGCCAATTTCTTTCAATTTGTCGTTCCACAAAAGGTCTTTTTGTGGTTTTTTTTGTGTGAATTGCCGAAATTTGTACATCTGGACACCGTTTTTCCATTAATTTTTCCATCACTAATGATTATTTTTGCGACGTGTAAAGTAACTGATGCCGTGCAAAATCGTCAAGATGGCACGGTTGTAATTAATCACCATTAAAACTTTTTGGATAATGAGAAGACCCAAAACCTTACTCGCGATGCTCGCGCTCGTCGCTCTAATGGCGTCGGCTGGCGGGCAACAGTCCACGACGACCTACACATCGACCCCGAAGGCAGTCAAGCAGGTCGTTAAGACACAAAACAGGGCCAAGATGTTATCAAACACTCAGACCCCGTCGAGAAAAAAGGCCCCAAGTGCCGACATGTTCCAGGGCATGACGATGTACGTCAACCTGACCAACTCCGATGAATGGAGTGGTTATGGCATCGGTTCGGTCCCCTATGGTATCTACAGCCACGCCATCGGCGACAACAGCGGTTTCCAAGCATTGGCTACCGACCTGCGCTATAACTTCATGGCCAGTGCCATGGGGCGCGACCAGCTTGTGGGTGCAAGGCCGATGGAGATTTTCGGCAACCTCAACGGCGTTGAGTACAATGGCTTGAGCCGCAACGGTTTTAACGAATTATGGTCACAAATCTATGAAAGCGTTGATTTCAGCTTCATCCCCTCGGTGATGGCCTATGATGTGACCAGCGACATCATCTACTCAATTCAGTACAACAGCGACCTGACAGGCTTGAACATGGCCATGTGGAATCCAGAGACTCGCCTGTTTGAGACCATCTGCCCTTGGCCCAACAACTTTCAGCCGTTGACAATGGGCTTCACCCCTGACGGCGAGATGTTCTGTGTGGGTAATGACGGAGACTTGTACTCGGTTGACAAATTCACTGGTGATGCACGCGCTGTGGGCACGCTCGCTGTTACCCCCACGATGTATGTGCAGGGTATGGGTTATGAGCCCGTCAGCGGTTGCTTCCTGTGGATGGCCGTGACACAGCAGGGTTCAGGCCTTTATGCCATCAACCCCTATGATGCCAGCACGACACTGGTCGAGGAACTCACCAATAACGAGCAGGCTCCCACGGTCTTCTTCATGGACAATGCAGCGCCCGCTATGGCTCCTGCCGGCACGTCCGACCTGGCCTTTACCTTCGATGGCAGCTCTACCGATGGCACCATCACCTTTACCGTTCCCAGCACGACCTACAATGGCACTCCGTTGAATGGCAACCTGACGATGACGGTATGGCTCGATGGTGAGGTTATTGTCAACTTTGCCACCGTGGCTCCTGGCAGCAGCCAGAGCATCAGCAGCCATGTAACCAACGACAACCACTATGTATATGTACTGTTCCAGAACGAGGCAGGCTTCTCGCCCGTCAACAGCCTGTATGTATTTGCCGGCTATGACACCCCGCTGCCCGTGAGCAACCTGACGTTTACCGTCGAGGATGGTGTGAGCCACCTGACGTGGGATGCCCCCACAACAGGCGTCAATGGCGGTTATCTCGAGAACGTGACCTATAACGTTGTGCGTATGCCTGGCAACGTCCTCGTCGCCGAGCACCAGAGCGCTTGCGAGTTCAGCGAGACGCTGCCCACCAAGATGGAGCGCTACTATTACATCGTCACCCCGTTTAATGCCGACGGCAAGCAGGGCGAAGAGGCTGTTTCCAATGCCATCCTGACCGGCTCGGCCTTTATGCCTCCCTACTTTGACGACTTCAGCGACGCGTCAACCCGCGACCTGTGGACCATCGTTAACGCCAACAATGACGAGAGCCAGTGGGGCAGCGTCTATACCTGGCAGTTCAATGACTACAACCAGTGCTGGGGTATCTACACCGGTCCTTACAACATGGGTGATGACCAAGAAGGTGCCGACGACTACCTGATTTCTCCGGGTATCGCCATTGAACAAGGCATCTCCTATGCGCTCATCGTGAACATGCGCAACACGTTTGCCAACTACAAGGAGCGCGTAAGCCTGATGATTGGCACCGACCCCAACGATCTGTCGACCTTCAAGGTACTGGATGCCAATGAGGCCTATGACGTGGACGGCAACCTGGCCGACTGGGAGGTTGACTTCCAGACCGAAGAGAGCGGTACCTACTACTTTGCCGTGCACGTTTATACGTTGAAGGAGGACAATGCTTCGGGTATCTTTGTTTACTCAATGGCAGTGAACCAATTGGGCAAGAACAATGCTCCCGCCGAGGTGACCAACCTCGCCATCACTCCTGACGAGGACGGCGAGATGATTGCCGACGTAACCTTCACCGTTCCTTCCACTCAGCTCGATGGCAATGCACTGGCTGGCCCGCTGACCGCCAACATCTACCGCGACGGCAGTGAAGAGACCGTTGCCCAGTTCCCCGTTGAGGTCGGTGGCAATGCCAGCTGGACGGACAACACCGTCGAGGGCGTGGGTGTCCACACCTACACCGTTGGCATCAGCAACGAGGCTGGTGAGGGCAAGCGCGTGAGTGCCGAGGCCTTTATCGGCGTTTACACCGCCCCCTACACCAACACATTTGACACCGAGGACGACGCACGCTTCTTCGTCACCGTCAATGACTCGTCGGTTTACAGCACCAACGAGTACCGCTGGATCTGGAGCAACTACAACCAGAATCTGGCACTGGGTGGCTATGGCTACTTCGTTCAGCATCCCGTAGAGAACATCTGGCTTTACATGCCCGCTATCAAGCTTGAGAAGGACATGGTTTACACCTATGCCTTCAACTGGACCTACAGCTCCTATAACCAAGTATGCCCAGGCTTTGCCGGCATCGGCATGGCGCCCGACTCAACGGCTCAGACTATCTATCCCGAGCAGTTGCCCTTCACCAACTATGGAGAGAAAGTGCTGATTGAGAATGAGGTGATTGCCGCCGAGACAGGCAAATACTATCCCTCAATCCTCATGCTTGCCGATGTATCCGGTAGCTACATCTCGCCCAGCATCGACGACATCTCGATTACGCTCGTGGGATCGGCATTTGCGCCCTACAGCGTTGAGAACCTGGTTGTTGAACACGACATGACTGGTCTACTGAAGGTTAACTTCGCCTTCAATGCACCCGCGGTTGACTACGCACAGCGTCCGCTGGAGGGTCTCCTGACAGTCTATATCTACCGCGCTGGCTCGGCTATCCCCTTGATGACATTTGAAAACGTTGAACCTGGTCAAGCCATTGAGTGGGTAGATGAGCAGCCCTTGAACGGCAATAACTCCTACATCATCGTGGCTGAGAACGAGTATGGCCGCGGCAAGGTGAGCGAGGCCACCGTCTTTGCCGGTGTTGACGTACCGATGGCAGTTGAAAACTTCTGGATCCGCGGCAACGAGGACAACCAGAAGGCCATCCTGACGTGGGATGCACCCTCCGAGGCCGTGAATGGCGGCGTACTTGACGGTTCACTGCAATACACTATCGTTGAGTTCTTCCCCGATGGAACTACTCCCGAGGAGCAGATGACCATCATCGGCACCACCACCGAGACCACCTTCACGATTGACCGTGAGCCGACCGAGGAGATGGAGATGCACTACTATGCTGTCATTCCTTCCACTTCGGCAGGCATCGGCCAGGCTGTTCTTGATGACATCATCCTGGGTCAGTTGAAGCCCGTTCCGTTCATTGAGTCGTTTGAGAACGCCATTCTTTCCACCACCGGTTGGATGACCGAAGGTGATGTGGCCAACTATGGCACCGTCTGGAACATTCTCACCGACAATGACGAGATGACCTCACAAGATGGCGATAACGGCTACGCACTGTGCTACAACGGCAATTACTACAGCCAATATCACTGGGCCGACCTGGTATCACCCAAGGTGAAGCTTGATCCCAATATGCAGTATATGCTGTCGTTCTATGTTTACATGGGTTATCCCTCCAGCTCGGCTATCCTGCCCACCCTGGTAGTATCACAGAGCCTCAACGATGATCCCTTCGAGGAACTCATCACGATTGATGTCACCGAGGGCGAGGCTGGCTGGCAGCTGTTTGAAATCCCCTTGACGGGTACCGAGGTTGCCAACTTTGCTAAGGTTTGCTTCCGTGGCTACATGAGCACGATGAGCGAGCGCATCTGGCTGGACAACGTCCGCATCACTGCCGAGGAGAAGCCCAGCGGCGTAAACGAACTGGCTGCCAAGCAGCAGGTTGTTGCTGTCAAGGGCGGCATCAGCATCGAGGGCTTTGAGGGTCAGCAGGTTCGTGTATTCACCGTTGACGGCCGTCAGGTTCAGAACTTCGTTGCCAATGGCAACAGCAACCTGTCGATGGCTCCCGGTATCTACATCGTGACCGTGGGCAAGCAGGCCTACAAGATCAGCGTAAGATAAGCCTACAGAACAATTAGTTCCCTACACTATAACAATTAAGGCGTGCCCATCGGTGGACACGCCTTAATTTATTGAGAATGTGAGTTATAAAAAGAGTTGATGTTCATTTCATCCACTTTGTAGAGACTGTGTTATATTTCATTCGTTGCAAATTGAATCGCGCTTCGCGCGAGAAATTAAATAAAAATGCTGTCTTGTTTTAATTTTTATATAAATTTTTGTTTAATTTCTCGGCCGTTAAGCCGATTATACATTCGAGGCGAATTATGGCACAGCCTCCAACCGTTAGGCATTACCAAAAAGATACCCTTGAGACGCAAAATTTTGCGTCTTCACATGTCTCAGAGGGCTAACTCGTTGAGCAGTCGTTTATTGATGGTGATATGATCAGCGGCTATAATGCGCCTTGCTCTACACGGACGCAGATGCGTTCAATCATGGCGTCCTGCTTGTCCTTGTTGGGATGGTAACCTGACTTGAGGCTGGCGCCGAAGAACTTGCTGAACGTTTGCCAGAAACCGGCCCTGAATGTGCCCAAGAAGGCTTTCAGGATGCTGTAACTCGTCTGGTTGGTCTCGCGGTTGATGAGCTTGATAAGCAATTTGCCCTGACTCTTGGTCATCTTGTTCATCTGGGGCTTGTATTGCTTGAACAGCTCTTTCTCAAACCGCTTGAGATAGGCCTGTTTCTGCTTCTCGTTCTGGTAAGTATCAATATACTCATAGGTCTCCAGCAACGTGGAACTGATGAGTTTGGCATAGGGCAAAGTCTTCTTCACGTCGCGCACTGTCTTCCAGTACAGTTTCTCCTCGGCCTTGTTGCGGAATTTCTCACGCGGATAGATGATGATGGGATTGAAGACAATCATCGCCAGCGTGTCGCCTGTCGCAGGCTCAATGAAATGATAGTAGCCTGCAAAGGTCTTCTGCAGCACCGAGGGCAGCTCGATGTTATCGAGCGGATCATCCACAGCGGGGTCGGCGTGCGCCTGAACGCCCGTCAAAGCCGTGAGAGTCACGGCAATAGCCAATATGAGGAATAATCGTTTCATTTCTTGGCGGCAAAAGTAGAACAAAGAAATGAATCCTAACAAAAAATAGGTGTTAAATAGTCTTTAGATATTAGACCTGACACGTTACTTAAGGACACGAAGGAAGCCAGCATAGGACACTGTGAGGCCCACGCAGCAGCCCTTGACCGATGGATTGAGCTTGCTGAGCTTGCCATAGGTCACAAAGGGGGAGATGCGCAGAGATGACGTGTAACGGGCTTGACCGTCGGGGCCTGCGGGGAAATCCACGAGCGTTCCGTGCAACTTGACGTCCACATCCACGCTTGCCGACCAGCCAAAGGTGTTCTCTTTGGAGCCGGTCACATCCTCAATCAACGGACGCTCGATGTCCTCCTCGTCCTTCTCATACTTGATGTGGTTGATGTCCCAGGACAGGTAGCTCGCAGAGAAGCCCACCATCGGTGTTACCGATACCCTACCCTGCTGCCACACGGTGTAGCCCAGCTGTGCCGTGAAGCCCAACAATGAGGGATTGGCTGTGGCGTTGAGCTGCAGGTCGCGGCCCTGTTCATCATAGACGGCATAGGGATTCTTGTTCTTGAACGAGGGCTGGGCATAGGACGCAACAAGCTTGAGTTTCAGGCGGTTATAGCCCACATCTAAGCCACTGATAAACGTGGCGCAGCCCTTGAGGTCATCAGCCAGCGAGCCCGTAGGCACCATGCCACCCACACCGACGTGGAAGCCAAAGCCCCACGAGGGCAATGCAGCAGTATTCTCCTGCGCCCACAGGGTTGCAGAAGACAAGGTCAGTATCGTCAAAAGTATCAAAATCGTCCGTTTCATCATCTTACTCATTAAGTATACAATAATAACGGACATCAAGCCAAT
>JAEEGI010023183.1_pt1 | contig 12216 bp, 4 predicted proteins | sample 8958751 | NCBI WGS metagenome assembly JAEEGI01 (sample SAMN16246545, study PRJNA631951) | gut metagenome | biome: gut microbiome; feature: rumen; material: KS-attached | host: Bos | place: Iran: Karaj | collected 2018-10 | reverse complement strand
CCTTCGGGTTCCGTCTTTACCGTAAGTTTCCCCATCAGCCTCAGCCTCAAGCCGGACGGCGCGGCCGAAGACGGCGCAAAGCGGCAGAAAAGACCCGGCAGGCCCCTCATCCTCAACGTCGAGGACAATCCCGCGTTCCGCTATTTCGTGACGGAGAACCTTTCCGACAGATACGACGTGGCGGAAGCCTCGAGCAGTACTGAAGCGCTCAGGATCATCGAAGAAAACGATTTCGACCTCATACTCATCGACCAGTTGATGCCCGGGATGGACGGGCGCGAGCTATGCCGCGCGCTCCGCGCCGACATCCGTCACGCCGACACCCCCATCATCCTGCTCACCACCGTACACGGCGAGGAAGCCGCCCTCGAGAATCTCCGCGCAGGAGCCGACGACACCATCGAGAAGCCATTCAACATCGAATCGCTGATAATACGCATACAGAGACTCCTGAAGCGAAAGGCCCCCTTGCTGAAATACACCGACGAATACGGACACAGGATAAGCCGGCAGGACAGGGAGTTCCTGGACAAGGTCATTGCCGAGATCGAGGACAATCTCCAGGAGAGCGAATACACGATAGAAAATCTGTGCAGTACCCTCGGCATTTCCAGAAGCGGCCTTTACAAGAAGATGATGGCCCTCACGGGCAAGGCCCCGCTCGAGTACATCCGCCTCCTCCGCCTGGAGAAAGGCCGGGAAATGCTCGAGAACGGCGAGACATCCGTCTCGCAGATCGCCTGGAGCGTCGGATTCTCCCCGAAACAGTTCTCCAAACACTTCAAGGACGAGTACGGCTGCCTCCCTTCCGAGTACATCCACAGCCTCCTCGGCTAGCCCGGCTTACTCCTTCTTCAGCTCCACCGCCGGATTGGTCCGGGCGGCCTTCAGGGTCTGCCAGAAGACCGACACATACGCCACGGCCAGGATCAACAGTGTAGCGGCCACATAGATCCACCAGGTGCCGGTGATGCGCTCAGCCTCTGTCTCAAGCAATTTCCGAACGATGACCACCGATATCGGGATGGCAACGGCCGCGGCTATCAACGTCATCAGCATGAACGACCGCGCATTGCGTCGGACTTCATTGTCGACCGTGCTGCCGAAAACCTTCCGGACGGCGATGCTCCGGGCATTCGAGGACGCATACCATGTACTCATGGCAAGCAGACCGAGCATCGCCAGCAGGATGGAAACGAGCGCGAATATCTGTACCAGGCGGGCATAGTGGTGAAGGTCTTTGGAATCTGCCGCTATGATGTCCTCTATGTAGCCACATTCTACGGCCGTGTCCGAAAAGACATCCGACAGACCTTTGGCTTCGCGATAATACGCCCGCGCAGTATCCGTGAACCAGCGTTCAAAACCCTTCCTGTCCCTGTCCGTCTGCAGCATCAGACCATATTGATTCCCTGTGATCACAAGCGCGTTCAAAAACTGTCTGCCCCCGGAACTGGAAAGCTTGCCATTTATAGGCTGAGACCTGTAGTCCTCCACGATTCCTCCGACAGAAGTGGCATAACCATTTCCGTGTGGAAACAGAAGTGTAAGGTCCTGGTTTTCACGGGTGATCCCGGTCACTGCCGCGGTTTCCTCCGTCAGCCAGACAGACCCGGGAACAGGATCCGAAAAGGCTTCTTTTACGCGATATCCCGTAAGTCGGAAGGCCGTACTGTCGCACATGATCGTGTTTGTAATATAATCACGCGTTATCGTGATACTCACATTCCTTGTTGGGAATCCATATGAATGACCGATTGCCTCGACCCTGGGAGACGAGGCCATGATATCGGCAAGACCGTTCACGGAACCGGCGGTCATCGGATAAAAATAGAAGAGGTTATCCACGGGAGAAATGCCCAGGTCCGTCTTCTCCCTGAATCTGAGCTGCGCTTCGAGGGTAATGGCGACGACAGTCAAGACCAGTGACAAGGCCGTCTGGAAAACTATGCAGACTTTGTTGAAAGTCATCTTGCGCTTGCGCCTCACCTCGCCGGAAACGATGTCGATCGGTCTGTAGGATGCCATGAACAAAGCTGGAGCAAGTCCTGAAAGGACACCCACAACCAGTACCAGAGAGAGCGAAATAATCATGAAAGGGCCGTCCAGGTTCACTCGGAACGGGACGCTCAAACCTGCCGGGCGAAGGCTGTTGAGCAAAGGAACGAGCCACTTCGCCAGTAACACCGCCAGCAGGAAGCAGGCGAGGGTAAAAGCCAGCGATTCCAGGATGGATTTACTAATGATTGAAGCACGGTCTGCTCCAACAAGGCGGCGCGTAGCCATCTCCCTGGCCCTGTCCCCTGAAGATGCCAGGCTAAGATTGATATAGTTGAGCACAGCAGAGGCAAGAAGCACCAGGACCAGAATGATAAGCACCTCAAGATAAAGCACTTTGCCCTGACGTAGAGGTGAGAGATTCCGCGGCGAGAAGAAAACCTCCCTATAAGGAATCGCCATAGGCGTCCCGGATTCGTCCACCCGGGCGAAACGTCCGAGAAGGTTACGGTATTTGTCAGAAAAGGAATCCATGTCGAATCCCGGTTCCATGTCGGCCAGGATATCGATAGTGTGAATTGTCCCATAACCGACACGTAAAACGTCGGATTCGGCAATCTCCTTCACGGACGGGATGTTGGAGCGGATCCCGACCATGCAGTCGAAATCCTCGAAGATGGAAAAGTCCGGATCCCTTATGACAGCCACGACAGGCTCCCCGACCGACTCTTCTTGTCCGGAAACCGTCAGGTTGGAGACTGTGACCGACTGCATCAGGGGATCCTCTCCTGGAAACATCCTCCTCGCAGCGGATTCCGTGATAAGTACACCGGAACCATCCCGGAACACATCCGGACTTCCCGACAAGAATGTCTGAGGAACCAAGTCAAGTATAGTAGGATCCACAATCAGGAACCTCAACGAGGTTTTCCCCTCGGGAGTCTCCACGGTAAACTTCTGCAAGGCAAACATGGACGCCGACCTGATTTCCGGGAAAGACCTCAATTCGTCCATGTAGGGATACTCTATGTTAAAGCCGCTCGGTGAACCGACCACATACAAATTCGTGCCCGGTGGGGCGGTGTTTCTGATATGGATCTGGTCCCGTACCGACAGTCCCGCCAGGATCAGGAACGCCAGGCTCACGATAAGCCCCACCGCCTCGATGACAGTGTAAAGTCTGTTGCGGGACAGGAATTTGAGGTAACTTTTCATATCTATTCCTTCTTCAGCTCCACCGCCGGATTGGTCCGGGCGGCCTTGAGGGTCTGCCAGAGGACGGATACGAAGGCGATCGCAACGGAAAGCAATACAGCCACGACAAAGATCCACCAGTAGCCTTCCAGTCTGTAAATGAAGTCCTTGAGATACTCCTGGGCCACATATACGGCAATCGGAATGCCGATCAGGCAGGCAATCCCGACCAGGACCATATAGTCACGGATAGTGCGCCATGCCTCTGCGTCCACCGTGCTGCCCAAGACCTTCCTGACGGCAATGTCGCGCGACTTTTCGTCGGCATAATACGTACTCATGGCCACCAGACCCAGCAGGGAGATGATGATCGACAGCAGCATGAACAACTCCACGAGGCGCATGTTGTTCCGCGCCGGTTTCATTGCCTCCGCGAAGTTGTCGTCGATCCACGAAGGGTAATTCAGGTACACCTCACGCTCCCTGGCGTAGTCTTCATAGGTTTCCATGATCTTCGCGTAGGCCTCCTTCCTGTCACCGGTGGTCTCGATGACAAAGCCGGCTATCCAGATGTCTTCCGGCCTCATGACGGAAATGATGGCATGTCCCTCCTCACCGATGTTAGCATTATTCGTGGGGAATGCCTTGAAAACCCCTGCCAGCTGGTCACAGCCCATCGTCCGCTGGGACAGCACGCTGATATCGTGATAGCCGTCATCAAAGCCGCTGGCGGCAAAACTCTCGTCGGAGAACCATACACTGTTGAAGACCGGGGCATTATAATCCTCGACAATCTCGAAGTTGAATATACGGAAAGCCGTACTGTCCATCCTGTAAAGCTGATACAGTATGTCCTTCCCGTCCCTGGTGGTACTGTATTGCCCGCCCGGTTCCACTCCGGGTGCACCTACAGACTTGCCGACACGTCTCACGAACGGAAGGCGCTCCAAGGCATCCTTCAGCGGCGTCTGATCCTCCATGGTAATGAAAGAGAGGTAGAAAAGGTCCGATGTATTGCAATGCATCGGCCTGTGCTGCGTCTTGCGCATCTGCGCCTCCATCGTAATGGCAAATGCGATCAGGATGACGGCCAGCGCGTTCTGCAGCACGATGAACACCTTGCTGAAGACCATCTTGGTCTTGCGCCGGTATCCTCCCTTCATCACTTCCAGAGCATTATACTTGCCGGCCATCAATGCAGGTACGATACCGCAGATGGCGCCCACCGCGAGGACGGTCGCCACATAAGCGATGATATAGCCGGGCTCCCAGGCTATCCGCACGGGCACGTTCGGATAGCTCAGGAGCCTGTTCATCATCGGGCAGAACGCCTCTGCCAGCAGGAGACCAGCCCCGAAGCACACTGCAGTGAACAGGATGGATTCGACGATGTATTTGCCCACGATGCGCTCCTTTGATGCTCCGGACAACTGCCTGACGGCCATTTCCTTAGCTCTCTTTCCCGTAAGTGCGACCGAGAGGTTCACGTAGTTGAAGATGGAAGAAAGAAGGAGCAGAAGGCCCACTAAAAGAAGTACCCGGATGGTCTTCAGGTCACCGTGGCGGAACTTAATGTCCGTACTCTTGAAAAACAGTTCATCGAAACGCAAGAGTTCCAGATGGTCGAAGAACATTTGCCCGTACATGTCAGGATAAACCTCCTTGCACACGGCCTCTAATTTGTCATAGAGGTCATCGCGGTCGGTTCCGGGGCGCACTTTCAAAAAAGTTACGGTGGTGCCGAAATTATCGAATGGCTGCCAGGAATCCTTATAATTCTCTGTGGGGAGGAACACCTCGAAGCTCTGGAACACCGTTCCTTCCAAATCCTTGAAGATGCCCCCTATGCTGTATTGCAACTGCCCGAGTTCCAGCTTGTCCCCGAGCGCGAGACCGTTCTTCCGGGCGAATGATTCCGACACGATGGCACCTGACCGCGAGGAGATCGCATCTGCACTGCCTTCAGGGAAACGGTATTCGGGGAACAGGTCGAAAAACGTGCGGTCCACCGCCCCGCCATACAAGACTTCCCCTTTTCCGTAAGTGGGCGCCACGATGCTCAAGCGGGATACGGCCTCTATCTCAGGAAGTCCGGAGACGACATCAGGGAAACCATAGGTGAGACCCACGGCATCGGGCAGTCCCGGCAAATAGATGCGGTCCCCGTCCGGATTCTCCCGTGTCACGGCATACTGCTGCCACACATAACTTCCGATGATGATCACGAACGCCAGGCTCACCGCCAGCCCAATGAACTCGATGGCGGTGTATAATTTATTGCGCGACAGGAACTTCAGGTAACTCTTCATTGTTATTCTTTCTTCAATTCCACCGCCGGATTGGTGCGGGCAACATATATAGCCAGCGAGGAGATGACAGCAACAGTGGTGCCAACGACAAGCATCCAAGCGAGAAGGAATATCCATACCGGCATTGAAGCCTTCTCCGAGAACTGCTCCAGCCAAATACGTATTACCCAGATGCTTAAAGGGATTGCCGCAATAAACACCGCTGAACCGAGCAGGATGTATTTCCTCAGCATCATCCACGTCAGGTCCTTGGGCATGGCTCCCATAACCTTCCTGATAGCGATGCCTTTCCTGATAGCCTGTATCTCCGTGCATGTGAGGCCGAAGATGCCAAGCAGGGCCAGAACGAGGGACAAAGCGGCCGATACCCGTACCAGGATGTTCTCAGCGACATTACCGTTATAGAATTCCCTTGCAGACGACTCCAACAGGGTGCTCCGGGCCGATCTCCCACCACCTATCTTGTTCAGTATCCCCGGCAGTTTTCCGGCCACCTCACCGCCTTTGCCCGGGACTGTCTTTACCGCAGCCCAGAAGTATCTTGGAGTCAGGTTACCGGCTGCCGGTTCACCCGAGCAATAGAAGGCAAAAGGTTCGATGGGATGGGTCAGGTCCTGATAATTGAAATCCTTGACAACTCCGATTATCCGGGCATCCGTATCCGGACAACTGGCCCTGATCCCTTTCATGCTTGAACCGACGCTTATGTCCGGATAGGCCCTGATGAATGCTTCGTTCACCACGAATGAACCGATTGAGGCTTCTCCGTCATCCTTGTTGAAACCACGGCCGTCGATTATCTCGAAACCCAGGAGGTCCAGGTAGTTGGCCGATACGTCCATCCCCAGGAAGCGTGCCGTGACACCGTTTGACTCACGGGTAAGGAACCGGGGGTTCTTCATTAGTATGCTCCGGTCTGCGAAAGCCATACCTTCTATGTCAGCTTCCCTAAGGAGTTCCTGTTCCACAGTCTCTCTTTTGCCAGCCGCTTCAAAGCCCATATTTGCATTGACAATGTCTTTCGTTTGGAAACCGAGGTCGAAATCGGAGACATAGCGGTTCTGAACCCCTATCATCAGGCCGACTATGATGAACAGGAATGAGAGCAAGTATTGGAGAGCGAGAGTCCCGGTCCTGAAATCCTTGCCACGGCCGTACAGGCTGACATTTCCTTTCAGGGCAGTAGCAAGCGGGAAGGTATTGCCGTAGCTGGACGGGATGTACACGGCCAGAAGGGATCCGGCAAGCGCGACTGCAAGACAGAGAGCCAGGACGGGAACCAGTTTACCGAGCTGAAGCGGAACGGTCAGCAAGGAGGCCATGGGAGAATTTGCGACCAGCACCGTCACTACGAGCGCGATTCCGAAAGAGACTATGCATAGCAATGAAGCTTTCACGGTATCTCTGCGGAGAAGGTCGGCTTTCCCGGCTCCGAAGATCCTCCGGACAGAATCGCCCAGAAGCTTGAACGGAATTTCGGCGTTCGAAAGATTGAAGACATTGAGCAGGCCTACCAGCAGGAATACCAAGGCTATTGCAGTCAGTACGGCGTCACGTGTCCGGCTTCCGGTCCCGTTGGCAAACGGGTCATAATGGGACGAATGCAAGGTAAATAGACGTGATCCGTTGAGAATGAGTTCCCGGATGCCAGGTGTAGTGTCTGGTCCTTCCCACAGTACCAGGTTCTTCTCGAAAGCCTTTGCCATTACGGACGCAGCCTCCTTGGGACTTGCCCCTTTGCGTAGTTTGACGAATGCCTCGAAAGACTCGTAATTCGGATTGTTGGCATCTATGCTCAGGTTGCCCATCTGTCCGACGACACCCAGATTCGCAAGGGACGAATTGACGGGAAAGTCCCTGATGACGCCGATGACCGTAAATCCTTGCAATCCATGCTCTCCTCCCATGGTAAGCTGCCGGCCAAGGGCGGAGCCGATTCCCCCGAACAGCACATTGGCTGCACTTTCCGTCACAAATGCAGATTCCGGACGGTCAAAACCGGACAAGGTCCCGGCCAGGGTGTGGAAAGGGAATATCCTTATGAAATCATCATCGACCAGGGCAGCCCGGATATAATCGACCGGCTCGTTCGATTCCGTGTCCACTATGATAGTCTCCCCCATCGTTCCGACCGCCTCCACATCCGGAGAAGAATCCTTGATGCTCTGTATCTGCGGCCGGTTCATCAATCTCTGGTACGGAGCCTGCACCCCAATACGGCTCTGCGGCCTCTCGAACAAATATACCCGCTCACTCCCTGAGAATGACCGGTCGTACGTCACATCATACCACACCTGGCTCATCAAGATGATGAACACGGAAAATGAAATGATCAGCCCCGCCGCCTCGATGGCGGTGTACAACTTGTTGCGTGACAGGAATTTCAGGTAGCTTTTCATTTATGTCTGCGTTTTAGATTAGAAAACCATGTTGAGTGCGGCGGACTGGGCGCGCTGGCTGTGTGCGGCGTTCATCTTGCCGAAGTTCCACTTCACTCCGAAGAGGACGTATCTTCCCATGATCAGACGATAGGTATCCTCTTCGTAGTTGGCCGTGACGTTGTGGGAGAGGTTGCGGGTCTGGTTCAGGATGTCCCTGGCGGTGAGGCTGAGGTTGAATGCCCCGATATTCTTGGAGATTTCCGCGTTCCATTGCAGTTCCGGGTCGTTGAACCCGGCGGAGTATCCCTTGTAGGTCCTGTAGTTGACATCGGTGTTGAACTCCCAGTCCTTCCGGGTGCTGTATGAGGTTCTGAGAGTGAAAACGCTGTTCATCGTGTTCATGTTCAGGCTTGGATCGAGGGAATATCTGGCGAGGTTGCCGCGGACGCTTGTACTGGCAGTGAATGAGAAACGCTCCTTGTTGTACCGCAGGCTGACGGCGGCATACGGGGACCATGAGCGCGTCGTGCCCGCCTCGAATCCGCTTTGCCCTCCGTAGAACCTGCTGCCCTTCTCATCTCCCCAGAAACCGGCCATGAATGCCGCATAGTCGAAACCGTCCCTGTCCAGCGGCTCAAGTATCCCCTTGGCCTGGTAATTCGTCGAGGAACTGTATGTAGCCGATCCGCCTATGGTAAGGTTCCACGCCTTCTTCGAGTCCAGGGGCGTTGTATGGCTGACCGACATCTGCGCATTGATGGTGGGAGACTGGGCATTGACCGGAATGGAATACAGGACGCCGTCGGAGTCATACCATCGCGCATAGTTGACCTGGTCCGTATAGGCCGTCGCATAGACCGAGACCATGGTCGTAGAGAACTTCTCGCGATTGTTGCGCGTCCAGTCAGCGCTGGCGTACTTGTACCCGTAAGGGCGGAGATAGATGTTGCCGAGGGACAGTCTGGAAGGATTGGAGATGTTCAGTACCGGAAGCATCCGATCCGCTCCCGGACGCTGGCTGTAGCCGGACATGGAGACAGAGAAACGGTCGTTGCCCTTGCTGTGGGAAAAACGCAGGTTGGGCGCGACGAACCAGTACCAGTCGTCCTTGCCGGTCGTTTCCGATATCCCGTAACTCCTGGAGTATATCTCGTTCAAGGTTCCGGTGACATTGGCTCCAAGCGTGATCCAGCCCTGCTGGCTGTATTTGTATTGAGTCGAAAAAACGTACGTCTGCTCGATGTAGTTCCTGTTGCTCTCCGAAGAGTAATAGTCGTTGCGGCCAGCTGCGTCAAAGGCGTCGCGAAGCGACTTGTCCTTGGTGAAATCCACCGACCCGCCGGCAGTCAAGGTCCATTTCTCGCCGAAAGGCTCGACATATCGGAACTGGGTGATGAAGGTCCTGCCGGAGCCATCGGCGAGGTAATGCAGGGAACGTGTGTCGGCTGACCCTCCTGTCGTATGTAGGACCGTGAGTTCGGTGTCGTCCCCGTCGCTGACATAGTAGCCGTTCTCCATCGAGAGTTGCAGCACCCTGCCCTGCTTGCCCCCGAGTTCGCGGAAACTCACGTCGGAAGACATTCCAATATACTTGTAATGCCCTATGGTATGGGTCGCATTCTCGGAACTGTTGACCAGTCCGCCCTGCCGGAATGTCTCCGAAGAGGACCCTTCGTCGCCGTCGTGGTCACTGTAACTGAATGCCGGACGGAAGTGGAACCATACCTTTCCCTTCTCCTTCTCGAACTCCATTTCGGTGGTGAACGAGCGCGCTATCCTTGAGCCTGAATTCTCGTTCGTGGAAAGGATGTCGCCACCTTCCTGGTGGGTCGTGCGTGACGAACGGGTGCCGGAGTCCGTGTCGGTGAACTTATAATTCGCGCTGACGGTACTCTCAACATCCTTGATGCGGGAGGAATTGGCGTTCACGCCCAACTGCGCGGCCGTGGAGATACCCTGGTCTGCGGAAGACGTCGCCTCGCCGCCGCGCACGACGACGAAGACCGTACCGTTAGAGTCGTTGACATTCTGGACGTTGCCGATGACGGTCACCTGGTCCTTTTCAGTATAGGCCGATACCAGGGCGTTGGCGCTGTAGAGCAGGCCGCGGTCGTCGCGGAGCGGGTCGTCCTTGTCGTCCCCGACGGTCGTACCGCCCTTCAGGCCGGCATTACCGAACCAGCCCTGTTCATATTCCTTCTTGAGCGCCACGTCCAGCACCCTCTCGCGGTTTCCGTCCTGGACGCCCGTGGCGCGGGTGGACTCCGACTCCCGGTCTATGACGCGTATCTTGTCCACGATGGACGCGGGAAGGTTGTTGAGGGCCGCAGACTGGTCGTCGAAGAAGAACGTCCTGCCGCCAACGGTGAGCTTGTCGATGGCCTGGCCGTTGAACTTCACCTTTCCGTCCTCGGTTATCTCCATTCCGGGCATTCGCTGGATGAGGTCCCTCAGCATGGCGTTAGCCCCGACCCGGAACGACGAAGCGTTGAATTCCACCGTATCCTGCTTGATGACTATGGGATTGCCTACGTCGGAAATCACCGCGGCCTGCAGGAAACGCTCGTCCTGCTGCAGGCGTATGGTACCCATGTCCACCTCAGAATCCCTGAAGAAGCGCTCCCTTACGAAGGGCTTGTAGCCCATCATCTCCACGTGGAATACATAACTGCCGAACGGGACTTCGTCCAGCACGGCCTCTCCCTTGGCGTCCGAGAGCGTGAAATTGGTAATGGTCGTGTCCTTGGACGGAACGACATAGACTGAAGCGAATGACACGGGCTCCCCGGAGAGGGAGTCCACCACGGCGGTCTTTATCTTGGCCATCCTCTCGGCGAAGACATTGTCGTTAAGGATGAATACCTGCGCCCTGCCGGGCAGGCAAATGCCGGCCAGCAGCGTCAGCGCCACCGCCATCCTTCTAGGCAATCGGTTACTTCGATGGTTTTCCATAATATATCATCGTTTCGGGAACGAAATCCCAGTTTTATTATTCTTTCTTCAGCTCCAGAGCCGGGTCGGTCCGGGCAGCCTTGAGGTCCTGCCACAGCACGGAAGCGAAAGATATGACCAGAGTGATAAGTACCGCGACGGCGAAGATCCAACCGTAATTGGATATCCTATAGTTGTAATCCTCCAGGTACCGTCGCGAGATCCATACTGCCACGGGCACCGCGATCAGGCAGGCAATCCCGACCAGAATCATGTATTCGCGGACCGCACGCAGCGTCTCTGTGCCCACAGTGCTGCCGAAGACCTTGCGCACGGCGATGTCGTGCGTCCGTTCGGAAGCATAGAGCGCCGACATGGCCAGCAGCCCCAGAAGGGACACCAGCACCGCCAGGAACATGAACAGCTCGATCAGGCGCATATAGTTAAGCGCTTCGCCCAACGCATCATCCAGTTTGTCTTTCATATACCCTGACAGCGTCGGTATCCCTTCGTATCCATTCTTTTCAAGGGAATAACGCTTGTACAGCTCCTGCAGTTCCTTCTCCGCGGCCTTCCTGTCACCCGATATCCGTAATACCAGTGAACCCCTGGTTGCATCAGGATCGACCACGTTCACCACACCAAGGCGGTTGTCGGCCACATGCGCTGCATCCGACACCGCAAAATCCTTGAGGACTCCGGCTATCTGGCTTAAATAATACTGGAGATACTCCGGCACCACAGGGTCCGACGGGTCGAGACCCAGGCGCCGGAAAGCGGACTCTGAAAGCCATGTGCCCTTACCTCCTGGAGCATGAAAATCTTCGGCCACCTCAAAGCGGAACATTTTGAACGCGGCGGTATCGCATTGAATGAAAGCGAAATCAAGCTGTTCACCGGCCTTCTCCGCCGGTATGCCCATCACCATATAAGGATTGCCTGGGAAGCCGTCGGAGCGCCCGTACTCTTCGACAAAGGGGAGGGCCAGGACGGCATCTTCATGCCCGGAATCTCTCACCAAATACTGTCTGTAAAGACCGTCTATGTCCGCACCGAGAGGCCGGTTGATCATATGGCTGTACTGCCTCTCCAGCACCAGGGAAAAGGCTATCATCAGGACGGAAAGACACGCCTGGAAGATGATGAACAGTTTGGAAAGGGTGCGTTTGGATGCAACCCTGTAGTCTCCCTTGACCACCTGGATTACATCGAAACGCGACGCGATGCGTGAAGGAATCCACCCCGCCAGCAAACCGACGGCAAGGGCGAGTCCTGCCACAAGCGCAACGAGCCCGACACCGCTGTCCCAAGAGAACGCCACTGTCGAAGCATACCCTATCTTGGCATCCACATAGTGGGAAAACATCGGTTTGAACGCATGGGCCAGGAGCACGGCGGCAACC
>JAEEGI010023182.1_pt1 | contig 12216 bp, 8 predicted proteins | sample 8958751 | NCBI WGS metagenome assembly JAEEGI01 (sample SAMN16246545, study PRJNA631951) | gut metagenome | biome: gut microbiome; feature: rumen; material: KS-attached | host: Bos | place: Iran: Karaj | collected 2018-10 | reverse complement strand
ATCAGCTGTCAGTTCAGTAAATATCTGTCGTTCTATCCCTTCTTTCCGGGCTTTCGCCAGTTCGGCATCTCCTTCCCACCCCATGGCCTTGACAAAGTCTGTGGCATCGGTCAAGAGTGCAGCCACATTATCACGGATGAGGTGGTTGCACCCTTCGGAATAGGTGTCGCCCACCCGACCGGGAAAAGCAAAGACATCACGGCCGTATCCTCGTGAGATATCAGCGGTGATCAGTGCTCCCCCATGAGATGCACTCTCTATCACGATACAGGCATCCGACATGCCTGCCACGATGCGGTTGCGCCTCACAAAGTTGATCTTGTCTGCATTGGTACGGGTCATAAACTCGGTGAGCAATCCTCCGTTGGTGACCATCTCTCTCGCAGTAGACAGATGACGGGGTGGATAAAGATCATCAAGACCATGAGCGAGCACGCCCACTGTAGGAAGATGTGAGGCCAGTGACTGCCGGTGGGCACAGATGTCCACGCCATAGGCCAATCCGCTCACCACCAACACATTGGGGCACAAGGTCGCCAAATCTGTGATAAAACGGCGGATGAGATCCTGTCCGTAGACCGTGCATCTGCGTGTGCCCACGATGTTTACGACACGTGTGGTATTGAGGTCTGCGTTGCCTTTATAATAAATCACAAGAGGGGCATCGTCGCATTCGGCAAGCCGTTTCGGATAATCAGGGTCAGAAATGACGATGGGCCGTATGCCGTTGGCCTGGTCATACCGCAACTCCTCCTCTGCCCGAGTCATGATCGCGGCACTGTCGCGCAGCACATCAACCAATTTCGGTGTGGCCTCAGGCAAGATATCTCGGATTTCACGACTATGCTCTATTATAGCGGCAGCATTGCCCACCTTTCGATACAACTGCATGATCGAGGCAAGGTGGTAGTAACCAATCCTCGCCAGAGCCATCGCAGACAGGGTTTCTCTTACATCGGTCATGATTGTGCGATAAATGACTTAAACACTTCATCATACTCGCTGGTGGGCACCAACTGGTTGTTGACCAGACTGACCAATTCGACACGTGCGATAAATGCCAGTTTCTCATCAGAAGCACGATAGATATGTTGGTCGAAAACAAACCGCGCCCCCTCCTTGTGTAAAGCCAGTCTTGAGATCATCTCATCGTCACATCTCAACGGTATCTTATACTGAAGGGTCATACGTGCCACCACGGCATCAATCCCCCGGCGGTGCATGTCGGCGAAACTCACACCCAGACTTCTTAAAAAGAGATGACGGGTGTGCTCTATGTAATGCAGATAGTTGGCATTATTGACAATACCCTCTATATCACATTCATAATCACGCACTTCCATGCGTGTCTCAAAAATATATTTCTTGTCTTTCATTCGTCAGTTGATTCGTTGGGAAAATCTGTTTTCCTCATGTATTCAAAACCGATGCGGCAATGCAGGCAATCTTTCTTGTCGCAATAGACCTTTTTTAGTTGGATGAGGGCCTGGCTATCGCCGGCATTTTCTGCTTTCAACCCACAATCTTGCCACATCCGCACGATATTGTTGTCTTCCGCACGCAACTGTTCGAGCAAATCGAAGGCACGGTCACACAGCGTGTCGTCACCACGATAGCGCCCATAAGCGAAGAGCATCGGAATAGCGGTGTTGATCATCAGCAGATTGATGGAGAAGGGTGACATATGTTTGCTGTTTTTCGCACTCTCACTCCCAAAGACATAATGGGTTTCCCAATAGGGAGTCACCTTTGTGGCGAGCACCTCAGACAGTTCCTTGACGGTCTTACATTCCACCAGTTGGCTCAGGCTGGCCTTCCGGGCATGATAAAGGTAAGCCAATTGTGAGATGCGGATATGCGGAAAGTTCTGAGGGCGCATTCTCAGAAACCGCCATTGCTGGTGGTCGATAGGCTTCAATCCAAACTTATGTGCCAGATAGAGATACTCATTGCGCAAGCGGGTGAAATACCCATCCTGAAGCGCCGCCTGCTGATAGCGTGCCGGAACAGCACTGATGTCGAGCAGTCCTGCCTGTCCGAGAAAGATAGCCTCCACCTGCATCAGATCATCCCGGTGATGGTCTACAGCATGGAGCGGAATATTCCTTGCCCACAACTCAAAAGCATCACCGTTGACACCAAAACCATAGTTGCGCGCTAAAGTGGTGAAATAGGCCGCTTCCCATGAACCGTCACAAAGTGCGACACGCTGCCGTATGGCCGTCGTCTTCTGCTCCAACCGTTCTGTCTGCAGAGCACTCATCCAACTGTGTATGATCAAGCGTGAGAGGTGAGGCACGATGCGGTAACATGGTGGATAATGGTCGGTGCTGATGAGTTCCTGATAATGCGTCGTGACATGCTCGGGAACGGACAGTTGCATCTGAGGTGGAGTGAGACCATTGTTCGTCTTCACGATAGCATCGACCACGCCACAGACATGCAACACCACATTGTCGTAGGATGGATCATGGTCATGACCATGCAGATACCAGTCACTCGCCTTGTCGTGGATTTCCACATTACCCACCCATAGCGTGCCGTTGATTTTCACTTTGGCATTAAAGAAATCAGGGCCAGCGTGCATGTTATGCAATCCCGGGTCGATCACCTCCACACTGAGATGGTCGACGGTCTGAAGAGGAGCGAGAGGAAACAGCTTGTGCTTCCAGCAGTAATGCAGCAATGCTTCCATAGATGAGCGATAACAGCCAACAAAAGTAATGAAAAAAAACTGGATAGCCATGATTTCTTGGTCATTTGCGAATAATTTCATACTTTTGCAAAAATTTTATAGACATCCATGACAAAGAAAAATTTTAAGCGGACGACCGTCACCGCAGCATTGCCCTATGCCAACGGCGGCGTGCACATCGGTCATCTTGCCGGTGTTTATGTACCGGCCGACATCTATGTGAGATACTTGCGGCTGAAGAAACAGGAAGTGGTGTTTGTCGGAGGCAGCGACGAGCATGGTGTGCCCATCACGCTCCGGGCGCGTCAGGAAGGCATCACACCACAGGATGTGGTAGACCGTTATCATCAGATGATCAAAGATTCGTTTGAGCAGTTTGGTATCTCATTCGACATCTATTCCCGCACCACCTCCAAGACCCATCATCAGTTTGCCGCTGACTTCTTCCGCAAACTGTACGACGAGGGGAAACTCATCGAGAAGACCAACAAGCAATATTACGACGAGGAAGTTCAAGCCTTCCTCACCGACCGTGACATCATCGGCGAATGCCCGTATTGCCACAAAGAAGCCTATGGCAACCAGTGTGAGAACGGCTGCGGTCGTGACCTCTCTCCCGAAGAACTGATCAATCCGAAAAGTCGCCGTAGCAGCAGCACGCCCGTGCTCCGCGACACCAAGAACTGGTATCTGCCTCTCAACGAGTATCAAGACTGGCTGAAAGAGTGGATTCTTGAAAATCACAAGGAGTGGCGCTCCAACGTCTATGGCCAGTGCCGTTCATGGCTCGACATGGATCTTCAGCCCCGTGCCATGACCCGCGACCTCGACTGGGGCATCCCTGTCCCTGTGGAGGGTGCTGAAGGCAAGGTGCTTTATGTGTGGTTTGATGCTCCTATCGGTTATATCTCCAACACCAAAGAACTCTGCGAGCGCGATCCTGAGCGCTGGGGCAGCTGGCAGAAATGGTGGCAGGATGAAGACACCCGCCTCATTCATTTCATCGGCAAAGACAACATCGTTTTCCATTGCATCATCTTCCCGGTGATGATGAAAGCACATGGCCAATATATCATGCCCGACAACGTGCCTGCCAATGAGTTCCTCAATCTGGAGGATGACAAAATCTCAACGTCAAAAAACTGGGCCGTATGGTTGCATGAATACCTCACGGATTTGCCTGGCAAACAGGATGTGCTGAGATACGTACTCACTGCGAATGCGCCAGAGACCAAAGACAACAACTTCACATGGAAAGATTTCCAAGACCGCAACAACAATGAGTTGGTGGCTGTCTATGGAAACTTTGTCAACAGGGCCTTGCAACTCACCAAGAAATACTGGGCCGGCATCGTGCCTGCCTGCGGCGAGCTGACCGATACCGACCGTGCCACGCTGGAGGAATTCAAGGATGTCAAGTCAAAGGTGGAGAACCTGCTGGAGGAATTCAAATTCCGTGATGCCCAGAAAGAAGCGATGAATCTGGCACGTATCGGCAACCGCTACATCACGGAGTGTGAGCCATGGAAAGTATGGAAGACCGATCCCAAGAGGGTGGAGACCATCCTTTACATCTCCTTGCAACTGGTGGCCAACCTCGCGATAGCCTTTGAACCGTTCCTGCCATTCAGCAGCAGCCGTCTCAGAGGAATGCTCAACATCGACCACTTTGACTGGGATCAACTGGGTCAGACCGACATTCTCAAACCTGGTCATCAGCTGGCAGAGCCTGCCCTCCTGTTTGAGAAGATTGAGGATGATGTCATTGACCTGCAACTCAAGAAACTCGAGGAGGCCAAGAAAGCCAATGAGGCGGCCAACTACAAGGCACCCGAGGTGAAACCGACCATCGACTTTTCGGAGTTTGAGAAACTCGACATCCGTGTGGGACGTGTGAAAAACTGTGAGAAGGTGAAAAAAGCCAACAAGCTGCTCAAATTTACCCTCGATGACGGCAGTGGCACCGACCGCACCATCGTGAGCGGTATCGCCAAATACTATGCTCCGGAGGAACTGATCGGCCGTGACGTGCTGTTTATCGCCAACCTCGCCCCACGCAAGATGATGGGCATCGAGAGCCAAGGCATGATCCTCTCTGCCGAGAACTACGACGGCGACCTCAGCGTCACAACGCTGTTGAAGGAGGTGAAACCAGGAAGCCAGGTGAAATAAAGCCCAATATCATACCAGCCATAAAGAAAGCCAGTGCGAAAAACACTGGCTTTCTTTATGTTGATAAGATCTTCTCTTCTTATGGCTTTAATCATCTCCACCACCGAAGGAATTCTGTTGCTCCATATCCTCCTGTCCTTCTGAGTCGTCCTGTCTTTCCTGACCATCACGTGATTTCCGTTTCATATTGCCGAAATTCCAAGTAAGGGTGAAGTTGACCGTACGACTCTGCCGCCAATTTTTCTGATGTCGGGTGAAGGTGTCGCCACTGGTATAGGTCTCCCATTTCCGTGAGTCAAGCACGTCACGGCAGTTCACTGACAATGTCAGTTTCTTGTTGAAGAAACTCTTTCTTACGCCTAAATTGATACCGTAGTTGGGTTTTCTGTATCCCTGTGTAATGACCTGTTTTGACCTGTAATTGGCCGTAGCCTGCACGGAGATATCGTATGGCAATCTGACACTGGCCTGCATGCGCACATTCCAAGTGAAATTGTCATTGCTCTCTCCTGTCACCGTCTGTCCGTCGATAAAATATGAGAACCCATTGAGTTTATAATAGTAGAAGTTGGCTGAGGTGGAGAGGTCGATGATCCGAAACAATTTGTTCTTGGCGGTCAGTTCCAATCCGCTGCTCGTACTGCGAGCGACATTTTCCGACGTCGAATACATCTTCCCTTCACTCTGGTTATGCCAACTGATGCGCTGCATGACATCGGTAGTGGGTCTGTAATAAGCGCTCACCAGCAATGAGTGCTCGGTCCAAGTGCGCAAATAGTTGATAGAAAATAGGTTGGAGTATTCCGGTGTGAGGAGAGGGTTACCAAACGACACCATGGAGGCGTCACTGGTATTGCGGAAGGAATTGAGCTGGCCACCCCATGGTCTGCGGAGCCTTCTGGTATAATTGAGTTGCAGTTGGTCGTTGTCGGTCATCTGATACGACAGGAAGAGGCTCGGGAACAGTTGGAAATAGTCTTTTTTGAACGGTTTGTCTCGTTTGGAAGCATCATGCTCCTGTTCCCAGGAATAGCTCTCCGTATTCACCTTCCAGTATTCTCCGCGGAGTCCGGCCATGATTCCCACCTTGCCCAATTTGTAATTGAGTGTGGTATAGAACGCATGGATATGGTTGTCGTAGATAAACCGGTTGTAATAAGTCTTGTCTTCCACTTGATGGATACCCTCCCATGAGGTGTTGTCCATATAACTCTCCTGCGGAGTATTCTCATGTGAGAGCCGTGCCTGATAACCAGCCTGCAACTTCATCTTCTCGGTGATGGGGTTCTCATAATCGAGTTTGATTTCCCAATGGCGGTTATTCATGTTCATCGGCCTCGAATGATAGTCATAGGTTGTGGGTTGCTGAGGGTTATAATACACCGTGGAGTCGCGGTAGATATTGTCATTGTCACCGCCCCAAGTATCAAAACTCACCAGGAAATCGATGAAATGGGTGTCAGTGAACTGGTGTCTGTAGTCCAATTCCAGGTTGTTCATTTTCATCTTGCCCCGTGAGGTGTTGCGTCTGAGCATCATATAGGTGTCGGTTGTCGTTCCCAAGACACCATAATGATAGGGAGTCGTGTTCCAGTTTTTCCGCTGCCCTCTCATTAGCATTCCACTGAGCGAGATATCGTCTTTTGGAGTGGCATGCAGCGTCAGACCGGCTCGGGTGAAAAGGTTGTTGCCCATGTTCTCCGACTCACTATTATAATACTGATATTGGTGGGTATTGAGATATTCCTGGGTGCTCGTGCCACCACCGACAGATTGTTGGTGACGGTATCCCACATTGGCGTAAGCGTCGATGAGCGGACTGTTATAGTTGATGTTGAAACTGGTATTGGCACCGCCACGAGTAGTGGCTCCCACCTGTACAGAACCATAATAACCGGCGCGACGGTCTTTTTTCAGAATGATGTTGATGATACCAGCACTACCCTCGGCAGAAAACTTGGCAGAGGGATTGTCGATCACTTCGATACGCTCAATGCTCTCAGCAGGCAACTGCTGCAAGACCTCGGCCCGGTTGTCGGAAGTGAGTCCGCTGGCCTTACCGTTAATCCACACCTCCACGCTGGAGTTGCCTCTAAGCGACACATTACCGTCATTGTCGACCTCCACAGAAGGGATGTTCTCGAGCACGTCACTGGCAGACCCTCCCGCATTGGAGATATCCTGGGAGACATCGAATGACTTTCGGTCGACCTCCAGTTTCATAATGGCTTTCTGTCCGGTGACAGTGACTTCTTTCAACTGGTGAGCATCCTCAGAAAGGTAGAGAGCATTGAAATGTTGCTCACTCTTGGCTTTCGAAATGGTGAAATTGCGGGTGATGTTTTTGTAACCTACAAACGACACCGCCAGCACATAATTGCCATTGGCAAGATTGTTGATTTGAAAATGGCCATTCTCATCGGTGATGGCCCCTGCCACCATCTTGGAATCACCAGCCTTGTTAACAACTACATTCACAAACCCAAGGGGTTCATCATTAGCTTTGTCCAGCACTTTTCCACGCACCAGACCTTGGGCATTGGCCATCATCACTTCAATCACCAATGCCAATAACATATAGAATCGATTCATAACTGCATATTTGACTATTTTGCATATAAATAGTTTAATTCGGAACTCATCATTCTTTCTTTTTTGTTTATTATCGGCTCCTGTTTATCTGAGTTTTATTGGCATTGGATGTGTGGACTTTAGGCCATACACAGACCAAAGAAAAAACTCTTTCGTAAAAAAAAGCACATTTTTTGCATTTTTGCAAAGAATCCGCCAAACTTTCATTACCTTTGCACCCGGTATGGTCTGATAGTTCAATGGATAGAACAAGTCTCTCCTAAAGATTAGATCCGGGTTCGATTCCCGGTCGGACCGCCTTGACGCACCGAGCCTGCCGTGATTGGCAGGCTCGGTGCTTATATGTACCATAAGACCATAGGATTTATCTGATCAGGATTTTCTTGTTGCCCTTGACATAAATGCCTTTTCCCAATGAATCTCTGCTGACACGGCGCCCTTGGAGATCATAGACCTCATGATTGTTCTTCTGTTATTCCGTCATATCTTGGATACCCGACAAACCGGTGATATACTCAATACCCTTGGCGGCATCGATTTTACCATAACCGAAACGGTCGGGAGAGGCAAGCGTGTAACTGTCGTTTAATGCGGTTTCCTTCATCACTTCTTTTATTTCATCGATGGTAAGGTTGGGGTTGGCCTGCAGCCAAAGGGCAACGACACCACTCACGACAGGACAAGACATGGAAGTGCCACTCTCGGAACTATAGGGAATACCTTGCCACTGCATATTGTCGAGCACATGCTCGCTCTTCAATATATTATAATGGTTCCAAGAGGAGACGACAAAAAAGCCAGGCGCACAGATAACGGGTTGCGTGATGCCATTCAACATGGTGCTATAACTGGAGAAAAAGGCGATGTCATCTATTGTCACACTGTTTTTGTAATTGACAGGAGACTCATTGTAAGTACGCTCAATATTGTTGGCCCCTTCCGAAACCACGAGGATGTCCGACTGCCAGTCGATTTTCTTCGTGTACGAGTTGTAAAATTTCACTTGCACGCTGACATCACCTCCTTTGCGGGTATAACCACAAAAACTCGATTCAATATTTTTCCACCCAAGACTTGCCTCGTTGGGAAGAAACGTCTTGACAATCGTATCCGTCTCATTGAACTGATAATAGATGTGTATCGGACTGCCACCCTCATTTCCAACAGATATCACAGGAATGAGGGAAGAGGAAATCTCCTCTATGATTTCAGAAACCGTGCCAGGCCCATCATGAGGCCCATCATGGCTGTTGGCACTGAAATTCAGCACCGTTGGCTGTCCGCTCTGTTTGGCATAGTTGGCAGCAAACATCAACGATGTCTCCAAAACAGCATACATGATATCCGGATCATCCTCATTTACATAATCACCCATAGGGATGAGCACAAGATCTGCTTCGGGTGCCATTCCGCCAAATCCTTGCGGAGATAAAGTACCTGCTGCGATGCCGGCAGTATGGGTACCATGTGATTCGTATGCATAGTCTGTCGTCAGTGATGCGATCAGTTCCGGAGTGTCGTAGACAGATCCTGGGAAAGTAATCGTACCGGCATCAGGATCCTCAACGGTGAAAGGACTTCCCCCATCCATTCCCTGCATATAGACAGCCTTGATGCGCGACTGTCCGAGACTATCCTTGAATGCCGGATGCTGAAAATCAAAACCGACATCCAAGACACATACGGTGACTCCCTTTCCTGTAAAAGAAAACTCCTTCTGTAATGCATTGGGACCATTGAGTTGGTTGACCTTCACCACCTCACGGGTGATATCGCTCTTGAAACAAGGTTTCTTACCCGTATCAACACGTCTGACACCTTCTATACGCTCAAGAGCAGCCACACTGTCCATCGGCAAGGAGATGACAGCCTGTTGACCCAATATTGCCTGGATGGTTGCCCCCGCCATCCTCATTTGCCGATAGGTCTCAGCGGCATCCGTCTTGTTGACCTTCACAATGAGCCGGAGGTCATTGGCAATAGGTGTGCTCGAGGGTGCTTGGTGCTTCTTCATCCGCTGCTCCATCTTCATTTTTTTCCTTACCGATACGGAGCATGGCTTGGGGCGTCTGTTTCGACTGTGCCATCACCATCATACAGATGGTCAACAGCCACATGGAAAGAGTTGTTCTTCTCATCTTCTATTCGTGTACTAATCCAGCCACAAATATAAGAAAAACAATTCTTTTCACAAGCATTTTCAGGCTAAAAAGTGAGGATAGCAGTAATCATGGTCAGAGTTCAAGCAGACGTGAATCCAAGTCTTTTCCCTTGCCTTCCTCGCCGAAAATCTTCTTATGGATTCTGGATCTGGTGTTCGATATATTGGACTTGTCCATCCCCATGATGGCGGCGATATTCTTGGGTTTGAGTCCCAACCTGATGAGCAGACAAATTCTTCGGTCGGTGATGCTGAGTTTCTCTATCGAGTTGACGAACGCATAGTATCTGGGATGTTCCTTTGCAAACATCTGTTCAAGTGCTTTCCATTGTTCAGCAGAGATTTTCTTGTTTGTCAGATTGGAGATGTGAATGATTTCGTCGTATATATTCGTCTTGGAAAGTCTCTCGTTGATATCTTGTAAAGATTCGGCTTCCTCCATGTCCTCCATTTGATCATTCAATTGCTTTATCTCGTTATTAAGTTTTATCAGTTGTAGATCCTTTTCCTCCAGAGTGGCTTTTTGTTCCATTTCATTCCTTTTCAGTTCCTTTTGTTTGCGGTGCAAGGTCTTACGAAGGTATGCTACGGCAATGCAACCCAAAATGAGCATGAGTACAAGGCATAGCAAGACGGACTGGAAGCGACTTTTCATCTTAAAGTAGTCGATCTCTGCCTTTCTGACTCTTTTTTCCTTCTGGTTGAAGTCATACATCTTTTCCATCCTCTGTGCGTTCTCAAGATAACTTCTCGCATGTAAAGAGTCATTATATTCTTCCGCAAGTAAAGCATATTTTGCCATAGAGTCAGGCTTACCTGTTTTTCTGTACAACTCATACAGACCTTTGCTTGCGGCATGGATGCAGTTGTAGTTTTCCTTGCCGATCTTTTCGGTCTCATCCAAACTGGCTGACCGCATGCATTTCCTAAACAAGGCCTCGGCAATGGTGTTCTCGCCGATTCCGAGGTGATACATTCCTTTCACATAATAATAATGCTCTTTTCCCCGTCTTATCTCTTTGTTTTTGTCAAAAAAGCCAGATTTGCTTTCATATTCCCTGATGTTTCTTGCTGCCATTGGATAGTCTCCGTTCTCCACGTTGAAAGGTATGACCCATGCCAGTGACATTGCCGCCATGTCATCATACCCTAAGTCCCTGTACATGCATGATGCTACAAATCCCACGACTGCCATGGAATCGGTTTTCCCGAGACATTCGTAAGCCATGGCTCTTTTCTCATAACATTGGATGGCTGCAAGCGTATCACGTGCTCTCATGGCTACCCGGCGGGCATCATCAAGGGCGTCCAGCACCTCTCCTGGCATATTCTGGTAATAAAGCAGAAGCGATTTGTTCAAATGAACCCTGCACAGGTTTTTGAAATCACAGTCAGCAGAAGAGGTGTCGGCGCACAATGCAGCCTGCTCGTAATCGGATAATGCAGGCAGGGCCTCTCCCATGTCGTAATGCGCCCTTCCAAGAAGATAATGAGCCAGCATACGTTCATTAGGGGTACCGTGATGGTCGTAGTAATCAGCAAGTATGAGCTGAAGACTATCTGTTTGGAAAACGGTGTCACATTTGTTCTGTGCCATGAGGCGCAGGAGTTGCCAGCGTCGGAGACAGCTCTTGGAGAGGCTTTCTGCATAGGGCTCCAATGCGTTGAGGATAACGAGGGCGGAGTCGGGATTCACGTTCATCAACGAATCGGCCTTCATCAACGTCTCGTCGTATTTCCCTTTCCATGTACAGGCATTGAGAACCAACAGAAGGGTGACAAGCAAGCCACCTTTCAATATTAGCTCCCAGCGGAAGTCATCATCATGATTTTTCATTTCTCTGTTCTTGGTTTTCTTAATCAAGAAAGTCTCTATTTGTCAAACGGTATCATCGGGACGGTGTTTTTGATTCATATTTTCTGACCTCACCTCACCACAAACTTCTTGCCGTCCTTGATGTAGATGCCCTTTTGGGGAGGCGACACAAGCTGGCGGCCCTGCAGGTCGTAGATGCGGCCATCCCCATGGATGCGGGGAGTGCCTGCCGTTCCCCGGATGCCATCCTCGTAGCTCACCGCCTCGCCGTAAAGATCCGTGGCCGTGACAACGGCACCGTCTGGCATAGTGCAAGAGACGAAGCGCCATTGGGGAAGGTAATACACGAAGGTATGCTCGTTGGGGTAGATCAGTCCGTTCTCGCTTCCCACGCCATCGACCCAGCATCCCGGTTCCTGATAGTCTTCGCTAATCAGCCAATAGCGGTTGTGGTATTCCCCTCCTGCCTGTATCACATCCCTGGCCGCCAGGTATGCCGCATAATAATAATTACTCTGGCTGGTATAGGGCGCCTGTCCGAGGTAGGGAAGTCCGTAGTCGTAGCACAGGCTGTCCTTGCCCCCGGGATAGGCCACGAATACCTTCCTGCCATCCTCACGCCATGCGCTGTGGTAGCCGCAAGAACCCTCATGGTCTTCATACATCTTCCTGTATTCCCTGCCGCCGATGACGGTGTCGCCCCTCAGGGTGTAGGTCACGTCGTATTCCGTACGCCTCATCTCTCCGGTCACAGGATCGGTATATCCTTGCGTGAAGTGG
>JAEEGI010023181.1_pt1 | contig 12217 bp, 8 predicted proteins | sample 8958751 | NCBI WGS metagenome assembly JAEEGI01 (sample SAMN16246545, study PRJNA631951) | gut metagenome | biome: gut microbiome; feature: rumen; material: KS-attached | host: Bos | place: Iran: Karaj | collected 2018-10 | reverse complement strand
CGGCACTGCCCAGCACCTTCACATCGGGAAGCTTCTCACGCCTGATTTCCGAAACAACTTCGTAAACCGACGAAATGGTGGTTCCGCCACGCTGGCGCAGCCGTTCGGCCACATCGCCGTACTCCGTGTGGAAATGAGGTTCGAGCGAAAGGGAAAACCGGACCGAACGCACAAGATATTCCCCACGCCGGCGCTTGAAGAGGCTTGTCCGGTAGCCGAAACCGCACTCCTCACGTGAAAAGGAACGCTCCTCACCGCTTTTAAGGCAGACCGCACGCACCGAAGAAACGACATCCTTCACCTCACAGCCGTATGCCCCGATGTTCTGCACCACCGCGCCGCCAACCTGCGCCGGAATCAGAGCCAGATTCTCAACACCGTAATAACCATGCGCGACACAATGGCGCACAAAATCGTCCCAAACCTCACCGGCGGCAACCTCCAGCAGCACACGCCCCTCCTGGCGCGAAATCTCCCGGATGCCCTTTGTTGCCATGCGCACCACAGTACCATGGTAGTCGCCCGTGAAAAGAATATTTGCGCCGCTCCCCAAAATCAGACAGGAGCCGGCATCAAAACCGGAGGCAAGGAACGAATCCACCTCCCCACCGGTACGGAGTTCCAACAGACGGTCTGCCGAAACATCCACACCGAATGTATTATACGGTTTCAGGGACACATTTTCAAACTCCAACATCAATTTCTGTTTTTTCAGCGTGCAAAAGTAATCTTTTTTTTAACTACCTTTGCATTTTGTGCATAAACTTTATTGAGTTTTATAAATTATTGGAAATAAATTATTTAAAATAACATAGCGTATTTCAGATGAGAAAGATCATTGAATGTGTGCCGAATTTCAGCGAAGGCCGCGACATGGAAGTCATCCGCCAGATCACGGCGGAAATTGAAAAAGTCAAGGGTGTGAAACTGCTGGATGTGGATCCGGGCGCAACCACAAACCGGACCGTTGTCACCTTTGTCGGTGAACCGGACGATGTGTGTGAGGCCGCCTTCCAGTGCGTCAAGAAGGCCAAACAACTGATTGACATGCGTCACCACAAGGGCGACCATCCGCGCTTCGGAGCCACCGACGTATGCCCGCTGGTGCCGGTGGCGGACATCACCATGGAAGAGGTGGTGGTGTATGCCAGAAAACTGGCCGAACGCATCGCAAACGAGCTGCACATTCCCATATATTGCTACGAGAACGCCGCCTTCGAGGAGAAGAGGCGTAATCTGGCCAACTGCCGCCAGGGTGAATACGAGGCACTGAAGGAGCGCATCGAAAGCCAGGAGTGGAAGCCATGCTTCGGCCCCTGCAAATACGACGAGGAGATTGCCCGCTCCGGTGCAACCGCCGTCAGTGCGAGGGAGTTCCTGGTTGCCGTAAACTACAACCTCAACACCACCTCCACCCGCAGGGCGAACGCCATCGCCTTCGATGTGCGCGAGAAGGGTCGTCCGAAACGTGAGGGCAACCCCATCACCGGAAAGGCCGTCAAAGATGAGAACGGCAACCCTGTAATGATTCCAGGCACGCTGAAGTCCACCAAGGCCATAGGCTGGTTTATCAAGGAATACGGCATCGCCCAGGTATCAATGAACCTGACCAACATCTCTGTGACGCCGCTGCATGTGGCCTTTGAGGAGGTGTGCCGCTGCGCCGCCAACCGCGGCATCCGCGTCACCGGCTGCGAAATTGTGGGGCTTATACCCAAGAAGGTGCTGATAGAGGCCGCCCGCTTCTACCTGAAAAAGCAGCACCGCTCCCTCGGCATCAGCGAAAGCGAAATGGTTAAAATCGCCGTCAAGTCAATGGGATTGGACGATCTGAAGCCCTTCAACCCGCAGGAGAAGGTGATAGAATACCTGATTGAAGCTGAAAACAAGGAGGAAAAGCTGGTGGACATGACCTGCACCGCATTTGCCGATGAGACCGCATCGGAAAGTCCCGCCCCCGGCGGAGGATCAATCTCCGCATACATGGGTGCGCTCGGCGCAGCACTCGGCACGATGGTGGCCAACCTCTCCTCCCACAAGCCCGGCTGGGACGAGCGTTGGGAGGAATTTTCAGTATGGGCTGAAAAGGGTGAGGCTCTCAAGAACGAGCTGCTGCATCTGGTGGACGAGGACACACGCTCCTTCAACCGCATAATGGACGCTTTCGGGATGCCGAAGAAAAACGATGAGGAGAAGGCGCTCCGCTCCAAAGCCATACAGGATGCGACAAAATATGCCATAGAGGTGCCGTTCCGCACAATGCAGAAATCCTTCGAGGTTTTTGAAATCTGCGAGGCAATGGTGGACACCGGCAACCCCAATTCGGTCTCCGATGCCGGAGTGGGTGCACTCTGCGCCCGTTCCGCCGTAATGGGAGCCTTCCTTAATGTCAAGATCAATGCCTCTTCCTTGAAGGACAAGGCATTTGTAGACCAAATCATGGCACAGGCCTCCAAGTTGGAGCAGGATGCACGGGAAAAGGAATCGGAAATTTTGGCAAAAGTGCACCAGGTCATTGAAGGATAATCGCAACATTTCCCGCATGAACATTTTCAGGAGACTGCTTTTCGGATGCCTGCTGCTTACGGGTGCGTTCACCGCATCCGCCCAACTCCAGATGCGGGTCACAAAGACCGATTCCGCCGGTTTGATGGTATACTTGGCCGCCAACTACGGCTATGCCATCCCGCTGGCCGACCTGCGCAATGAGACCACCAACATTATGGGCGTAGGGGCGGACTTATGCCTGAAAACAAAATCCAACTGGAGTTTTGAAACCGGATTCAACTACCATTTCTCCGGCAAGGTCAAAGGAACGGACTCCCTGTTCAGATTGATCACCAACAGTATCGGCTCCATAATGGACGGGGACGGACAACCGGCTGACATTGATGTGGACCAGAGAATGTGGGACATGCGGCTTGCAGCAGGGAAAATATTCCCAATCAGTCCATACCGCCGCAATGCCGGCATTCAGGTCAAAATCGGTGGCGGATACAGCCAACGCTACATCTATATAAAGAACCCGGACAACCGCGTGGCGGCCCTGAGCGGCGAATACAAAAAAGGATACGACCGGCTTACGGGTGGATTCAGCCTCTACCAGTTTTTAGGATACGTGCATTTGTCCAAGAGCCAGTACACCTGCTTCTATATCGGAATGGAGGCGACGGAGTGTTTCTCAAAACGGCTGCGTGAATGGGATTTTTCGCTGATGGGCAAGGACGAACGCTCCTTTACGGATGTGTTGGTCGGCCTCAAGGCAGGATGGATCATTCCACTTTATAAGAAAGAATATCAGGACGCCTATTATTTCAGATAATGAAGTGGCTTTATAACATCGGTATTTTCCTGTACGGACTAGGCATCCATATTTCCGCCATAACCAACGACAAGGCCAAATCATGGAAACTGGGACGGCAATACATCTTTGCCGCACTGCGGCTGCAAATCAAGAAGCACGATCGCATCATTTGGGTACACTGCGCCTCATACGGCGAATTTGAACAGGGGAAACCGCTCATTGAGAAAATCAAACAGGACTGGCCGGAATACAAGGTGCTGCTGACATTTTTCTCCCCTTCCGGCTACAAGCATTTCCACAACTACAACAAGGCCGACTACATCTTCTACCTGCCGTTGGACCGTCCGTACAACGCCAGACGTTTTCTGGACATTGTGCATCCCCAATACATATTCTTTATCAAGTATGAGTATTGGTTCAACTATATCCGGGAGGCCTACCGGCGGAAAATCCCATTTTATGTGGTGTCGGCCATTTTCCGTCCGGAGCAGTACTTCTTCCGTTTTTACGCGAAATGGTTTCTACGTCAGCTGCGCAAGATTACCTTCCTATTTGTTCAGAACGAGGATTCGAGGCACCTGCTACAGCATCACCACATCATGCAGTGCGAAGTGTACGGCGACACCCGTTTCGACACTGTGCTGGAGACGGTGCGGGAGGTGCAGGAAAATGAGATTGTCCGCCGTTTCAGTGAGGGCCGCCGCGTAATCATCGCCGGCAGCACATGGGAACCGGACGAGAAAATCCTGCATGCGCTTATGACCACCACAAACTACTCCCTGATTCTCACACCACATGAAGTCCGGCCATCCAGACTGCAATCCATCGACAGGATGTTTCATGACATCGAACACATCACCTATTCTGAGGCCTTAGCCCGGGACAAACGTGATTTTTCAGGCATCCGCCTGTTAGTGATTGATACAGTGGGGCTGTTGAAAACGCTTTATCCTTACGCCCAAGTGGCCTACATCGGCGGAGGTTTCGGACGGGGCATACACAACACCCTTGAGGCTGCCACCTTTGGTCTGCCAATCATTTTCGGCCCCAAATACGGTCATTTCAGGGAGGCCTGCGACCTCGTGGACTGGGGCGGCGCCTTCTGCGTTCACGACGAAACAGAACTGCAGGAGACTTTCCATAAGCTCACTGCGGACGAAAACCATTTGCAAAAAAGCGGACAAATATGCCGGAAATATGTAACACGTCACACCGGCATCAGCGAACGGATACTGAAACGGGCCATCGGTGCACCGTCCGAAGAAGCAAAAACCACTTCAACCCCCGACCTGAACGGAACATCCGCCACCACTCTTCAGTGACAATACCATTTGTAAAGCTGCTGAAGATAGGCCTTGCTCTCCCTCTCCACCACCTTGTACTGCAAACTGTCCCCATACCAGGTGCCGCGCCATCCCTCACCTGTCTGCTCACCAACATAGGCGGCCTTCGGACGTATCCAGCCTGAACCGGTATAAGACTCAAAATAGGCAAACTGCGGTGCGAAAGACTGGAACATGTCCTTTCCCCAGCAATATGCGGAGGCATCCAGGCCAAGCTGGCACAGCAGCGAAGCGGCCACATCAACCTGCGACACCACACGGTCGCATTTTTTCCCGCGAAGGGAATCTGGCAGCACCTCCCCGTAAAGCAGGCAGGGAACATGCTGGTATTCCGGAGTGAGGTTCCGTGTCCCCAGATGGGTCGGATGACTATGGTCGCCCATAATCACAAACAATGTGTTCGGATACCAGGGTTCCATCCGGACTGCCTCGAAATAACGGCCCAGAAAATAGTCACAATAGCGGACAGAATTCAGGAATGGCGTTTCCTCATGCCGGATAGGAACCTCCCCCACCTCTCGGAGCCGTGGCTGGTCGTAGGGACTATGGGAACTCAAGGTGAAAAGCACGCTCATGAAAGGTTCCCGCTCCGAGTTCAAAGCAGCATGGTGTATGTCGAAAAGATACTGGTCATGGATGCCTAATTTGCCACGCGGCAGCCTGCGGTCCAAGTCCTTCTCCTCCACCATCCGCTCAAAACCGCAATGCAGCAGATAGGAGCGGATGTTGCCGTAATCCAGATTTCCGCCGAAATAGAATGAGGTGTGATAGCCGGCCCTCTTCAAGTCGGCGGCAAGGGATGGCAACCGGCTGTATTTGGAGAAATCATCCGTAATGTCATACATTGGCAGCGGTGGAAAACCGCTAAAAAGACTGGCCATAGCCTGCTGCGAGCGGTGTCCGTTGGAATAAAAACGGGTAAAGAGCATCCCATCCGCCTCAAGTCCGTGGAAACAATCCGCCACCCCCTGTGTGCCGGAAAGGCTTTCAATCAGGTCGGCCGACCAACTTTCCAACAAAATGAAGACAACGTTCACCCTCTTTCCGCCCCATAGTGAGACGGGCGTCCCATTTTCCGCTTCCCGCACCTGCGCCACCAAGGCTTCCGCTTCGGAATCATCCATGAAACGGTAACGGTTGGGATCAACATCACCGAAATCGTAAAAACTGCACATCAGATTCCAGGTGGGGTTAACCGCCGCATCGTTCAGCATCGTGCAGGTGGAATAATAGGCGGCGCTCTGCGTGATGGGTATGGCGTTGAAACCGCCACGCATCCCGACAAAGCAAAGTGTACCTGAAAAAAGCAGTGCAAGCGGAGACCAAAGCCAGCGCCAGCGCACCGGCACCACCGCCGGACGTGACACCAGACGACGGTATATCAGAAAAAAAACGCCCACCAAAAGCACTATAGCCAACAGCGAAAAAAACAGCTGCCCTCCAGTGGCGGTCCGTACAATCTCCATCGGACGGCGCAGGTAGAGCAATATCTTGTAGTTCAGTTTGGAAAGCCATTCACCATATACAGCAATCTCCCCCATCTGCACCAAACTGCAGACCAGCAGGGCTAACAGCATGAAACCATCCAGAACTATCCGCAGCCAACGGCTACGGAAACATAGCGAAAGGAAAAGCAGGATAACCGGCAGAACAAGCAGATAGCAGGCTGTGGAGACATCCAACCGAAGGGCATGCAGGAAACAGGCTGCAACCTCACCAAAAGACACACCGGCAGCCATGCCGTGATAGACCAGCAGAAAAATCAGCCGTCCCACGAAGAAAAAGCATAGCCAGAAAAGGAGCAGCTTGCCTAAGGTGAGCAGATAGGATTTCATGGCACTACAGCAGACCTCGCTTGCGCAACAGCGGAGTTATGGTCGGGTCCTGACCACGGAACCGTCTGTACAGCAGTGCAGGATCCTCAGTAAATCCCTTCTCAAGGATGTTTTTGCGGAACGAAGCGGCCACCTCCCGATTGAAGATTCCCTTCTCCTTGAACAACTCAAAGGCATCGGCATCCAGAACGGCGGACCAAGTGTAACTGTAATAGCCGGCCGAATAGCCGGAGGCGGAGGCAAAGATATGCTGGAAGTACTGGCTGTGGTAACGGGAGATGATGGCGGAGGGCAGTCCGTATTTCTTCATGGAGACAGCCTCAAAGGCGGAAGGATCCAGGTTTTCCTCCACCTTTGGCAGCGTGTGGTAGTCCATATCCAGCAGGGAGGCGGCGATCAGTTCGGTGTTCATGAAGCCCTGCCCGTAGGTGGCGGCAGCCTGTATCTTGCCAATCAGCTTTTCAGGAATGGTGTCGCCCGTCTGGTAATGCTGGGCGTAAAGCCGCATCATCTCCGGGTGGGAGGCCCAGTTCTCCATCACCTGCGAAGGCAGCTCCACAAAATCGCGGGGCACATTGGTGCCGGCCAGCGAGCGGTAATGGCAGCGGCTCAGCAGCCCGTGCAGGCTGTGGCCGAACTCGTGGAAGAAGGTTTCCGCCTCATCGAAATTCAGCAGGGAGGGCTGCTCCCCGACCGGATGCGGGAAATTGAAGACCAGCGAAATGACCGGCAGCACCGGCTGTCCGTCCTCCATCTCGCACTGACTGCGGAACTCTGTCATCCAGGCACCGCTACGCTTGCTTTCGCGGGTAAAATAGTCCAGATAGAGCACCCCAATCACGCTATCGGCATCATAAACCTCATAGGCCACAGCATCCGGATGATAAACCGGAATGTCCTTGTTGGGCTTGAAGGTCAAGCCGTACAAACGGTTGGCAAGCATGAAGACCCCATCGCGCACATGCTCCAACTGGAAATATGGACGGATTTCCTCGTCACTCAAATCATATTTAGCCTTCCGCACCTTTTCGGCATAATAGCGCCAGTCCCAAGGCTGCAGGTCAAAGCTCCCACCCTCCATGCGGATTAGCTGACGGTACTCCGACGCCTCTTCCGACGCCTTCCGCAATGCCGGTTTCCAGACCTGCATAAGCAGTTTGTATACCGCCTCCGGCGTTTTGGCCATGCAGTCATCCAGCACATAGTCCGCGTGGGTGCGGTAGCCGAGCAGCTGCGCACGTTCCGCACGCAAAGCCACAATCTGCCTGATGATACCGTTGTTGTCAAAGGTGTCACCATCGCAACGATGCGCATAGGCTTCCCAAATCTCCTGCCTCTTTTCGCGATTTTCCGCATACTGTAGGAAAGGCATCAGACTGGGGTTATGCAGGGTGAAGACCCATTTCCCCTTAGTTTCCGGCTTTTCGTCCGCAAGCGCGGAGGCGGCCTTAACCAGAGAGGCGGGCAGCCCCTTCAGTTCGGACTTGTTGTCAATCACCATCTGGTATGCGTTGGTTGCTGCCAGCACGTTGTTGCCAAACTTGAGCGTAAGAGTGGAAAGCTGCTCGTTTATGGCGCGGAAACGTTCCTGCTTCTCCAAAGGAAGAGCGGCACCTCCTCGCACAAAGCCCTTGTAGGTTTCCTCCAGCAGCCGCAAACGTTCCCCTTCCAAGTCAAGCCGTTCCCGCATGTCGTACACAGCCTTGACCCGTTTGAACAGAGCCTCGTTCAGGTTAATATCGTCACTGTGTGCGGAAAGCTTCGGGCTGATGCGTTCGGCGATGTCGTTCATCTCCTTGCTGTTGTTGGTCTCGCACATGTTGAAGAAGACCGCACTGACCTCGTTCAGCAGTTCGCCGCTGTACTCCAATGCCTCAATAGTGTTTTCAAAGGTGGGTTCCTGCGGATTGGAGGTGATGGCGTTCACCTCCTGTTTCTGCTGCCGCATACCCTCCTCAAAGGCAGGAATGAAGTGTTCGGGCCTAAGCCTGTCGAACGCCGGCACACCGTATGGGGTCTCCGGCTTGGAAAAAAACGGGTTGTCCATATCAAGGTTATTTTCTTTTTTCTGATGATGGCAGGAAACCAGCAGGCACGCCACCATCGCAAACAACAATTTATTATTCATATCCCAAACTATCAACTATCAACTATCAACTTTCAACTTTCAACTATCAACTATTAACTTTCAACTATCAACTATCAACTAATCCTTCACCACCTTCACCGTATTACGCCCAGCCCGGACAAAGTACATCCCCTTCGCCCAACCGGCAATATTAATCTGAAAATTTTCTGTAGCGGCATTCTCCGCACGATATATTTCGCGGCCTGTGAGGTCGTACACTGTGACCCGTCCGCCGTTTATTCCAGCCAGATACAGCACTGTACGTGCCGGATTTGGCCATACCTGCAACGAGGTTTCATCCAGGACATTCCTCACCGACAGTGTCGTACAGTCGAAAGTGCCTGAGGTGGCAGGGATAAAAATATCCTGCGTAGGGGAATAGGCGTAGCAGACACTCCAGCCCTTGTCCTTGGCATTTTCAGCATTGGAGGCCATGAATGCCATGCTGTTGGAGTCTGAGGGAGCTGATAGCGGGACAAAAAAACCGTAGGCCTGCTCCGGCAACGAACACATCAGCGCATCAAATGCCGCTGTGGAAAAGGCATTGCCATAACAATCCAACCTCTCCAGCTTAGGATTGTTTTTCACATCCAATGCGGTAATACCTGAACCATTGTCACTGCAGATGAATTCTTGGACATCACCATACACAATCACCTCCTCGCTCCGGGTGGTGAAGGTGACCCTGGTTATGGGGGAGGCCGCCTTTGAACCGACCGCCAACAAAGTGTCCCATGATCCGGAGACTATCCGCACCATGTCATATTGGTTCGCCGCCCAGAAGGAAAGGGTGATTTCCGCCCGGTTTCTGACGCCAAGTTTCATGCTGCAGTCCATGTTCAGCCCACAGTAATAATTGCCCTTGGTCTCAATCACATCTGGCCCGGTAAAAGGTAAGACACCCCATCCCTTTTTCCGTGCATTGGCTGCATTGGCTGACTTAAATTTGATGGAATTGGTGTCCTTAGTATCCAGCAACGGACAAAACACGGCAAAATCTTCCGATTTACGTTCCGGCAACGTGCACATCATCTGGTCGTAAGCGGAGGTGGAAAAGTCGTTTGCATGGCAATAAACTGAAGTCAGTTTGTCATTAACACGAAAATCCAGTGAAGTGAGCCTGTTCACAAAACAATATATGGAGTTCAGATTGGGATTCCGGCTCAAATCCAATGAGGTAAGGCTGTTATATGCACAAACCAACGCCTTCAAGTCATTATTACAGCGCAGATTCAATGTGGAAAGCCAATTATGGTCGCACTCCAAAATAACCAGAGACGGGTTATAGCTCACATCCAATTCTTGAAGATTGTTGCCACTACATGACAACCACTTCAGCCGGTTATTATTTCGCACATCCAACTGGTAGAGGTTGTTGTAACTGCAGTTCAGGTAAGTCAGGTCAGGATTTTGGCTTACATCCAAGTGGATTATTTTGCTGAAATTCGAATCACATCTGAACTGTGTGATGTCACCATAAATTGTCAGCTCACAAGGGATTGTGTCACCATCCAAAGCGATTTTAAAAAAATGTAACGCCGTATCCCGACACAAAATAACGGTATCAATGTCACCCGTTTCGAACCGAATCGGCGTAGAAGGAGATTTGACAGCACATCCGACCCTGATGGTCTGATTATACCCCCTGATGACAATGTAACGGTTCATGTTCTGTGCCCAAGCGGCTGAAAAAATGCTGCTAACAATCAGCAAACCAAAGAATATTCTTTTGAGACCCATAACTGTTTTTTAATAGTCCTATTGTATTTTATTATTTTGCAAAAATACAAATAAAACTGACATCGCACCCATACATGGTCAAAAAAACAACCATTTCACTACAGCAGTGCCAACGCGATGTGTGCGCAGGCCTCCGCATCGGCAAGCGCGTGATGGTGGTTCTCAAGGTTATAGCCGCAAGCGGCGGCGACTGTGTGCAGCTGGTGGTTCGGCAGCAGGCGTCCGAAATGGCGGCGCGAGGCGCGGCAGGTGCAATAAAATTTGTAATCAGGATAGTCCATCTGATAGACCCTGAACACAGCTTTCAGGCAACCCTCGTCAAAGGGGCTGTTGTGCGCCACTAACGGCAGCCCCTCTATCAACGGCTCAATCTGCCGCCAAACGTACGGGAACACCGGCGCGTTGTCGGTATCCTCATGCGACAGGCCGTGCACCTGCTGGCAGAACCAGGCGTAATAATTGGGTTCGGGCTGTATCAGGCTGTAGAATGTGTCGGTGACAATGCCGTTGCGCACAACAACGATGCCAACGCTGCACACACTGCACGGATTCCCGTTGGCAGTCTCGAAATCTATCGCTGCGAAATTGTTCAGCATCATTCCCTCCCTTTCCTATACAGCGCGGACATGCCACGGATCTCCTCGGCCATGGACCTCCGCAACGAGAGCGGCTCCAGCACCTCAACGGCGGAACCATGCGAAAGAAGCTCCTGACGGAAATCGAAGGTGGGTTTCAGCCGGTAGGAGAAGAGCGAATAGGTCTCGTTACGCTCCAACTCCTGCTGCGAGGCGTGCAGCGGTAGCGAACGGAAATAGTTCGCCTGAAACGCCTTAACCTTCAGCACAACCCGCTTCACCTCCAGCTCATCATCAGCAATGATGCCAAAACAGCAGCTGAAAAAATCCTCCGCGTCAAAGTTTTTCGGATACAGGAATGTTTCCGTGGAGATATCCATATTTTCCATCCGGTCCAACGCAAAAATGCGAAGAGTATGGTTTCCGTATTTTCCAAGCAGGTACCAGCGCCTGCGGAACATCTTCAGGGCGTATGGCTCAAAGTTGAAATAATGCACCGTCTCCGAACTCCAATACGGCCGGTAGTCGAACATTATCATGCTGTTGTTCCGCATCGCCTCCAGAATGTCCGAAAGGAATGATTTCGAGGAGGGCTGCTCCTCCAACAGGATGCGGCTGCGCAACGCACCGCACATGTTGATGCTGTTGTTGACCGAAACCGTCTCCAACATCCATTTCCGGAAACCGGACAGATCCTTCATTTCCGCCCTGTCCGCAATGTAATAGCTGTTGTCGGATTTGTGGCAGGCAATCTCCACGCCGAACACATCGGCAATCTGCTCCCGATGGTTCTGGAAGGTCCGCCATGCATAGGATTCCCCACCGGACATCTCCGTCCGCTCCCACCTGTCATTTATCTCCGAAAAGGTTATGCCACTGTCCCCCTCATTTGAGACAGTGTCTATCAGCCAGATGTATTTTTTTATCAGTTCCGAGACCATGATTTGTACCTTTAGTTTTCAAACGCTGCAAAAATAAACAACAATTATGCCAAACTATGGCATAATTGCATTATTTCGTGCAGAAAAATGTAATTTTTCACATTTTTCCGCACATAATCCGCAACAATAATCCGTCTAAAAATGCAATTTTTCGGAATTGAATTCCGAATTTTTTTATAATTTTCGGAATTGTATTCCGAATTTTCGTATTTTTGCAAAAACAAAACAGAGATGATTCAACGGTTATTGGACAAAGATAGACTTTTGGAAGACAGTACCTTCCTGTTTGGTGCGAGTCAGACTGGAAAATCCACTCTGCTGTTGGAACTCTTTCCGGATGCACATTTTTAT
>JAEEGI010023179.1_pt1 | contig 12217 bp, 7 predicted proteins | sample 8958751 | NCBI WGS metagenome assembly JAEEGI01 (sample SAMN16246545, study PRJNA631951) | gut metagenome | biome: gut microbiome; feature: rumen; material: KS-attached | host: Bos | place: Iran: Karaj | collected 2018-10 | reverse complement strand
ATAAATTTATATTATCTTTATAAATAACTTTACCTTTATTTTTATTTTCTTCCTTTTCTTTTTCTTTTTTTCTAATTTCTATTTCCTTTTTTTTTTTTTTTTCTAAAAACCAATTAATCATTATTTTATTATGTTCTTTTCTCATCTTTTTTTCATGATCACTTTTTTCACTTCTTTTAAACATTAAATTACATCCATATATATTAAAATCACATTTAATTTCTTCAAGAGGACATTCATTTTTAACATGTTCATTTAAATCTTCTCTTAAAATTTTTTTTTTACATTTACATTCAATTTCTTCCTTAATACACTCTTTATGATGATTGCTTTTATTTATTTTAGGAATTTTTTTATGACATTTATTACACTCAATTAAAAAATAATCACATTTTAGATCATGTTCATTTTGTTCTTTTCTTTTTATTTTCATTGAGCAACCTTTATTTTTACAATCTATGATTTCAAACAAACAATCCTTTAATATGTGATTTTTTCTTTTTGAATATTTTCCTTTCCATAAACATCCATTGTTTTTATTAGTACAATAACAATCTTGTTGATTTATTAAATTTTCAACTAATTCAAAAACTTTAAATTTTTCAGGATTAAGATTATTTTTTCCAACTGGACATAATAATACTTTTTCTTTGTTATTATTAATATATATATTTATACATTGTCTGCAAAAAACATGTGAACAATTATCTATTATTGGTTCAGAATAAATTCCCTTACATAATGGACATATCATTTCTTTTATTTTTTCTTGACTTTCTTCAGGGAAATCATCTAATGATAATTGTTTTTGATATAGCATTTTATATTAATATTTGAAAGAGATAATTTATAGAATTTGTTTCAATAATAATTTTTTTTTAAATTTTAAGGTTTTTATTTTATGTTTATTTTTTTGAATTATTGAAAAAACAATTTTAAAATCTCTTTCCCTTTCAAAGAAGAATTTATGTTAAAAAAAGAAAATAATATTTTGAGAAGAATTTTATGTACAAATAAATAAATGTTTTTACGTTAAAAATAATTTATTTGAATCAAGAAATCTTTCATTGACAAACATTTTGATAACTATATATCAAATAAATATTTATTATTTCAACTTCAATTTAATTGATGAATAGCATCTATTTTTGCTTGAATAGATTCAATTAACATATCACCAACTTGATCTCCTATTTGAGGATTAAATTGATAACCTCCATTTAATTTCATATATAATCTTTTTTGTTTAACTTCCTCATCAAGATGATCTACTTGAACTTTAAAATAGTCTAATTGTTCCATTAGATCTCCAGTTTGATTACCTGAATTTTTAATATTCAATTTAATAATTCTAGGAGATTTTTTTTTACCTTCTAAATCTCTTTGTTTTATTATTTCATCTAAATAATTTATTGGTTTCTCTGGTTTTGGATGTAGAATTTGAATAGGCTTTAAAAATTTTTTCTTTTTTTTTAAAATTGAATACAATTCTTCATCTTCATTAATTTTATTATATGAATCAATATTACTAACTGATAAAGTATGGACTCTTTTTGGTGGCGAAACATAAAAAATTTCATTTCTTTTTTTATTATTTTTTTCTGTTAATATCACACTATTTCTATCTATTTTTTTCATTGATATTTCTCTTAAACTTTTTAATTTTTGATTAACTAAAGGTTTAGGAATATTATTTTTAGAATATTCTAATTTTTCTTTTTCTAATTCTGCTATTTTTCTTTTTTTTTCTTCATAATTATATTTTTCTTTATCTTCTTCTTCACATATCTTTGCTAATTTACTTTTAAAAGTTGGTAAAATTTGACTTCTATTATTCCACATTTGATGTAATTGTTTGTTTTTTTCTTTTATTTCTTTATCTAAAATCTCTTTTTGTTCTTTTCTTCTTTCTGAAAGTTCTTTTATTTCATCTAATGTTACAAAATTTTTTTTTTGTAAATTTACTCTATCTACCATCATTTGTTCATTTAGATCAAATCTTTCTTTATTTCTATAATATAAATATTCGTTTTTAGCTTTTTTATTTATTTCTTTTATAAATGGTTTTACTTTTTTTATCTTTTCTTCTGTTTCATTTTTCCTTTTTAAAAATATTTGATGTTCTTTTTCTTTTTTTTCTTGAAATAATTTTTCTTTATTTTCAATATTTTCTTTTTCCATTTTCTCAAGTAATTTTTCTCTTTTTTGAGATGTAATTAATTTATCTTTTTTTATTTTTTCTTTTATTTCTTTTGACTGTTTTTCATATTCTTGAATTTTTAACCTATATTCTTCTTTATCTTTTTCAAAATTTTCCAAATATTTTGATAAAATTTCTTTTTTTGAAGGTTTATTAACTGCTGTTATTTCTTCAATTTGATTATTAATATTTTCTAATTTTTTTTGTAATAAATTTGTTTTATCTTTAATTGAATTTATTTTTGCAATTCTAATATTTTTTTCAACAATTGAATTATTAATTAAACTTAATCCTTCTTCTTCTATTAATTTTTTATTTTTTTCTAATTTTACAATTGAATTTATTGTGTTTTCTTCTGAAATTTTTAATAATTTTAATTGCTTTTCTTCTTCTTTAGTAAGATTATTTTTTGACTGATTTTTTATATTCATTTTTTTATTTAATATTTCTTTTAAATTCATTGGAGAATCTTTTACTTCAATATCTGAATTTTTATCTTTAAATTCTTTTTCAAAACTTTCTTTTGCTTTTACTATTCCTGTAGATGCTCCTTTTTTTAAATTTTCATCTACTTCTAAATTATTTAATTTTTCTTTTAAAAAATTTTTCCTATTATTTTCCTTTTTATTTATTGTTTCAACCTCAGTTAATAATACTTTCTCTTTTTCTTCAGTCAATAAACCTTTCTCTTTATTTTGATTTAACTCATTGATATTTTTATTTTCATTCATTGCTAATTTTATATTATCTACGTTAAAAGTTTTTTTCCCTTCTTTTTGTTTGAATTCTTCTTTTTTTACATTTTGGTTTCTAGTTTTTCTATTTGACATTTATATTTTTCAAAACTTAAAAATTTTGATTATTTTTTTTTTAATAATATATATGAATACAAAAATACGTCAAAAAAAACCAAAATCAAAAAAATTAAAAATATTTTTTTCAATATTTTTAGTTGGTATTGCTTTTTTAATATATTATTTGAAAAAACTAATTCCCAATTTCAGAGACAAAGATTCCGTTTATTCTTTACAAATTCAACAATTTTTTATATCTGATATTACAATATTTTTAAACATATCTAAATTTTCAAATCATTTTTTTTTATTTTTGTTTTTTATAATATTAATCGATAATTATACAAATATTTTTATGTCTTTTTTATTAATTCAAATAGTTTCTCTAGGTTATTATTTTTCTTCAATCATTAAATTATTTTTTAATGATGAAAACCCTTTTATTGTTTATAATAATAAAGAAATATATGAATGTGGTTTAGGTTGGGGATTATCTTGTGATAATATAACAGTATTAACTCCTTTTTTATTATTTTTATGGGATATTATTTCTATAAAAAGAATGAAAAAACTTAAAATTTTTTCTTTTTTTCTTTTTTTAATTTTATTGATTTTTAATAGCTTATCGGAAATTATCAAAGGAACTCACTTTTTAAGTCAAATAATTTTTAGCTTTTTAATAGGTTTTGCAATATATCAATTTATTTGTGGATTAAATTTAAATATAGAAAAAGGTGATAGTCTATATATTTTATTAAAGCATTATTATAGTTATTTCCTATTTAATTGTTTTTTAATTATTGTTTCATTAGTTTCATTCATTTATTCTATTGAAAAAAATTCAGAGAAAATGAAAAATATTTATTGTCAACAAAAACATAACAAAAGCATTAATTTCGGAGAAAAAAATGGGAATAATATAATAAATAAAGGAAGTTTTCTTTTAATTTCAATATTTATTGGAAATATTTTTTGTTATTTTTCCTTAAAATGTCAATTATTTTTCACTTTAAAAAACAATCAAAATCTCTGGTTATTGTATAATTTTAATGAAATGGTAATTTCTTCAAACACTTCTAATATAAGTGAATCTTCAATAGTTATACTGGGAGAAACAAAATGGAATAAAACTTCTCATAAAATATCATTTTTAAGATTAATTATTTCTTTGTTTTTTTCAGGAATATATTTTATTCCTTATTTTCTAATAAGCTGGAATCAAAATTATTATAAGATATTTTTTATAAAATTTCTTTTACCATTCTTTCTTTTTTATTTTGGTCATTTCTTCTTTTTCAAAACAATCATAAAAAATACATCTTTAATAAACTTCACATTATTTATTCAAATAGAAGAAAAACAAGAAAAATTATTAAATATATCTTTTTAAAAATTATAATTAAATTATTTTTAAAAAAATTAAAAAAAATTAAATTTCTGATAAGAATTTATTCATTTCAGCAGCATCTTCTAAAATAATATCATTCTTTTTCCCTTCAATAGCATTAATTTCATTAATAACAACAGTAATTTCTTTAATTTTATTTTCTGCTTCTTCAATTTTTGATTTTAAATCTTCATTTATTGCTTGTTCTTTTTTAATTCTTTCTTGAATTGAAATCACTTGATTTTGTTTCACAACATTAATATGTCCTGCTGCATTTTGAACGTCTTGAACTTTTTTATCTGTTTCTATTTTCATATAATCAATTTCTGATTCCGCTGAACTTAATTCAGATTTCATTTCTTTAATTTGATTTTCTAAATTTTTCTTCATTTTCTTTGAATTTATTAATTTTTCATTTAATCCTTTTATTCTCAAATCTAATTCTTTACTCAACTTTACTAATTCTTTATAATCTAAATCTTTTTTTTGATTTATTTCTTTTTGAGTTTCATACTCCTTTTCTGAATTTTCTACTTCCTTTTTTAATGTTAATAATTTTTCTTTTGCAACACTATAAAATTCTTTTAATTGATTTTGAACATCTGAATTTAAATTTTTAGAAGCATTCAAAGAATTTTTTGTTGATTGTTTCTTTGAGCTCATTTATATATATTTTTTTATATTTTGAATATTTATTAATATTTATATATATTTTTGTTTATTTAATTTTTAATCATTTTTATTGAATTATAACTTAAATTTTTACAACAACGACTCTATAGGAAGTTAATCTATTTAATTCTTCCTCAATATCATATAAAGATTTTTCAATTTCTCCTTTTCTTTCAATTTGTCTTTTTGATAATCTAGCAATTGGCATTTGAAATAATTCATCTTCTAATTCCTTTTTCATATTTGATAATTCATTTATTCTTTCTTTTTTTTCTTCTTCTGGTAAAATTCTTGTTCCTCTTGGTAAATGTTTTTCCTGTTCTAAAAATTTTTCTTCTTCTTTTTGAAGTCTTGTCTCTTCTTTCCTTCTTATTAAATATTCTGGTATTCTTCCATAGTCTTTATGAAGATTTACATTTGAAAAGGTTTCTTTTATTAATTTTGAATCTTGATTAATTGAAGGTAATTTTAAACTTTGATTTAAATAAAAATTGTTATAATAATTAAAAGATGGATTTCTTTCTAAAAAGTTTTTCACATTTAAATTTCTTTTATCTAAATTTACTTTTGATGATTGAGCTCTTGATTGATTTATTTTAAATTTTGGATTTATTTGTTGATTTTTTTCATATTCATATAATCTTGAATTAACTTCATAAAGTTTATTTTTCTTTTGATTGGAATTCATTAATAATAATTGTAGAGCTTCATTCTCCTTTCTAAGTCTTTCCTCCTTCATTTGATATTCCTTTTCACGGATAAAATCCTTATTTCTTTTTATATGATTTGGTTTCCCATTAAATAAATAATTATATGAAATATTATTTGTAAAATAATTTACTGATGGTTTAAATGATTTTTTTATTTTTTTTTTTTCATTTGAAATATTTGTATCTCTATCTCTACAATAATCACAATATCTATATCGAGATATATTTAATTTTGAATTAGAATAATTTTGATTTAATTCTGAATTAATATTATTTGTATTGATATTGTTACTAATCTTATTTTCTTCTAACTTATTTGATTCCCCAGAATTATTTGTGAGAATTTGATTTGAAAAATCTTCATTGCCTTTATATATATATAAATTAGAAATCATATTTCTTAAACTATCCATTTTTTATATAAAGGAAAATTTAACGTATAGTATAAATTTTCAAATAATTTTTTATTAAATATTTAATTTTATATAATTTTTAACTTTAAAAAAGTGCTTTCTTTTAAAATTATTATAAATAAGTATTTTAATTGTTCCTTATTTAAAGAGATTATTTTTGATTTTCTAATACATTTTAATTTAACTTTCATTTTTTTATGATAAACATTTATTGTTGAGAAAAATAAAGATATTGTATTAATTAAGTTTCAGAAATTCCAAAAAAATTCATTAATTTCAATATTTTCAGAAAAACTGATAAATTGAATAAATATTTTACTCAAATAATAAAACTTATTTATTGATTTAAAATTTATTTAATTTTACAAAATCATTTTTGTCATTTTAATTATTCTTAATATATTATCATGATTTACATCGATATTTTATCACCTTTTAAATCATTTTTCAATCTTAATTAATTTCATTAAAATATGCATTTACTGTTGAAAAGTTTACAAATGAGGTACTTTTGTATCATTATCTACATATAATTAATCTCCACTAATTTTTTTTATTATATATTAACATAGTTCTTTGTAAGAATTTTATTTGTGTGTAATATTAATTTAAATAATATAAAGAAAGTCAGATTTTTTAGGTTTACTAATTTTTCCAAAATTAAAATAATTTTAAATAATTAAAATTTAAAAAATGTTTTTCAATTTTTTTTTAATTATTTATACATCTTCCAATTCTATTAGTTGTTTAGATAAATTTTTTTTATTTTTATTTTCATTTTTATTATCAACATCGAGGAATAATAAAATAATATAAAAACATTTTAATAATATCAATAAAATTGTAATATTAAGAGCTTTTTTTTGAAAATCGATTAATTTAATCATATTAGATATTACTTTAGTGATTAATTCATTAACAATTTGTGTTTGGAGTATTTTTATATAATTATTTAATTGATTTATATAAGACTTTGTATGGTAACAAAAATAAATCATTAAAGAAATTAAAAACATTCTGTGCAAATATGTACAACAATATTTTTTATATTTTTGAAAATATAATAAATTTCCAAGAATAAACATTATACTAACAAATATTAAAATAGATATTTGCATTTTTAAATTAAATTCCTCGTGAACTGAATTTCCTTTAGTATGTAAGATTTCTTCAACTACTTTATTACTGATTTCTGGATTATTATAAATATATCTTGTATAATGTATTAAATAAAAAATTACATATCCAAATAAAAATAATGTCATAATCATTAAATAAAAAAATAATACACAATTAAGAAATCCATTTAAGTAAGGATATAAAATTTTTTTTTTTGTAGAATTATTTTTCCTTTTATAATCCATTTATTAAAAAATCACGAATTATTCAATTTAAAAAAATTTTAATTTTTATAATATAATTTTTTTATTGAAAATCTATTCAAATAAATATACATTAATAAAGTTTTCAAAATTAAATGAAGGAGACAATTATTTTGATTGTTTTGAATAAAATATAAATTATTTCTTGTTATAGGAATGTCTCATAAAAAAATCTATTTTTTGTTCTTATTTTTTATCATATATAGTATATTCAAAAATCAAATGTATTTTTATTAATTGTTAGTAAATCAAAAATTCAATAATTTCTGAATTCAAATTAAATAAATAAAATAATTTAAACCAATACCAAGAAGAATCAAGAGTATTTATATAACAAAATTGAAATAAAATATACTATATAATATTTACAAATTTAAACTATCAAAAAAACTTTGAGATTAGATAAAATAATTTTAATTAATGATTCAAAAGGAAATAAAATAATTGATTCAAATATGGACATATATAAATGAAGAGAAATGATAATTAAAGGAAATCCTCAATAATATGAATGAAATTCCTATGTAAATTTTTTTAAAAATACAAATTCAAGCCGAGATATATTATTTAATACTATTTATTCTGGGACAATAGACATTTTTGAATTAATCATATTAACAGAAAGGAATTAATTCCTATGAAAAAAAGAACAATATTTATCTTCAATAATTAAGAGAAAAAAAAGATTTTCAAAATTTTCAATTATATCATAAAAAAATGAAGATTTATATTCAATTATAAATTTAGAAATATTTATTTTCTCTTTGGTGATAATAAATATTTTCTTATAATTTTTGATAATGTAATAAATCTAAAAAATAAAATTTTAAGGGTTTAATATTTCTTATGTTTAGAAATATATTTCTTTATTAAGAAAGATAAAGAATAATGAGTTAAACAAAGATTTAAAAATTGAATACAGAAAGCAAAGATTGACTTAATTAATTATTAGAGTAATATTTTTAATCTAACTTAAAATTAATACTTCTTTTATAATTAAAAAAAATGGACTCAAGTCCAAAAAATAAATATATTTTCCAGGCATTATTAGCAAAAAAATGCCATAGATACAAAGATATGATTTCAATTCTTGAAGAATATGCAGAAAAAAAAGAAACAGAATTAAATAATGAAGAAAGAAATTTATTAGCTCTTGCTTATAAAAATAAATTAGAAATATATAGAAAAGTTTTAAAGCAATTAAAATTAAAAGAATCAAATGAAAAAAACAAAGAAGCAGATAATTTTTTAAATTATTTAGAATATAAAGAAATATATGAAAATAAAATGATAGAAAAAGTAAAAGAAATGATAAATTTTATTCGTCAATTATTAGAAAAAACAGAAGAAAAAGAAGGAAAACTTTTATATTATAAACTAATAGGAGATTTTAATAGATATATAGCTGAATTTGCTAAAGGAGATTTAAGAGAACTAGCAATTAATGAATGTATAGATTATTATCCTAAAGCTTATGAAATGGCAAAAGAACTTAATCCTTTAAATATTATTTCACTTGGTACTAAATTAAATTATTCAGTTTTTCTTTATGAAACTTTAAATGAAAGAGAAAAAGGGATTGAAGTTGCTTATGATAGCTTTGAAATAGCATGCAGACAAAAAACTAGAGATAATGTTGATAATAAGGAAGTTAATGCCTTTATAAATATGTTTAAAGATAATATTATTGATTGGAGACAAAGAAGAGACAATCAAAAAAAAAAGAATAAAAATATTATTTAATTATTAAATTAGGTAAATATAAATATTTTTATTTATTTTTTTTAATGATATTTAAATTATAAGATAAAAATTTCAAAATAATTTTTTCAAATAAATTCATTCTATAATTTCATTGTTATTTATCAGAAATTCTTCATATAATTTACCATTCATTCTATTATTTCTTTCTCCATAAATGAATAATTTATTCCTATTAAATGGAATAATACTAACTAAATTATGTCTTAAATTTACAAAAATTTTAAAATAATCAATTTAATAAGTTAGTATTAGCTTTAAGGCAATTGAAATTAGTTATTTAGTCTAAGTATATTAAATAAATAATGTAATTTATAAATTTATTACTTTATCATCTAACTATAATAATGGATAAATAAACATATTCTTATGAATTAATTTTTCTAATATTACTTTTTTAGTAAAAGTTAAGCTTATTAAGTCAAAGATAAAATAAATTGTACTTAATATGGTTTTTGTCTATTCCTTTAAAGAATTTTATTTATTATTATAATCTATTAAAACGTTTTAAAACTTTGAATATTTTCAATTCTCTTTTTTGTTTAGTTGAAAAAGGTTGTTATATAAATCAATCAGAACAAGAAAAAATTTTTGAAGAGTTTCTTAATGGATTACAATATCTTGATAATCTTTTATGTTTGATTCTTATATTAAATATGTGATTCATTTTTCACATTCAGGTCAAAAACTTTTTTTACTATCAAAACAATAATATGAATTTCAAGTTAAAGAAAGTTTGACAATCACTTTCATAATTCTAATTATTATATTTTAAATATTTAAAAATATCTATTTTTGAACTATCAAAAAAGTATCTTATTATTACTATTATTTTAAAAAGATTTTTATTTTTATCCTCCTCCATTTAAAAAAATAATATAAAAACAAGATTAAAAGATAATAAAAAAGTAAGTAAAAGATAAATATAATAAAAAAAATTTTAAAAAATAATAAAAAAATCTCAACATTAAATCCTCTTTATTTAAATAACCAAATACCTCATACCTCTTGCATTAAGATATTTTCTTAATTCACACATATCACTTCCCCATTTAATATAATCTTTCTTATAAGTAGTATCAAAAACTCCAGGAGCATTATCAGCAGGAATTAAAGCAGTATTTTCTCCTTTAGCAGTATTAATAAGAGGATCCTTAGGGAAATAATTAGGATCATTCAAATCTTTTTCAGTATAATCATCTCCATAAGTGGTTCTAGGATCTAAATCACCATAAAACTTCAAAGTAGCTTTTGCAAAATCAAGAGGTTCTCTACCTTTATAATATTTAGGATCATAAGCAGGATAACTTTCAGTATAATTAGGAACTCCTCTTAAAGGAACATTGATATCAGGGATTTTATCTTCTTCTGAATCAGGAACAGGAACCATTGCTCCCCAATTAGGATATTGTCTCTTATAAGTTGATTTACCCATAAAAGGAATTTTATATGGCTCTTCAACTTCTTTTGGCTTTGGATCTTGCTTTACTTTAAATGGTTTGTAATCCATTTTCATTGTTGATATTAAAGATGTTGGAATATGTTCTTTATATGCACCTTCAAAAGCATTGTGTTTTGAACGATTATAAATATCATCTGGATTCTCTGGGTCGTTTGTTTTCCAATCATAATCATCTTTGTATGTCGTGTTTAAGTTTTTTCCATATGGTAAAGGGTTGAAAAAATCCTTACGGAGACGACGAACTATGCATTTCCCACATGTACATGGTGGGACTTTTGTTTTTGTTCCATTTATTGTAACTTCCAACATTTTCATTTTTTTTTATATGATTTATTTAATTTTTTGATGGATCATTTATTTTTTAATTATTTATTTTGATTATTTTTTTAATTGTAAATATGGGTTAGATTAAAGTGTAAATTTTTATTATTCAATAAAAAAAATATAATTATTTAATAAGATATTTTTTTATTATTTCAATTCTCTTGTCCAATAATTCAATTAAATCTTTATATGTCCATTAGGATTTAATTCTAGCTTTTTTGTATTACAAATTCCAAAATGATTTAAATTTAGCTCTTTTTATTTGTTCTTTTAATTAAACTGCCTAAATTAGACAGAATTTTTTTTTAAATTATTTTCTTTATTTTCAAAACTGTTTTAAGTGAAAAAAGACTAATTTCATTTTTTTATAGAATTATTATTATTTTTTCTATTTAAATAATTTTTAGTGATTTATTTGTAAATCTTTTTTTAAAAGGATTAAATTTTGATATTTTAGAAGTCTTTTTATAGAGAAATTGAAGAAGTTTTATTTGATTTTTTCAATTATTCCTTTTCTCTTCAATTTTGTTTTTATTATCCAATATAAGTTCAAATAATTGATTTGAATTTTTTATTCCTTTTTCTTAGTTTAGTTTTAATTTTATTCATTCCCATTTTTTAATATTTCATTTTTACTATTTAAATTTATCATTATATATTATTTTGATATAAAATTTGGGATTTTATACTATTGATATTGTATCATTTGTCATTTTTTTTATTTAATTGTTATTTTTTTGATTTAAATTCATAAAAAAAATATTCTTAGATGAGGTAACAATAAAAAGATTATATAGAAAAATGAAAGTATGTGAGGAATTATATTTTCGAAAGGAATTAAGAGAATATCAAGTTTAAATTCATTAAAAAAATAATGAAAATTAAAAGACTAGATATGATTATATTATATTTATAATGATTCAAAAAAGAATAATTGGTTTAATATAAAGAATTATTCCACAATTTATAAATAAAATAAAATATTACAAGAAATATTGAAAAAGCCAAATAAAAAGAAAATAAACTTTTATATTATTGCCTTCAAGAATGTTAGAATTTGATAATATTTAATATATATTATATACAAGTAACTTCTTTAATGATTTATATTT
>JAEEGI010023174.1_pt1 | contig 12218 bp, 8 predicted proteins | sample 8958751 | NCBI WGS metagenome assembly JAEEGI01 (sample SAMN16246545, study PRJNA631951) | gut metagenome | biome: gut microbiome; feature: rumen; material: KS-attached | host: Bos | place: Iran: Karaj | collected 2018-10 | reverse complement strand
GTACATGCCTGCCATCAACCCTTCGGCACGATAGGCGTCCATGACATAGCGCAGCACGTCGGCGCGGGGATTGCCCTTGAAGCCGCTGTTGGTGACCTTGTAGTCGGTGGTGCGGGTGTCGAAGAGGCAGAAGCCGTCGTGGTGCTTGGTGGTGAAGACGACGTACTTCATGCCGGCTTCGCGCGAGACGCGTGCCCACTGCCTAGGGTCGAACTGCGTGGGATTGAAGTCGCGGCTGAGGCCCCAGTACCACTGTTTCTCCTCCTCGTAGGTGCGGGTGGTGTCGGGCGTGATCCAGTCCTCGCTGGTAATTTGCCACGATTCGACCATGCCGGGCACGGAATAGACGCCCCAATGGAGGATGATGCCGAACTTGAGGTCCTGCCAGGCCTGGAGCTTGGCAAGGACGTCGGGTTCCTTGGGCCATTGGTAGGGCTCGTCCTGGGCACTGAGTTCAAAGGAGGGGGAGAGGAGGATGGTACAAAGAGTGAGGAAGGTCAAGAGGTGTTTCATGAATCTATCTTTTTTTTACGAAATAAGGTTTTTCTTTATCACGAATTAGAGAATTGAAGAATTATAGATTTTGGGGGAATATTGGTCCAATTATAATTCTCAAATTCTCTAATTCGTGACAGAAAAATAGAATACGTGCGACGGGAGATTACTCGTAGCGGATGGCTTCGATGGGGTCGAGATTGGCGGCCTTCTGGGCGGGGATGTAGCCGAAGACGATGCCGATGATGGTGCAGACCACGAAGCTGAGGATGACTGACCAGAACGGTACGGAGGTGGGGAGACCGAACAGGCTGGTGGCGAGCGCGGATATGCCGTAGCCCAGCAACACGCCCAGCAGGCCTCCCGTGATACTTATGAGGATGGACTCGATGAGAAACTGCACGGAGATGTCGATGCTGCGGGCGCCTACCGACATGCGGAGACCAATCTCCTTGGTGCGCTCGGTGACCGACACGAGCATGATGTTCATGATGCCGATGCCTGCAACGAGGAGCGAGAAGGCGGCTGCCACAACGAGGATGATGGTGATGGAGTCCATGGTCGATGACATGGTTTCCATCATCTCGGCCTGCGAATTGATGGTGAAGTCGTCAACGGCATCGTCCTTGAGCTTGTGGGTGCGACGCAAGACGGTGGTGAGTTCCTCGATGGTCTGGTCGGTGGTCTCTTCGGTGAGCGATGAGACGTTGATGGACTGGAAATAGGTCTGGGCAAGCAGTCGCTTCATGACGGCGGTGTAGGGCATGATCATGAGGTTGTCCTGATCCATGCCGAACGAGTTGTAGCCCTTCGACTTGAGCACGCCGATGACGCGCACGGGTGTCGATTTGAAGCGGATGGTCTTGCCGATGGGCGACTGTCCGTCGGGGAAGAGGTTATCGACGAGCGTCTTGCCGATGATGCAGACCTTGGCAGCTGTCTGCACATCCTGTTCGGTGAACGCGGTGCCGTCCTGGATTTCCCACTGGCGGATCTCGAAATACTCGAGGCTTTCGCCGTAGGCGGTGGTGTTGTAGTTGTTGGCACCGTAGATGGCCTGTCCGCCCGACTGGACTTCGGGCGAGATGTACTTGACGTATTTGCACTCGTTGCGGATGGCCTCGTAATCCTCCTGCTTGAGTGTCTGCATCGACGAGGGGTCCATGCGCACGCCGCCACGACGGTCGGCGCCGGGACGGATCATGATGATGTTGGTGCCCATCTGCGAGATGTTCTTGCGGACGGCTTCCTTGGAGCCTTGTCCGATGGACATCATGACGATGACGGCAGCCACACCGATGATGATGCCGAGCATGGACAGGAACGAGCGCGCCTTGTTGTTCGAGAGGGCCTTGATGGCCACCTTGAAGATCATGCCGAGCAGGCTCTCGTCGCGATAGCGCCGGTAGAGGAGGAAGGCTACAACGAGGATGGCTATTAGGATGATGATGTTCATTGTTTGGGGTTTGAGGGGTTAAGAGGGCGGGATGCCGGGATATCGGGATATCGGAATATCGGGATGACGGGATATCGGGATATCGTTAATTCGGGGGGCGGGAGAGGAGCCTTCTAAGCTTAGTCCTTCTTGGGGAGTTTTGCGAGGGCTTCTTCGGCGTTGAGGATGTTGCGGTTGATGGTGTCGGACTGCACCTGGCCGTCGCGGAGGAAGATGTTGCGCGAGGAGTACTGGGCAATCTCGGGGTTGTGCGTCACGAAGATGATGGTGTGGCCCTCGTTGTAGAGCTTCTGGAAGAGGACGAGCATCTCGAACGAGGTGCGGGTGTCGAGGTTACCGGTGGCTTCGTCGGCGAGGATGATGGTGGGGTCGTTGACGAGTGCGCGGGCGATGGCTACACGCTGCATCTGACCGCCGGACATCTGGTTGGACTTGTGCTCGAGGCGGTCGCCGAGGCCGACTTCGACGAGTGCCTTGATGGCACGGGCGCGGCGCTCCTTGGGCTTGACCTTGGCATTGTACATCAGGGGCAGCTCGACGTTCTCGACGGCTGTGGTCTTGGCGAGCAGGTTGTAGTTCTGGAAGATGAAGCCAATCTTGCGGTTGCGGAGCTTGGCTCGCTGGTTGCTGCCCATCTTGCGCACCGACACGCCGTCGAGATAGTATTCGCCCGAGGTGGGCGTGTCGAGGCAGCCGATCTGGTTGAGCAGGGTGGATTTTCCAGAGCCTGATGTGCCCTGGATGGTCACGAACTCTCCTTCGTAGATCTTGAACGAGACACCACGCAGCGCATGGACCACCTCGTCGCCGACCTTGAAGTCGCGGCACACGTCCTTGAGTTCGATGACGACTTTTCTATTGTCTTCACTCATATGTTGAGGGTTAAGAGGGGTTCGAGGGGTTAAGAGGGGTTAAGAGGGGTTTGAGGGGTTAGCGCCTGTTGTTACGACGTGGACCTGGCATGAACGGGTTGTTGTTCTGCTGCGGCATCTGCGGCATTTCGGCGTTGCCATCGTTGATGACGGCTTCGTTGATGACCTCCTGGCCTTCGCTCACACCGGAAGTGATCTGGGTGAGGATGCCGTTGGAGGCACCCATCTGGACGGGAAGGGCCTTGATGGTCTGACCGTCGCGATACCAGAGCTTGGGACTATGGCCTTCGGCGGGTTCGATGACATCGCCCTTCATGACGGCTGTCTCGCGGGGGAAGTAGCGCAGGGCCTTGGCGCTGACACAGAGCACGTCGTGGAGTTCGAGGGTGAAGATCTCGACATTGGCGGTGAGACCTGGCATCAGCTTGAGGTCGGGATTGGGTGCCGAGATGACCACCTGATAGGTGACAACGTTGGAGGAAGTGGTGGCCTGCTGGCGAACCTGCGTGACGCGGCCTTCGAACTTGTCGTTGGGGAATGCATCGACGGCGAAGGAAACGCGCTGACCTACCTTGACGCCGCCGATGTCGGCTTCGTCAACGTCGGCAATGACGCGCATGTCGGTGAGGTCCTGTGCGATGGTGAAGAGGGTAGGCGTGGTCATCGATGCGGCCACGGTCTGTCCTTCCTCGACTTCGCGGCTGAGAATCACGCCGTCGATGGGCGAATAGATGTAGGCATAGGAAAGGTTGGTCTGTGCCTCCTGCACGCTGAGCTTTTGGGCATCGTAGGAGACACGTGCCTTGTCGTAGGAGAGGCGTGCCGACTCGAATTCGTCGTCGGAGATGTACTGCTTGTCGTGCAGTTCCTTCATGCGGTTGAAGTTGTTGCGCTGATACTCCATCTCGTTCTTGGAGCTGGAGAGCTGTGCATTGGCGCTGGCGAGGCGCGACTTGAGGTTGGTCTTGTCGAGCTCGGCGATGAGCTGGCCCTTCTTGACCTCGCTGTTGAAATCGACGTAGATCTTGTCGATGATGCCGGAAACCTGGGTGCCTACCTCGACCTCGGTAACGGGTTCGATGGTTCCGGTGGCTGTGATACTGGTGTAGATATCGCCCTTCTGCACCTGCTCGGTGCTGTAGGTCACCTTGTAGTCGTGACCTCCGCAGCTGGCGAGGAGGGTGCAGCCGGCGAGGGCGAGGACGATGTTTTGGATTGTAGTTTTCATATTTTTGGGTTATTTTCGGGATTTTTCGGGGTGGGGGATTCGGGATATCGGGATTTCGGGATATCGGGATTTCGGGATAGCGGGAGGAGGGGTGGAAACTGGTTATTGGCCGGTGTAGAAGTCGAGGAGCTCGAGGTCCATGAGGGCGGTGTATTTCGACTGGAGTGTCTCCTGCTTGGCGCGGAGGTAGTTGTTCTTTTCGGTGAGGAGGTCGATGACCGACTCGAGGCCGACGTTGTAGCGTTCCTCCATCATCTCGAAGCTCTCCTTGGCCGAAGCTTCGCTGGCGATGGCACTCTGGTAGCGCGACTGGGCGGAGAGGATGTCGAGGTGGAGCGATGCGATGGTGTTCTGGAGCTTGAGCAGGGCGTTCTCCTGATTGAGCAGGGCGTTGCTGTACTGGATCTTGGCGCGGTCGATGGACGAGCGTGTGCGACGATTGTCGAGGATGGGCACGGAGATGCTCACGCCGACGTTTTCGCGCATGTGGTCCTTGATCTGCGTGCCGAAGTCGCTCTTATAGACGTTGCCGTTGCTGGAGCTGACGCCGCCATTGAGCGAGATGGAGGGCATATAGCCGGCCTTGGCAATCTTGGTCTGCAGTTCGGCGGACTTGGTCTGCAGTTCGGCAGCCTTGACGTCGGGCAGATTGTTGAGCGCCATCATCTCGGCATCGGCTACGGAAGGAATGATGGAGAGGACGTCCTCGTCGCTGAAATCCTGGTAGTTGATGCTGAAGTTCGCGTCGGGGCTGAGCTGGAGGAGCTGCTTGAGCGAGAGGATGTTGGAGGCCTCGGTGTTGCGAGCGGTGACGAGGTTGTACATGTTTTGCTGGAGCTGGCTCTCCATCTGGGCGACATCGACCTTGGTGCCCTTGCCGACATCGACCTTGGCCTTGGTGCGGTCGAGCTCGCGCTGAGCTACAGCGACGATCTCCTCGTTGGTCTGCACGCTCTCGTGGGCATAGAGGATCTGATAGTAGGCCTGGATGATCTGCACCTGGATGTTGTTGGCAGTCTGCTGGGCCTCGAGTTCGGAAGCCTGCTTGTTGATCTTGCTCTGCTTGAGCGTACGCCAGTTGGCGCCGCCGTCGAAGAGCGTCATGTTGGCCGACAGGTTGTAGGAACCGTTGTAGGTGGGGTTCTTCTGCATGGCGTCGAACGTGGAATAGCTCTGGCTCTCGACCTTCTGGAAGCCGAGGGACTGGGAGGAGCTGAAGGAAAGCGAGGGGAAGAGGGCTGCACGGCTGGACTTGACGTCGGCTTCGGCGCTCTCGACCGAATTCTGTGCCTGCTGCACCTGGATGTTGTTCTCCAAGGCGTACTTGACGCAATCGTCGAGCGACCATCCCTGGGCCTGGATGGTGGTGAAGGAGGAAGCAGACAGCAACAGGGCGATTAGGGTAATGTTGGGTCTCATACTATATATAAATAACAATTAAGAATTAACAATTATCGCTGGTTTTCGGGTGCAAATGTACGAAAAAAAATATGGAACCCCAAGGAATTCCATATTTTTTTTTTCGAATTTTGCAATAATTAAAATTTAAGTCTTTTTGACACCTTAAATATTTGTTAATTGTTAAAATGCCCTCTTTAAGGGGCTGATTTCTATCATTTATGCACAATTTCGCGTTCTTCGTTGAACAAATTTCACACTTTGTTGAAGCAAAAAAGGGCTATTTTTGGTCAATTTCGAGCCTAAACGCCCATTTTTGATAATTTCCTGATTTGTCGAAACCCTGCAGCAGGATTCGATAAACGCCGGGCTCTGCGGGAGCTGCGAACGAGGCGGGACTGCCGGTCGAAATGGTGGCATCGGGATTCCAGCCGATGGTGCCGGCCTGGGGCCTTGCGGGACTGATGAAGGCGGGGTGATCCTGCGGGAAGCTGTAGGACACGAGGTGGAAACTGGAGCTGAGGCTGAAGTTGGAGAGCCGTCCCTTCTGCGAGGTGAACGAGATGATGGCGGCATAGGTGGTGCCTCCGAAGGTATAGCGATTGGTGTAGATGTTGACGTACTTCAGCAGACGGGCATCGTAGTCGAGGATGTCGTCGATGTTGAAGACCGGCACGCCGTCGAGCAGCACCAGGGCCGACCATCGGGAGTACTGGTGCATCTCGGGGTCGATGACGAAGAGCTGGTTGACACCATTCACGCGTTCGCGCCTGATGCCCTGTACAAACTCGATGAGAATCTCGCGGACGCTCTTGAACTTGGTGTATTCGTCGAGGTCGTAGCTGTAGTGGGGTTCGCCCCAGAGGCGGTTGTTATTGAATGCCAGCGAATCGGCCGCGAGCCAGTCGGAGATGTCCTGTTCGCGCTGAGCGCTTTCGGCACGGCGCTGCAGTTCGGCTTCGGTGCAGCCAACCTGCAGCTGGGGCATGGACTGCGGGAGGATTCGGGCAAAGGGAGACACAAACTGCATGGCGATGGGGTGTCCTTCGTTGTCGTAGGTGCTGAGCATGGCAGGGCGTCGGCCCGACAGACCGGTGGTGTAGTAGAGCCAGCTGCCATCTGACTGCCATTGCCCGTCGAAGATGTCGGACTGACGGCCCACCATGACGAGGCGTGTCTGGTCGATGACCGACTTGCCGTCGGTGGGACGTGCTGTCACCAGATGTCCTTCGACTTCGGGAAGAAACATCGTGTTCCTGGGCTTGGGGGACAGCAGGCGGCGTGCTGGCCTGAAATCGGAATAGTCGGGAGCCATGAGGTCCTGTCGCATCACGGAGAGGGTTGCGAAGAGCAGGTCTTCACCCGTCGGCATGGGAAGGGTAACCTTGCCGTCTGCGACGTTCCGAATGGGGGTGGCGTCGATGGGGCTTTCGGCGATGCTGTCCTTGGGGAGGAATACAATCTGGTCAGCCCGGGAGACGTGGGAGGGGTTGACGATGGAGATGACCTTGGTGAACAGCGCTTCGTCGGTGGAGAGGTCGAGGTTTCGCATGGCACGGGTATAGACCGAGAGCAGGTAGTTGCCGCTATGTAGCGTGGCGGGCAGGGCGATGTCGGCCCAGCCTCGTCCCCGGTCGAGCGACACCATGCCCTGCGCACAGAGACGGTAGGTGTCGGACAGCTCGACATACGCCACGCGACTGAGGGTGGAGGGGCGCATATCTTCGTCGAGGATGCACACGCTGACGTGCAGCCGCTCGCCGGTCAGGTAGAGCTCCTTGTCGGTGAGGGCCAGGGCCCGTTCGGCAGCCTGGCACGGAAGGGCGCTGAGGAGGAGAAGAAGGAACAGGATTCTCTTTATCATGGGGATGATAATGGGAGTTAATGGGAGGTAACGGGAGTTAATGCGAGTTAATGGGAGGTAACGGGAGTTAATGGGAGGCTAATCTCGGTCTTCCCAGAAGCTGGGGCGTTCGAGGGTGGCACCCCAGTAGGGGGAGGTGCAATCGACGCACCAGCGTTCAGCCCAGGTGACGGGAGGGGTTGCGCCCAGGATGTATTCATAGACGCGCCATCCCAGTTGCCACAGTACATACCAGGTGTTCTCTGCGACAAACTCAGCATCGGCAATCTGCACATAGCGACGATTCACATGTCCGACGTCATTGCTGTTGACATAGAGGTGGGCCGATGTGGTGTTGAGGCTCACGCCGATATATCCGATGGCCTGGACATCGGCCGTCTGGCAATGGATGTTGGTGGGCAGGGCGGAAGGCTGGGGCGTGAATAGGCCTCCCATCTCGTCGCTGAGCTGTGACGAGAGCTGCTGGTATTCGTATTCCTCGCGGGTGATGGCGGTCTGATAGACGCGGGTGTAATAGCGATAGTTGAAGCGGTTTTCGTCCTTGTCGGTCTGATAGAGCACCAGGTTGCGGATGCGCCCATCCTGGTAGTTCTCGTTGTTCCCGTAGATGTCGAAATGGTTGTAGTTGTGCGCCCATCCGGTATCGAGGAGTCTTCTGATTGGAACAATCTGGTCCTGATTCGGATCGTATTCATAGGTGGCCCGCAGCGGGGTATGCACTTCCCAGGTCTCTTCGTAGTTCCAGCGGAAATACTGCTTTTCGGAAGAAGAGGTGGCGGGTGTTACCATGATATTGACCAGTTGGCCAGCGGGAGCCATTTCCCAACGGAGGTCCTCGATTTCGGGGGTGAGGAGCGGCTCCTGAGGCGTGGTGGTGTAGGTGTTGCCGTGCCAGATTATTTCGAGCCAGTATTGGCTGGAGGGGTCGAGCTGACCGACACGAACCAGGTAGGTGCCTGCGTTGATGCCGTAGCCGATGAAGTCGTAGGTGTCGGAGTAGTAGATGTTCTGACCTTCCCAGACGTCGCCGTTCGAACCATGGACGGCAATCTGTGCATCGAAGACCGCGATGCCTTCGAACATCTCCTCCTCGTCGAGCTTGATGGGAATGCTGTGCGAAAGATAGAAGGGGCAGTCGGCGTTGCTTCGGATGGTACCTTCGACACAGAGGATGTTGGTCTCGGATGACGAGAGCCCCGCGTCGAACTCATCGACACAGGCGCAGCACAGCAAGGCGGCTATAATAATATAATAGATGTACGCGCGCATGAATCAGAACTTGATGTTATAGGAAACGAAGGGGATGGGAGCACCGAAGATGGAGAGCTTGTAGCCCTGGATGTTGCCATACTGGGCGAGGTAATAGACCGAATAGGCATTCTTGCGTGCCAGGACGTTGTAGCAGCCGATGGAGAACCAGGAATGGAACAGCGCGGTGAGGTGATGCGAAGGCTCGATGTTGAACGAGGCATCGACGCGGAAATAGTCGGGCAGGCGATAGCCGTTGCGTTCGGTGTAGAAGGGGAGGAACCGGTTCTGCTGCTGGTTGTAGTACTGGCCTGCGGGGATGGTGGTGGGCCGGCCGGTGCTGTAGTCGAGGTTCATCGAAAGGCTGTAGCGATGGGTGAACTTGTAGTTGCCTACGAGCTTGAGCTCGTGGGGCCTGTCGTACTCGGCGGGGAACCACGAGCCGCCGTTGATGGCCAGGGCGGCTGGCGCATCGTCCTGCTGGAGCTCGGTGCGCGAATAGCTGTAGCTCACCCAGCCGGTCAGCATGCCGACGTCCTTCTTGAGCTGGAGTTCCACACCATAGGCACGTCCGCGCACACCGAGGACGTCGTTCTCCAGGTCGGGATTCATGAGCAGTCGGCCTGCGCTGCGATAGGTCAGATAGTTGTTCATTTGCTTGTAGTAGGCCTCGACGTTGATCTCGTACTTGGCGTTGTGCGTCTGGTAGTAATAGCCGGCTGCAACCTGCCATCCGTCCTGCGGCTTGATGCGAGAGTTGCTGAGTGTCCAGGTGTCGGTGGGCGACATGATGCTGGTGTTCGACACCTTGTGGATATACTGGTGCATCGTGTTGAAGCTGGCCTTGACCGACTGGTCTTCGGTCAGCTTGTAGCTTGCCGACAGACGGACTTCGGGCGACTGGTAGGTGTGAGTCTTCCCTTCCCGCTGGGCATTGAAAAGGTTGTACCTCAGTCCGCCGATGAGCTTCAGCTCGGGTGAAATCTGCCAGGCATCTTCGACAAAGACGGCCGATTCGACGGCCTTGTCCTCATCGAGCTCGCGGAAGGCGATAAAGGAGTCCTCGCCGACGGGTTCGTAGGTGCCGGGATGAACCCGATAGACCTGGGAGTGGAGACCTGCCTGCAGCTGGTGGCTGTCGGTGAGCGTGATGTTGACGTTGGCGCGTGCAAACCACTGGTTGATGTCGAACGAGAGGCGGGCGGCGTCGTACACGTTCTCGGTCTCCTCGTTGTAGTAGTCGTAGTGGTCCATGCCGATGCTGAGGCTCGAATTCACACGGCTGCTGAAGCGGCTCTTCCATTCGAGCGAGCCGTTGATGTTGGAGTAGCCGTATCGGTCGAACTCCGAGAAGGAGAACCGGTCGTGGCTGGCGTAGAAATAGGCGTTGATGCGATGGTTGCGGTTGATGGCGGTGGCGAGTGTGGCGCTGCCGTCCCAGAAGCCGGCATTGCCGTCGCGATAGCCGCTCTTCTCGGGAATCATCTTCAGCATCCAGTCGCTATAGGTGGAACGTCCGCCAAGAAGCAGCGTGGCATGGTCGCGGACAAGGGGAATTTCGAGGGTGGCCTTGCTGGTGACAAGACCGATGCTCGCCGAGCCATGGAATTCCTTCCAGTCGGCGTTGCGATTGTGGATGTCCATGACCGAGGAGATGCGTCCGCCATATTGTGTGGGGATGCCGCTCTTGTAGAGTTCGGTTTCGCCAATCATGTCGCTGTTGAAAGCCGAGAAGATGCCGAACATATGCATCGGATTGAAGACGGTGTTGCCGTTGAGCAGGATGAGGTTCTGGTCGGCAGCCCCTCCGCGCACATTGAAGCCGCTCGAAGCTTCGCCCATGGTCTTGACGCCGGGGAGCGTCTGCACCATTTTCATCACATCGGCCTCGCCCAGGGCAAGGGGTATGTTGCGAAGCTGGGCGGGACGGAACTTTTCCATTCCGACCTGGGCGTTGTTGACCTTCTGGAGGAAGCCCTGTACGGTCACCTCGTCGAGGATGTGGTCTTCGCGAATCGGCTCAAGTTCCGTAAAGACATCGGATTCGGCATAGGTTTCCTCGGTCTCGTATTCGGGCTTGTTGTTGCCTTGATAGGCAAAGTATGCCCGAATGCTTACCGGTTCGTTCCTGAAGATGGAATCGGGAGCAAGGAGGAGTTGAGAGGGGTTAAGAGGGGTTAAGAGGGGTTGGGAAGGGTTAAGAGAGGTTAAGAGAGGGGACGAGGGGTCGCCGGCAAGCAGCTGGTCGAGGTAGTCCACATCCTTGCACAGGCTTGCTTCGATGTTCTTGAAGTTGTATTTGTGTTTCGACTTGCGGCTGTTGTTCTGCAGTTGCTGCTTGAACTGCGGATAGGCAGCGATGATGCTTTTGACATTCTTGAGCTTGATGGGGTCGGAATCGGGCGCAAAGAGGAAATAATCATCGACCTGATTCAGGCTGTGCACCGTATGCATGTCTTCGACGATGTCGCCAATGCGGTTCTTGACGCGGCGATGAACCAGCGCGACGTGCTCCCCTTCGTGGAGGATTTGCCAGAAGCGTCCGTCAATGGGGACAAAACGCTTGCCGTCGATGACGAAATAGCTGATTTTTTCCTGGTCGGGAAGAATAGCCAGCCCTCGGACCGGAGAGAGAACAGCCATCCAGTTGCGATAGATGTCGAACCGGAGCCAGACCTGCTGATAGAGCAGCCCGTCGAAGCAGATGTCTCCCAGCGCGAATTCTTTGCTGTCCCAATAGGGATGGTCGTTCCAGAGCTTCAGGGGGAATCCTGGTTCGATACGGCCCTGGTATAGAGCAGCATGGTCGCCAGCAGACTGGATGTATTGCTCGGTCGTTTGTGCCTTGAGCGATGGGAAGGATGCGAGGAGCAGGAAGGAAAGCCAGAGGGAAAAGCCTTTGTATGACATGATGGAACGAAAACGGTTTCTATCCAATAAATGCCGATAGTCGCAAAACCTTGCACTATCGGATGATGTTTTTTCAGGTATTTAGAAAAAGTGACGGATTACAGATCTTTTGATAGTGTTATGCCAATGGCAGATAGCCCGACAAAGCTGGAGAGTTGCTGCGTCTCGGGGATGAGCAGCATGCGATAGGTGCCTACGGAATCGAACTGGACAGTCAGGTCGTCGATGTAGTCGTCGTAGTCGATCAGGGAACCCCAGGATGGCCCGAGGGGCTGGCCCAAGGTGTCGCGCACAGCAGGAGCGATGCGCTGACGCAGGACATTACGCACGATGTGCTCATGGCCTCCAGTCGTGTCGGTCTGCTGGATGATGAACTGCATGGGCACTCGTGTGAAATGATAATCGGCCGACATCCGTATGCTATAACCGACCAGGTAGGGAATACCTTGTTCGATGGGCGTGCGGATGGTGGTGGGATTGGTGACGTGAACAGGAAAGAACAGGGTGTCGCTGGCTCCCCAGCCGAGCAGGGAGACGTTGACAACCCTATTGTACTCAGGCTTCGTTCCGTCCTCTTGGTCGCTGCACGCGCTCGGTATCGTCGTTGCTGCCGCCGCTATTAGCACCATTGCCATTCGACGGACTGCCCTGGAAACCATTTTCCTGCTGTTTCTTGTCATTGTTGTGGTTCTTGTTACCGCGCTTCTTCTTTTTCTTGGTCCTGTCGAAGCGGTTGAGAGCTTCGTC
>JAEEGI010023166.1_pt1 | contig 12221 bp, 20 predicted proteins | sample 8958751 | NCBI WGS metagenome assembly JAEEGI01 (sample SAMN16246545, study PRJNA631951) | gut metagenome | biome: gut microbiome; feature: rumen; material: KS-attached | host: Bos | place: Iran: Karaj | collected 2018-10 | reverse complement strand
CATTCATGCCGAACTCCAGGTTCTTCGAGGCGACGAGGTTCTCGAGCTCGGTGAGAGATTTTTTGCCGAAGTTGCGGAACTTCAAGAGGTCGCTCTTGTTGAACGACACGAGGTCGCCCAGAGTCTCCACCTCGGCGGCTTTGAGGCAGTTGAGTGCGCGCACGGAGAGGTCGAGATCGATGAGTTTGGTCTTGAGGAGCTGACGCACGTGGGCGGTGGTTTCGTCGAAGTCCTCCTGCACGGGCTTGGGCTCGGCGTCGAGCGTGATGCGCTCGTCGGAGAAGAGCATGAAGTGCTGGATGAGGATAGTGGCAGCCTCCTTGAGGGCTTCCTTCGGATGGATGGAACCGTCGGTTTCGATGTCGAAGGTGAGCTTCTCATAGTCGGTGCGCTGCTCGACGCGGTAGTCGTCGACGGCATACATAACCTTTTTGATGGGGGTATGGATGGAGTCGATGGCGATGACACCGATGGGGTCGGTGGGGCGCTTGTTCTCGTCGGCGGGCACATAGCCACGGCCCTTGTCGATGCTGAGCGTGATGTGCAGCTCGGTGGTGGGTTCCATGTGGCAGAGCTCGAGGTCGGGGTTGAGGACCTGGAAGCAGTTGAGGTGACTGTTGAGGTCGCCGGCCTTGAGGACGGTCTGTCCCTTGACGGTGAGAGAGAGCTTCTCATGTTCGGTGTCCTCGAGCTGGCGGCGGAAGCGGATTTGCTTGAGTCGGAGGATGATGTCGGTCATGTCCTCAACCACGCCGGGGAGCGAGGAGAACTCGTGGTCGACACCGTCGACTTGCACCGAAGTGATAGCATAGCCTTCGAGCGAAGAGAGAAGGACGCGACGCAGAGCGTTGCCGATGGTTGTGCCATAGCCGGGCTCCAGCGGACGGAATTCAAACGTGCCACGGAAGTCGTCAGCTTCGAGCATGACCACCTTGTCGGGTTTCTGGAATGATAAAATTGCCATTTGTTATCCTTTCTTTCTTTGTTGGTTATATGCCCAGGCGAGGGCCTGGGCTGTTACCTCGCTGTGAGGCTATTACTTCGAGTAGAGGTCAACGATGAGCTGCTCGTTGATGGTCTCGGGGATGTCAGCACGCTGGGGGTAGTTGACGAACTTGCCGCTCATGCTGGCGCCATCCCACTCGAGCCAGGGGTAATTGTTGGCACGCGAGGCGAGCGAGTCGGTGATGATTTCGAGCGACTTGCTGCGTTCGCGGACAGAGATGACATCGCCCTCGCGGAGGCCGTAGGAGGGGATGTTGACGACTTCACCGTTAACGGCGATATGACGATGGGAAACGAGCTGACGGGCCTGAGCACGGCTGCGGGCAATGCCGAGACGGTAGACGACATTGTCGAGGCGAGCCTCGATGAGCTTCATGAGTTCCTCACCGGTGATGCCACCGCGACGGGAGGCTTCGGCGTAGAGTTTGCGGAACTGGCGCTCGAGGATGCCATAGGTGTATTTGGCTTTCTGCTTCTCCTGAAGCTGGATGCCGTACTCCGAGAGCTTGCCGCGGCGACGGTTCTGACCGTGCATGCCGGGGGCATAGGGTTTCTTCTCGTAGCTCTTGTCCGGGCCATAGATAGGCTCGTGGAACTTTCTTGCGATTTTGGTCTTCGGACCTGTGTATCTTGCCATTGTTTAATTGCTTTTCGTTTAAGATTAATAATTACACGCGACGACGCTTCGGGGGACGGCAACCATTGTGGGGCAGCGGGGTGATGTCGGTGATTTCGGTCACCTCGATGCCGCAGGTGTTGATTGCGCGGATTGCAGATTCACGTCCTTGACCGGGTCCTTTCACAAAGACCTTGACTTTTCTTAGGCCCAAATCATAAGCAACTTTGCCGCAATCTTCCGCAGCCATCTGAGCGGCGTACGGAGTGTTTTTCTTCGATCCGCGGAAGCCCATTTTTCCAGCAGACGACCAAGAAATCACTTGACCGGCGTTGTTCGTCAGCGAGACGATGACGTTGTTGAAGGATGCAAAGATGCATGCTCTTCCCTGAGGTTCAACTTTTACGACTCTTTTTTTGGTCGGTTTTGAAGTTTTTGCCATTTCTTTTTTGCTTGATTTACTTTGTTTCTTTACTACCAACCGCTCCTGGGGTCACATTCTAATCCGCGATTGGGGCGCTACAACCTTGACTTACTTGGTAGCTTTCTTCTTGTTAGCGATTGTTTTCTTCTTACCCTTGCGAGTGCGGGCGTTGTTCTTGGTGCTCTGTCCGCGGAGGGGGAGACCAAGACGGTGACGGATACCACGGTAGCAACCGATATCCATCAGTCGCTTGATGTTCATCTGCACCTCGGAGCGGAGTGCGCCTTCCACTTTGTACTCATCGTTGATGATGTTACGGAGGGTGTTCTGCTCGTCATCGGTCCAGTCCTGCACCTTCTTGCCTTCGTCGATGCCGGCCTTGGCCAGGATCTCTTTGGCAGTGCTACGTCCGATACCGTAGATATAGGTCAAGCCTATCTCTCCTCTTTTGTTCTTGGGTAAGTCAATACCTGCAATACGTGCCATAGATTCTTTTTATTCTTGTTGTTTGGTTTTTTAATTATCCTTGTCTCTGTTTGAACTTAGGATTCTTCTTGTTGATTACGTAGACCACCCCGTGGCGACGCACCACCTTGCATTCGGGCGATCTTTTCTTGACTGAAACTCTTACTTTCATTGTGTGTAATTATTAATCTTGTTGTTGTTTGCTTTCTTCTTGTTGTCGTGGGGTCATCGTTAACCATTAAACGCTAACCATTAACCATTACTTGTGACGGTAAGTGATGCGTCCTTTCGAGAGGTCGTAGGGCGACATTTCAATCTGCACCTTATCGCCGGGGAGAATCTTGATGTAATGCATGCGCATCTTGCCGGAGATATGGGCGATAATCTGATGTCCGTTTTCCAATTCGACGCGGAACATGGCGTTGCCGAGCGACTCGGTAACGGTTCCGTCAAGTTGTATGGATGCCTGTTTTGCCATTCGTTATGCTTACCGTTTATTTGTTTTCTATAAAATCGAAAGACGAGAGTATGTCCGGTCCGTTAGCCGTGATGGCCACGGTGTGCTCGTAGTGGGCAGCGGGCTTGCCATCGCGGGTGCGGCAAGTCCATCCGTCCTCTTTGGAGAACTTGACGTTCTTGGAACCCATGCAGACCATCGGTTCAATGGCGACCACCATACCTTCTTTGAGCAAGGGGCCGGTGCCCTTGACCCCATAGTTGGGGACGTTGGGCGACTCATGCATCTCGAAGCCCACGCCATGCCCACAGAGCTCGCGGACGACATTGTAGCCGTTCTTCTCACAGTGCATCTGCACGGCGTGTCCGATGTCGCCTACGCGGTTGCCCGGACGGCACAAGTCGAGACCGATATAGAGTGCTTCACGCGTGACCTTCATCAGACGCTGCATCTCAGGGCTGACCTCGCCGACAGCGAAGGTGTAGGCCGAGTCGCCGACATAGCCGTTGAGTTTAACGACGATGTCGACCGACACGTTGTCACCTTCCTTGATGAAGAGGTCGCCAGGGATGCCGTGGACCACCACGTCGTTGACCGAGATGCAGAGAGCCGAAGGGAATCCTTCGAACCCTTTGCACAGCGGTATGCCACCGTTGTCTCGAATGAACTGCTCGCCAATCTTGTCAAGATATGCCGTGGTGACACCAGGGCAAATATGACGGCCCACCTCGGCGAGAGTTTTCCCGACGAGGAGGGCAGCGTCACGTATGAGCTCGATTTCTTCTTTAGTCTTGAGCAATATCATTCTATCACGTTGGTGTTAGGCTTGGATGGACATGGAGGTGCGACCCTTGATACGTCCGGTCTTGGTAAGACCGTCATAGTGGCGCATCAGCAGGTGGCTCTCAATCTGCTGCAGGGTGTCGAGGATGACGCCCACAAGAATGAGCAGCGAGGTGCCGCCATAGAACTGTGCGAACTGCGTGTTGACGTGGAACAGACGGACGATGGCGGGGAGGATGGCCACTATGGCAAGGAAGATGGAGCCCGGGAGGGTAATCTTGGAGAGGATGCCCTCGAGATACTCTGCAGTCTTCTTGCCAGGTTTCACACCAGGGATGAATCCACCGTTCTTCTTCATGTCATCAGCCATCTGGTTGGGGTTGATGGCGATAGCGGTATAGAAGTAGGTGAAGACAATCACGAGGATGGCAAACACGACGTTATACCAGAAACTGTTGTAATCGGCGAACGCCATAGCAAACTTGGAACTGCTGTTGCCAGAGAATCCCATGAAGGTGATGGGGAGGAACATGATGGCCTGGGCGAAGATGATGGGCATGACGCCAGCGGCATTGACCTTGATGGGGATGTACTGGCGAACGCCACCATACTGCTTATTGCCAACAATGCGCTTGGCATACTGCACCGGGATACGGCGTGTACCCTGGACAAGCAGGATGACAAGCAGAATGACTGCCAGCAGAACGACAAGTTCGAAGAGGAACATCACCAGACCGCCGCCCTCAGACAGACGCGAGGCGAACTCGGCCGAGAGAGCGAAAGGCAGACGGGCGATGATACCAATCATAATGAGGAGCGAAATACCGTTGCCAACACCTTTGTCGGTGATACGCTCACCAAGCCACATCACGAACAAAGTTCCGCTAATGAGGATGATGATGCTGCTCACCCAGAAGAAAGGCGAAGGAGCACTACCGTCGAAAGGATAGATAGCGGTGGAGGAGGCGCCAAGCTGGTACATCATATTGGTGATGTAGGCCGGAGCCTGCATAGCCGTCACTATCACGGTAAGCCAACGGGTAATCTGATTCATTTTTCTACGGCCACTTTCACCATCGCGTTGCATCTTCTGGAAATAGGGCACTACCATCACCAACAGCTGGATGACAATCGAGGCTGTGATGTAGGGCATGATACCGAGAGCAAAAATAGAGGCATTGGAGAAAGCTCCGCCCGAGAACATGTTGAGCAGGCCCATCAAGCCCTCGGAGCCTTGTTTTTGCAATCCCTGCAATTGCGAGGGGTCAACACCCGGAAGAACGACATAAGAACCGATGCGGTAGATAAGCACCAACCCGAGGGTATAGAGGATACGCTTCCGCAGGTCTTCTATCGACCAGATGTTTTTAAGTGTCTGTATAAATCGCTTCATTGTAACAGTTTGTTTTATTCGATAACGGTAGCGACGCCACCTTTGTCCTCAATGGCCTTCTTGGCGGCAGCCGAGAAAGCGTGGGCAGTGACGTTGAGGGCTTTGGCCAGCTCGCCACGGCCAAGAATCTTGATGCGATCCTTACCCGAGACAAGGCCGTTCTGCTTCAGAACATCGAGATTGAAGTCGGTGATATTCTTAGCCTCGGCAAGCGCGTTGAGCGTGTCAAGGTTGATACCGACGTATTCGATGCGGTTGATATTCTTGAAGCCGAACTTGGGCACGCGACGGTAGAGGGGCATCTGACCACCTTCGAAGCCCACCTTCTGGTGGTAACCCGAACGGGCCTTGGCACCTTTGTTACCGCGTGTGGAGGTACCACCCTTGCCGGAACCGGCACCACGACCGATGCGTTTCGAATGCTTGATAGAACCTTCAGCGGGTTTGAGATTACTTAAGTTCATTATCTTTTTTCCTTTCTTGCTTTACTTGATTAAATTTCTTCAACGGTGATGAGGTGCTTTACGCTCTCGATCATGCCCAGAATCTGGGGGGTGGCCACAACCTCGCGGGTGTGGTTGATACGACGCAGACCAAGAGCCTGCATGGTGCGTTTCTGGCGGGCGGGACGGCCAATGATGCTTCTCACCTGTTTGATTCTAAGTTTCTCTGCCATAATATTGACCTCCTATTTTTTAACCGTTAAACACTTTGTCAAGGGAAACACCGCGCAACTGGGCAACCATATAAGGATCCTTCATCTGGAGAAGGGCATTGATGGTAGCCTTGACAACGCTGTGGGGATTCGAAGAACCCTTGCACTTGGCAAGCACGTCCTTCACGCCCACGCTCTCCAACACGGCACGCATGGCACCGCCGGCGATGACACCGGTACCGGGGGCTGCGGGTTTCAAGAAGACTTTAGCGCCACTGTACTTACCCATCTGCTCGTGGGGAATGGTGCCTTTCAGAACGGGGACACGGATAAGGTTCTTCTTGGCATCGTCGACACCCTTCTGGACGGCGGCCTGAACCTCCTTGGCTTTACCAAGGCCATAACCCACAACACCGTTTTCATTTCCAATAACCACGATGGCAGCAAAGGTGAAGGTTCTACCACCTTTGGTAACTTTGGTGACGCGGTTGATAGCGACGAGACGGTCTTTGAACTCAATCTCGCTTGATTTGACTCTATTTACGTTTACTTCTGCCATGACTTATTAGAATTTTAAACCACCTTCTCTGGCACCATCGGCCAAGCTTTTCACGCGGCCATGATAGAGGTAACCATTACGGTCAAATACTACGGTGTTAATACCAGCGGCGATAGCGCGCTCAGCAATGGTCTTGCCGACCTTGGCGGCCACTTCGCTCTTTGTGCCACTCTTTTCAAAGCCTTTCTCGCGGGAGGAGGCTGCGGACAGTGTCACACCTTTTACATCGTCAATCACCTGGGCATAAATGTCTTTGTTGCTTCTAAACACCGACAGGCGAGGCATCTCAGCGGTACCGCTGACTTTATGACGGATGCGGAATTTAATCTTGGTTCTTCTTATATCTTTCTTTGTTGCCATAATTGTTTTTTCTTTTGGCTTTTGGCAAATAATTCTTTACCTTCTTATTTATTTAGCTGCAGCTTTACCGGCTTTCTTACGGACTTCCTCGCCCTGGAAGCGGATACCCTTGCCCTTGTAAGGCTCAGGTTTGCGGAGCGAACGAATCTTGGCGGCAGCCTGACCCAATATCTGCTTGTCGCAGCAGGTCATGGTGATAATGGGGTTCTTACCTTTCTCGGTGACAGTCTCGACCTTGATTTCGGGAGCAAGCTCGAAGAAAATCTTATGCGAGTAGCCAAGATCCATCTCCATCACGTTACCGGTAGCCTGGACTTTATAACCGACACCGATAACCTCCTGGACGGTCTTGAACCCTTCGCTGACACCTTTCACCATGTTGGCGGCAAGGGCGCGGAAGAGGCCGTGCTGGGCTTTGGTCTCACGATCGTCGTTGGGACGGTTGAAGTGGAGCACGCCATCCTCAACTTTCATCTCAATCATGGGGTTCACTTTCTGGCTGAGTTCTCCGAGAGGTCCTTTCACCGTCAGGACGTTGTCATCAGAAATCTTCACTTCGACACCTTTGGGAAGGTGGATGGGCATTTTACCTATTCTTGACATTTTCTAATTCTCCTCTCTTGATTAGCTGATGTAACATAAAACTTCACCGCCCACATTGAGTGTGCGAGCCTCCTTGTCAGTCATAAGACCTTTGGAGGTGGAGACGATAGCGATACCGAGGCCATTGAGCACGCGGGGCATTTCATCGACCGACACATACTTGCGCAAACCGGGGGTGGAGACGCGCTTCAACTCAGCGATAGCCGACTGCTTGGTGACGGGGTGATACTTAAGAGCGATTTTGATGCTCTGGTTGTGAGCTCCTTCATTCTCGAACTTATAGTTCAGGATGTAGCCTTTCTCAAAGAGAATCTTGGTCATCTCTCTCTTGAGTTTGGAGCCGGGAATTTCAACCACGCGGTGCTTGGCAGCGATAGCGTTGCGCATGCGGGTCAAGTAATCTGCAATAGGATCTGTTACCATTTTTTAATTTTTGATTTTAAGTTTTGTAGTATTGGTGTTGTGCCAACTTGCAAAGCTACCAATAAATTACTATTCTTCTTGTTGTTTACCAACTGGCTTTCTTCACACCAGGGATAAGGCCGGCGACAGCCATCTCACGGAAGTTGATACGCGAGATACCGAACTGGCGCATATAACCCTTGGGGCGGCCGGTGAGCTGGCAACGGTTGTGTTGACGGATGGGGCAAGCGTTCTTGGGAAGCTTCTGCAGGGCGATGATAGCCTTCTCCACATCCTCGGGTTCGCCGGTGCGAACGATTTCTTTCAGGGCAGCGCGCTTGGCAGCGTACTTGGCAACCATTTTAGCTCTTTTGCGCTCTCTTGCTTTGATTGATTCTTTAGCCATTATGCTTATTTTTGCTGATTCTTGAACGGTAAACCAAACTGTTTGAGCAGCGACATGGCCTCCTTGTCGGTCTTGGCCGAGGTGACGAAGGTGATGTCCATACCTTGGATGCGGTCAATCTTATCGATGTCGATCTCGGGGAAGATAATCTGCTCGGCGATGCCGAAGGTGTAGTTACCCTTGCCATCGAAACCCTTGTCGTTGATGCCGCGGAAGTCGCGGATACGGGGAATGGAAGCAGTGACGAGACGCTCCAGGAACTCGTACATGCGCTCACCACGGAGGGTGACACGGACGCCAATGGGCATACCACGACGCAGTTTGAAGTTCGAGATGTCCTTGCGAGATTTGGTGGCGACAGCCTTCTGACCGGTGATGGCGGTCATCTCCTCGATACCCTTGTCGATGACTTTCTTGTCGGCAATGGCGGCCTTACCCAAACCCTGATTCAGGGTTATCTTGAGCAGACGGGGGCACTGCATGACAGTCTTGTAGTTGTACTCCTTCATCAGAGCATCAACTATCTCATCCTTGTACTTGGTTTTTAATGTCGGAATGTATGCCATTACTTAATCTCCTCCCCTGTTTTTTTAGAATAACGAACTAACTTACCTGTCTTCTCGTCTTTACGACGGCCGACCTTTGTGGGGGTCTTGCCAACCATAACCATAAGGTTGGAAATGTGAATCGGAGCTTCCTGCTCTACGATACCTCCCTGCGTGTTCTTAGCATTGGGCTTGGTATGCTTCTTGTTCACGTTGACACCCTCGACGATGGCGCGGTTCTTTTCGGGCATGACTTTCAGCACCTTGGCGACTTTACCTTTGTCGTCACCGGCGATAACCTGAACCATATCCCCTTTCTTAACGTGCAATTTCATTGTTCTCTTTTTCTTTTATTGTTTACAATACTTCGGGAGCGAGAGAGACAATCTTCATAAACTGTTTCTCACGCAGTTCGCGACCCACCGGGCCGAAGATACGGGTGCCACGGAGCTCATCAGCAGCGGTGAGCAGAACACAGGCATTGTCGTCGAAGCGGATGTAGGAACCATCATTGCGACGAATCTCTTTCTTGGTGCGCACGACGACTGCTTTCGACACGCTACCTTTCTTCACGTTGCCCGAAGGAATAGCATCCTTGATGGCGACCACGATGGTATCACCGATAGAAGCATAACGCTTCTTGGTGCCACCGAGGACGCGGATGCACAGCGCGCTTTTGGCACCGCTGTTATCGGCAACTGTCATTCTGGTTTCTTGTTGTATCATTTCTTTTTGATTTTCTAGTGGGTGTGAGATTTTTTACTTAGCTTTCTCAACGATCTCAACGAGGCGCCAGCATTTATTCTTGCTCAGCGGACGGGTCTCCATGATACGGACGGTGTCACCAATACCAGCCTCGTTCTTCTCGTCGTGAGCCATGAATTTGGTGGACTTCTTGACGAACTTGCCGTACTTCGGGTGCTTCACCTTACGCTCGACAAGCACCACGATGGACTTCTCCATCTTGTCGCTCACCACAACACCGATTCTTTCTTTTCTTAAATTTCTTTCCATCTTCTGTGGGATTTTACTTCAATTGCCATGTTACTTCTGTTCGGCGATTTCTCGCGCGCGGAGCTCAGTAAGACAGCGGGCAATATTCTTTCTACTTTCTTTGATTTTGTTGGGATTCTCGAGGGGCGAGACAGCGTGGCTCATAACCATCTTCTGATAGTTTGCGCGCTCGGTATCGAGTTTCTCCTTCAGTTCGGCAGTCGAGAGCTCCTTTAATACGATTTCATTCTTCATGACTGTAGGGGTGCTTCTTATTTATTCTTCGATATAGTCTCTTTTGACAACAAATTTGGTCGAGATAGGAAGCTTCTGGGCTGCAAGACGCAGAGCCTCTTTGGCAACATCCATCGGGACGCCTTCACACTCGAACAGCATGGTACCAGGCATCACGCGAGCCACAAAATACTCGGGGGCACCCTTACCTTTACCCATACGGACCTCATTGGGCTTCTTGGTGATGGGCTTGTCCGGGAAAATACGAATCCATATCTGACCTTCACGTTTCATGTGACGTGTTACAGCTTGACGAGCAGCCTCAATCTGACGGCCTGTGATAAAACAAGTCTCAAGCGACTTGATGCCAAAGGTACCAAAGGCAAGTTCGTGACCGCGGAAGGCATTACCTTTAATCTTGCCCTTCTGCTGCTTTCTATATCTTGTTTTCTTGGGTTGTAACATCTCTTCTTATTGTTTAGTGTCTAGTGCTTAGTGTTTTAACGCCAACTACTAAACCATTATTTTATTTATTATTATTTCTCATACCCTGACGGCGGCGAGGGGCACCCTCCGGACGGCGCATGCCACCCATGCCGGCACGATGCTCACGCTGCTGACCACCGATGGTAGAGGACACGAGCTCAGGACGACCATAGATGACACCACGGCAAATCCACACCTTGATGCCGATACGGCCATAGGTGGTGTGGGCCTCTGCATTGGCGTAGTCGATATCGGCACGAAGGGTATGCAGCGGGGTACGACCCTCTTTGAAGTGCTCGCTACGGGCGATTTCAGCGCCACCGATACGGCCACTGATAGACACCTTGATACCTTCTGCACCGGTGCGCATAGTAGTGGTGATGGCATTCTTGATGGCGCGACGATACTGGATGCGGCCCTCGATCTGCTTGGCGATATTCTGGGCAACCAGCACGGCATCCATTTCGGGATGCTTCACTTCGCTGATGTTAATCTGCACATCCTTACCGGTGAGTTTCTTGATCTCCTCACGCAACTTGTCGACCTCAGAGCCGGCACGACCGATAATCAGACCCGGACGGGCGGCGTTGATAGTGACCGTGAGCATCTTGAGGGTGCGCTCGATGTAAATCTTCGAGATACCAGCCTTGGCCAGACGGGCATTGAGGTACTTGCGAATCTTATCGTCCTCAACGAGTTTCTGTTCGAACCTTCTACCGCCGAACCAGTTGGAATCCCATCCACGGATGATACCTAATCTGTTTCCAATAGGGTTAGTCTTTTGTCCCATTGTTGAGTTTCTTCTTTTTATTATTTATTTTGTTTCTTCTTTTTCAGCCTTGGCGACAGGGGCATCCTCGAGACGGCTGCCCAGAATCATGGTGATGTGGTTGCTGCGCTTGCGGATGCGATAGCCGCGGCCCTGGGGAGCGGTACGCATACGCTTCATCGTGCGACCTTCGTCCACCATAATCTGTTTCACATAAAGCTGGGCATCCTCCATACGCACACCCTCGTTCTTGGCCTGCCAGTTGGCGATGGCCGAGAGGAGGAGCTTGCGCATCTTGGGAGCGGACTCTCTGGGGTTGTACTGAAGGATACCAAGGGCTTTCTCGACATCGACTCCACGAACCAAGTCGGCGACGAGACGGGTCTTCTGAGGCGAAGTAGGATTGTTCATCAACTTGGCCACATAGAGGGTCTTGTTGGCCTCTTTGCGTGCTTCTGCACTGTTATGTTTTCTACGTCCCATTTTCTTTTCTAGTGTTTACTTTTTACCTTTATCTTTAGATCCTGCATGGCCGCGGAAGATGCGGGTAGGAGCGAACTCGCCAAGCTTGTGACCCACCATGTTCTCGGTGACGTACACGGGGATGAACTTATTGCCATTATGCACGGCGATAGTCTGACCCACAAAGTCGGGCGAAATCATCGAAGCTCTCGACCATGTCTTGATGGTAACCTTCTTGTTTGACTGCTGGGCCTCGATTACTCTTTTTTCCAGCTTGTGGAAAATATAAGGACCTTTCTTTAACGAACGACTCATTGTTTCTTCTTTTTACTGAGTTACTTCTTTCTTCTTTCGACGATGTACTTGCTCGACTGCTTCTTGGGAGCGCGAGTCTTGTAGCCCTTGGCCGGGATGCCCTTGCGCGAACGGGGATGTCCGCCGGTCTGACGGCCTTCACCACCGCCCATCGGGTGGTCAACGGGGTTCATGACAACGCCGCGGTTACGCGGACGACGGCCCAAGTGACGGCTACGGCCGGCCTTACCGCCAACCTCGAGGTTATGCTCGGGGTTGCTCACGATACCGAGCATCTGACGCAGAGCCT
>JAEEGI010023165.1_pt1 | contig 12221 bp, 13 predicted proteins | sample 8958751 | NCBI WGS metagenome assembly JAEEGI01 (sample SAMN16246545, study PRJNA631951) | gut metagenome | biome: gut microbiome; feature: rumen; material: KS-attached | host: Bos | place: Iran: Karaj | collected 2018-10 | reverse complement strand
ATTGCATCGGCCCGCTGTCGATGCTGGGGCCCGTCATCAGCGCGCTGGAGGGGGACCACACCTTCCTGTTCACCAATGCGACGCTCGACCTGGTCACGGCGACGATTTTCGGCTCGACCTACGGCATAGGCATGCTGCTGGCAGCGCCCGCCTTGTTCCTGTGGCAGGGCCTGTTCTATAGTGTGGCGCTCATGTCGAGCACGGCCGTGAGCGAGGCGCTGATGGCCGAACTGCTCATCGTGGGCGGCCTGATGATCACGGGCTCGGGCCTGTCGCTGCTGCGCATCAAGGACTGCCATGTGCTCAACATGCTGCCCGCGCTGCTTGTGCCGCCGTTGTGGTTCCTGGCGATGTGGCTGATCCACTGATATGATGTGAGCCTGATTTTCATCAAGTTAGACGTCACAGACTCTGTAGAGACGCAAAATCTTGCGTCTCCATTCGTGAGGCTTTACAATTATGCCTACCCTGGAGACGCAAGATTTTGCGTCTCTACTTTATTGTGTTGGCGCTTTTTTCTGATATGTCGTGAGTATTGATGTCATTATTCGTTTTTTTTGATTACTTTTGTGGTCCAAACCATTACTATAGTCTAGACAAAGATGAACATTAAGCGCTTATTGTTGATAGCCACAGTCATGCTGGCTGGGCTGCATGTCCCCATGTATGGACAGATTGTTTCTAAAGAACGTTCTGACCGTGAGGTAGCCGACAGCATCCGTGAGGAGATGGACAGCCGTCCTTACTTCAGTCTGTTCAAGGACACCTATTTTGTGGGCGGAACGGTGCTGGGCGGCAAACCCACCCAATATAACAGCGATGTCAAGTTCCAGATCAGTTTCCAGCAGCGCCTCACCAAGAGTGTGCTGCCGGGTCACACCTATCTGTACCTGTTCTACACCCAAAAGGCGATGTGGAATGTGCTTGAGCGGTCGCTGCCGTTCCATGACCTGAATTTCAATCCCGGTATCGGCCTCTCGCGTTACGTCATCATGAAGAACCAGCTGATAGGCAAAATCACCATGATGATTGAACATGAGTCGAACGGCCGTGACGGTACCGCCTCGCGCAGCTGGAACAAAATCTCGTGGGCGGGCGAGGCCTACGTGTCGCCTTACCTGATGGCACACGCCAAATTCTGGATACCGATTATCGATGGCCAGTACAACAAGGATATCTTGAATTATATGGGTATTTCCCAGGCCGGTTTCCAGGCCAAGAGCCCTGACGACAAGTGGGTGCTGGACATGACGCTGGTCAAGCGCAAGGGGTGGAACCTGAACTTCAACACCATCGTGCAGCTGGGTTACCGCATCAACCACAACTCCAACCAGTTCATCATGCTGCAGTACTACAACGGCTACGGCGAGAGCATGCTGGACTATAACCAGTATCACTCGCGCATCCGTATTGGCCTGCTCATCAGGCCCCGCTTCTTCAGCGACTTCTAAGGCGCCAGGCGCCCTCGCTCAACTTGTAAGCCAGAATGGAATTGGGACAATCAGGGAGCCTTGCGCTCAACCTTGACACTGTCGATGAGCCTGATGCTGTCGTTGAATTCGCTGGCAGGAGGCCTCTTTTGTGGCGTGATTGTTGACTTGGGCTTTGAGGTACTCGAAGTGTTAGACGTGTTGGAAGTCTGAGAGCCCTGGGTGTTTGAGGGCCTGTTGATGTCAGGCTTCTTGACTGCCGGCGTTGCACACGACATGGTGCCAAAGGCGAGCAGTCCGGCTGCCAATGGAATCAGCAATAAGGTTGATAATCTGTCTTTCATACGCTTGGAGTATTATGTTTGGTTGTTATTCGTGGTCGGCCTCGGTAAATTCCTTGAGCACATTGCCGTTCACGTCATAGAGGGTACCCACATAGACGTCGTTGTCACGGAAGGTGCCGGTGAAGTAGGTGCCGTCTTGCCAGACGTAGGTGCCTTGTTCGCGGGCATTGTTCTTGTATGTGCCCATGAAGCGGTCGCCCTCGGCATGGTTCAGATAGGTGCATTCGCCCTCGAACGTGCCGTGGACGAAATCGCCCTCATAGGTGTCGCCCTGGGAAAACTTCGCCAGTCCCTTGCCATGGGGCTGTCCATCCTTATCGACGGGCCCGGTATAGTGGAATTCGCCCATCACGGGGTTGATGCAGATGGAATCGGTGACCTGCACGATGGCATCCTGCTGGATTTTGTCATGCATGACGTAGAGTGAACCTGCCAGCAACAGGAGGGCCAGTGTGCAGATGGCGGCGATCATCCACCGGTTGCGGTGTGTGGATTGGCGTCGCAGCGACGGACGGCTGTGAAGGAACGTCTTGAGGCGATTGTAGAACTCGTCGAAGTAGTACTTGTTGTATTCCGGGCCGTTCTTGGTGGTGACACCGGCAATGTCGTCGGGCAGGTTGGCGGGGAAGCCATTAACGCCGCTCAGCAGGATGGGGATGATGTTTTTCTTCTTTTTCAGTGCGTGTGCCAGTTCCGTCCTGAGCCAGTCCTCGTTGGGGTTGGCGTCGGGGACAAGTGTCTGGTCAAAAGTATGCTTGTCAACGATTAAGATGAAGTCATCGCACTGGTCGATGCGCTCGAGCAATTTGGTGTCAAAATCGCCTTCGCGCAGGTTGTGCGTGTCGAAGCTGACGGCATAGCCGTCCTGCGTCAGCTTGTCATAGATATGATTGGCTGTCGCGAAGCCACCGGCGCGGCGATAACTGATGAAGATGTCGAAATTGTCGGGCATGACTTCTATCTATTTGGCGCAAAAATAAGTAAATAATTTGAAATTGCCATCATTTTTAGTGAAATAAAGAATAATGGCGCCATTATGGATATGGTAATGAAAAATATTACTATCTTTGCAACAAACTGATATCAACAGCAAGACTTATGAAATACTGGATTAACCATAATGGAGTGCAATCGGGGCCTGTTGACCTCGAAGGACTCAAGGAAATGGGCCTCACTTCGGCGGCCTATGTGTGGCATGAGGGGCTTAGCGATTGGGTGAAGATTACCCAACTGCCCGAGTTGCAGGGCCTGTATGAGATGGTGGAACAGGTCGCTGAACCGGCCGTGACGGGACAACCCCTTGAGTCACAGCCTGCCGCTGCTCAGCCCGCCCCTGCCCAGCAGGCACCGATCAATTATCAGCAGCCCGAGACGCCCGAGCCGTGCCCGCCCACCAACCTTGTCTGGGCCATTATCACGACCGTGCTGTGCTGCATTCCCCCGGGCATCGTGGCCATCTTCTATGCGCTCAAGGTATCGAACAAATACCGCGAGGGTGATATCGAGGGCGCCAAACGCGCCAGCGAGACGGGTGCCTGGTGGTGCATCGCCGCGATTATCCTGGGTATCATTTCCATGCCGTTGGGCTTTATCATGATGTCGGCTGGCGCCTCTTAACGGTGCCGCATCGGTATGCGCCGCTCGCTTGTCATCGTTCTGGTGCTGGCAGCATTGTTGGTGATTGGCGTGATATATTTTGCGATCGATCCATCAACGTCGGGGCTGTTTCCGCGATGCACTTTTTTGTCGCTCACGGGCTACAAATGCCCGGGATGCGGCACCCAGCGTGCAATTCATGCCTTGCTGCACGGCGATGTGGCGGGAGCCTTCAAGTATAACGCGCTGTTGCTGGTCGCCATTCCCTGGATTGCCCTGTGCCTGTATGCCGAGAGCCGGCGACTGCGCAATCCCCGCCTGTATGCCCGCCTGAACGCCCCGTTGCTCATCTGGCTGTTCCTGGCCATGGTGCTGCTATGGTGGCTGCTGCGCAACATCTTCAACTGGTAACCAACTAAAAACTAAGGACTAACAACTAACAACTAGGGACTAGAAACTAGGGACTAGAAACTAGAAACTAGGGACTAGAAACTAGAAACTAGGGACTAAAAACTAACAACTAATGAAACAATATCTTGACCTGGTGCGCCACGTGATGGAAAATGGCGTTGACAAGGAGGACCGCACGGGAACAGGCACACGCAGTGTGTTCGGCTACCAGCTGCGCTGTAACCTGGCCGACGGTTTCCCGCTGCTGACGACCAAGAAGGTGCACTTGAAGTCCATCATCTATGAGCTGCTGTGGTTCCTGCGCGGCGACACCAACGTGCGCTGGCTGCAGGAACACGGGGTGCGCATCTGGAACGAGTGGGCCGACGAAAACGGCGACCTGGGGCCCGTCTATGGCAGCCAGTGGCGTGCATGGCCCGACGGCAACGGCGGCACCATCGACCAGATTGCACAGGTCATAGACCAGATAAAAAACACGCCCGACAGCCGCCGCATCATGGTCAGCGCATGGAATGTGGCCGAGGTGCCCACGATGAAGCTGCCGCCGTGTCACTCGCTGTTCCAGTTCTATGTGGCACAGGGCAAGCTGAGCCTGCAGCTGTATCAGCGCAGTGCCGACCTGTTCCTGGGCGTGCCGTTCAATATCGCCTCCTATGCCTTGTTGCTGATGATGGTGGCTCATGTGACGGGATTGGAGCCCGGGGAGTTTGTCCACACCTTTGGCGACGCGCACATCTACCGCAACCACTTTGACCAGATCAGGGAGCAGCTGTCGCGCGAGCCGCGACCGCTGCCGCGCATGGTGCTGAATCCCGAGGTCAAGAGCATCGACGATTACAAATATGAGGACTTTACTCTCGAGGGCTATGACCCCTGGCCTGCCATCAAGGGAGTGGTCTCGGTGTAAGCGCCGTTGGCGCTGATTAGTGATTAGTGATTAGTGGTTAGAGATTAGTGATTAGTGATTAGAGAAACAGATGAAAACCATTAAGGCTATAGTGGCGGTTGATGAGAACTGGGCTATTGGGCGCCAGGGCGGCTTGCTGTGCCATCTGCCGGCCGACATGCGGCACTTCAAGCAGGTGACCATGGGACACAGTATCGTGATGGGCCGCAAGACGTTTGAGTCGTTCCCGCGCCGTCCCTTGCCCGGTCGCCAGAACATCGTCATCACCCGCAATGCCGACTGGCAATATCCGGGTGTAACGGTTGTGCACAGCCTTGAAGAGGCCGTCCAGGCTGCCGAGACCGAGACGGTCTTCGTCATCGGTGGGGCACAGATCTATGAGTTGGCATTGCCGTGCGTTGATGAGCTTCACCTCACGTTGATTCATGCCCGCTGGGCAAGTGCCGACGTGTTTTTCCCCGCCCTCGATATGACTGAGTGGCAGGAGATGAGCCGCGAGCATCACACGAGCGACCACCGCAACGCCTATGAGTTTGATTTCATCACCCTTAAACGACGCGACAAATGAAATACTTCCTCATCGCCGGCGAGGCCTCGGGCGACCTGCATGCCTCCCACCTGATAGCATCGCTCAAGCAGCTGGACCCGCAAGCCGAGTTCCGCTTCCTGGGCGGTGACCTGATGGCTGAACAGACAGGCACGCAGCCCATTATCCATTACCGCGACATGGCCTATATGGGATTTGCCGACGTGGTGAAGCATTTGGGAAAAATCCTCGGCTTCCTGGGCACCGCGCGCCGTGCCATCGACGAGTGGCAGCCTGCGGCGGTGATTCTGGTGGATTATCCGTCGTTCAACCTCAAGGTGGCCAAGTATGCCCACAATCTGGGCATCCCGGTGCACTATTTCATCTCGCCCAAGGTGTGGGTGTGGAAAGAGTGGCGCGTCAAGGACATCCGCCGCTATGTCAATCACATGTATTGCATTCTGCCCTTTGAGCCCGACTGGTATCGGGAGCGGGACTATCAGGCGACCTATGTGGGCAATCCCACCGTTCAGGAAGTGGCCCAAGCCAGCAAGGATTTCCCAGATTTTGCCCATTTCATCGAGAAATTTGGCCTTAACGACAAGCCGATTGTCGCCCTGGTGCCGGGCAGCCGCGTGAGGGAAATCCGCGACAATCTGCCGCTCATGCTCCAGGCCGCGGCCCGTCATCCCGAGTATCAGGCCGTCATCGCCGGTGCCCCGAGCATCAATGATGACCTCTACAGCACGGTGATGGGCGAACAGGCCGTTCCCGTCGTGCGCGACGCCACCTATCCGCTGGTGCATCACGCCCGCGCTGCCCTCGTTACCTCGGGCACCGCGACGCTCGAGACGGCCCTGCTTGACACGCCGCAAGTCGCCTGCTACCGCTTTAACGGCAGCAAGTGGTCCTATAACTTCTATCGCCGACTATTGACTGGAAAATATGTTACCTTGCCCAACCTCATCACCGATGAGCCCGTCATCCCCGAGCTGTTGATGCACCTGTGCACCGTGGACAGCATCGACAACCACCTGTCGCGGCTGTTGGGCGACACCCCTGAGCGTGTTGCCATGCTCGACGGCTACCGCCGCCTGGCCGACCGGCTGGGCACCAACGTGTGCACCGCCACCGCCGCTCAACTCATCATGCAATCACTTAATCGTTGACTTCGTCCTCGGTGAGGCAGGCCGTGAAGCCCATTTCGCGGGAACGCTCCTTATCGAACATGCAGTAGGTCACATTGCCCTCGTCGCACAGCTGGCCCTTGCTGTCGTGCAGGGTGACGTGGACCGTATAGTAGTTGCGCACGTTGCCCGTGAGATGGCCGCGCAGGGTGATCAACGGGTCGCGTGTCGAAACCGGACGGCGATACTTCACCTCGAGCTTGGTGGTGACGCCGGCGCACTGCAGTCGGCGCGAGAGCACCCAGTTGGCCAACTCGTCGATGAGCGTGCTGATGATGCCGCCGTGCAGGGTCTCGACCCAGCCGTCGTAGTTGACACAGGGCGACCAGGTGGTGACGACGTCCTCGCCATCTTCCCAAAATTCCAGATGCAGACCGATAGGGTTCGTCGGGCTGCAACCAAAGCAGTTGTAACCCTGCTTGTCAAGATATGGATTGATCAACTTCTTCATATTCAAAAACTTGTGAGAGCAGATGCCAGTTGTTTGAGTTGTCTTTATTATGCGAGCTGCGCTCGCAGTTTAGAGTTTAGGGTTTAGGGGGGCATCCGCATCCATGAACTGCCAACGGGACGCGGATGCCGGTTGTTTGAGTTGTTTGAGTTGTTTGAGTTGTCTTTAATTTTATGGACGCGGATGCCATCGTTTTTTGTTGTATTTATTGTCTTCCTTTTTTTTAAAAATGCGAATTTCGCGAATAAAACTGATTTAGCGAATATAATAAATTAGAAAAATTCGTAAAATTCGCATTAGCCCCGCAGGGAAAAGTTGTTTAAGTGGTATAAGTTGTCTTTAATAATACGGGCGCGGATGCCATTGTATTTGTTGTATTTATTGTCTTCCTTTTATCTGTTGCTGTTCCTGTTGCTTGCGGTGGTGCCATATCTCAAGGCTGTTGATGGCATTTTGCCACAGGATGTAGCAGCCGGGGCCGGCAACCGACAGCGGGCTCAGGTAGGTGTAGGCAATCCACACGGCAAAGGCGGTGTTCTTCTGGCCCAGGCCCTGGCCGCTCTCGATGACGGTGCCGAAGAAGTGACCGATGTAGCGTCCGACGGCGAACTGCGCCAGGCAGATGAGCAGCGACACCAGGGCGATGGTCACCAGGAACACCACGGGAGCACCACTATTGATGATGTTTTTGACGGTGCAGCCCGTGACAATGGTCAGCGAGATGCCCCACATGTAGAACGACAGGTCCTGGATGGCCACCAGCCGCTGCTGCACGCGCGGCAGGTAGTGCTTCACGAAATAGGCACCGATGAGTGGCAGCACCAGCACGAGGAACACCTTGTACATGATCATCCAGAAGGCCGTCCAGAAGTCGATATCCACGCCCTTGTCGATGAGCGGGAACACCACGGGAACGGCCACCACAGTCACGAGGTTGCTCAGGAACACATAGCTGGTCATGGTCTCCAGGTTGCCGCCCAACTTGCCCGTCACCACGGGGGCTGCGCTGGCACCGGGGCAGATGACGCAGGTGAGGATGCCCTCCATCAGAATCAGGTCCTTGCCCTTCATGTCAAAGCCTAGAATCAGTGCCACCAGCAACGCCACCAACGCCACCTGGAACACCGACACCCACAGGTGCCACATCGCCGGACGCATCTTGTGGAAATCCACGCGCAGGAAGGTGGTGAACAAAATCAGGCTCATGAACAGCGGCAGGATGGTGTCGAAAATCGGCTCCATCACCTCGCTCACGGGATCGAGGGCGCGCACCCAGTAGAATATCAAATAGATGACCGTGCCCGACACAATCGCGCTGGGCAACGTCCAATTCTTCAGGAAAGTGATAATGGTTTTCATAGCGCCTGCAAAATTACACTTTTTTAGTTTTGGGTTTATGATTGGATGTTGGAAAAATGTTGTAATTTCGCAGGTGTTTATGAAGAAGGCTCTTGACAATATCGGGTTTTGGATGATTTATGGGGCGTGGTACGGGTTGTCGCTGCTGCCCTTGTGGCTGCATTACCTGTTCAGCGACGTGCTCTTTGTGATCGTGGCCTATGTGCTGCGTTACCGCCACCGCGTCATCAGCAAGAACATGCGCATCGCCTATCCCGACAAGAGCGACAAGGAACTGAAAAAACTGCGGATGCAGTTCTATCGCCACTTTTGCGATATCCTTGTCGAGACGGTGAAATACACGTCCATCACCGACAAGAACATCATGCGCCGCATGACCTTCACTGGCAGCGAGGCGGTTGCCGAGATACTCAACAGCGGCCAGTCGGTGGCCTTGCTGCTGGGGCATTACGGCAACTGGGAATGGGTGTCGTCGCTCGTGCTGTGGGTGCGTCCGTTGATTACTAACAACACGGTGATGGGACAAATCTATCATCCGCTCGAGAACAAGGTCTTCAACCGGGTTGTGTTGAAGGCCCGTGGCCGCATGGGATCGGACAGCGTTGCCAAAAAAGAGACGCTCCGCTGGATTTTGGGCAACAAGCGAGATGGCCGTCCCACAATACTCGGCTACATCAACGATCAGGTGCCCAAGTGGGAGAATATCCACCACTGGCTCACCTTCCTCAAACACGAGGACACTCCCGTGTTCACTGGTATTGAGCGCATTGTGCACTCGCAGAATCAGGCCGCCGTCTATGTGGATGTCAAGCGCGTGGGGCGCGGGCGCTATGAATGCGAGTTCCAGGTCATCACGCGCGACCCGTCATCGATGGGTGAGTATGAACTGACCGATGAGTTCTTCCGCCGTTTTGAGCAGACCATCAACCGTGCGCCCCAATACTGGCTGTGGAGCCACAACCGCTGGAAAAGAACGCGTGAGGAGTTTGACCGCCGCTTCAAGGTCGTGGGCGGCAGGGTGGTGGAGAAGTCACACCAGTCCTGAATAAAATTTGTGCATTCGGCAAAAAATGCCTACCTTTGCAGTACAAAAGACTAATTAACTAGAAACTAAAAACTTATATCTTTAAACTGATTAAGCAATGAACCGACTTTCGGACCGTATCAACGCACTGGCACCTAGTGCCACCCTGGCCATGTCACAAAAGAGCAGCGAGCTGCGCGCTCAGGGCGTGGACGTGATTAACCTCTCGGTAGGAGAACCCGATTTCTTTACTCCCGACCACATCAAGGCCGCTGCCAAGCAGGCCGTTGACGACAACTTCTCGTTCTATTCTCCCGTTCCCGGCTACCTGTCGTTGCGTCAGGCCGTGTGCGAGAAACTGCGCCGCGAGAATGGCTTGGAATATACCCCCGACCAGATCATCATTGGCAACGGTGCCAAGCATGAGCTGTGCAATACCATCATGGCACTTGTCAACCCCGGTGACGAGGTCATCATCCCCACTCCCGCATGGGTAAGCTATGTGCAGATGGTCAACCTTGCCGGTGGCAAGAGCATCTTGCTGCCCTCGAGCATGGAGAAGAACTTCAAGGTGACTGCCGCCGAACTCGAGGCCGTCATCACCGATAAGACCCGCGTCATCGTCATCTGCTCGCCCAGCAACCCCAGCGGCGCCATCTACACCCGCGACGAGCTGAAGGCTATCGCCGACATGCTGGAGCGTCATCCCGAGGTGATGGTCATTGCCGACGAGATTTATGAGCACATTAACTATGTGGGCCACCACGAGTCGCTCGCCCAGTTTGATGCCATCAAGGAGCAGGTGGTTATCATCAATGGTGTTTCCAAGGCTTATGCCATGACGGGTTACCGCATCGGTTACATTGCTGCTCCCCTGTGGGTAGCCAAGGCCGTGAACAAGATGCAGGGCCAGTACACCAGCGGCGTTTCGTCGATTGCTCAGAAGGCTGCCGAGGCCGCATATAACGGTCCACAGGATTGCGTCGAGGAGATGCGCGTGGCCTTTGAGCGTCGCCGCAACCTCATCGTGGGTCTGCTGCAGGAAATTCCCGGTCTGGAGCTGAATATGCCCGACGGTGCTTTCTATGCCTTCCCTAGGGTAGAGCACTATTACGGCAAGCGCTATGGCGACACCGTCATCAACGATGACAACGACCTCGCCTTGTATCTGCTCAACGAGGCCCATGTCGCTACCGTGGCCGGTACCGCCTTCTGCTGCCCGGGTTACATCCGCCTGAGCTACGCCACCAGCGACGAGAACCTGCGTGAGGCCGCCAAGCGCATCGCTGCCGCCCTCGCCAAGCTCGCCTGATAAAAGAACAACAATAAATACAACAAATACTAAGCTATCCAGCTTGTAAGTATTAAAAACAACTATAACAACTTGAACACCAGATAAATAATGGTTGTTTGAGTTGTTATAGTTGTCTTTATATCCAAGAATGCGGATGCTTTTGTAATTGTATTTATTGTCTTCCCTTTAAGTATTGTCTTATAGTTGTTTTACGGCGGTGGCCAGTTGTTGCATGGCCTGGGTGAGGATGCTGCGCGGGACGGCGACGTTGAGGCGCATGAAGCCGCTGCCGGCCTTGCCGAACATCGCGCCGTCGTTCAGGCCCAGGCGGGCCTTGTTGACGAACAGGTCAATCTGCGCGTCATGCTCCAACTTTAGCCCTGTGCAGTCGAGCCACACCAGGAACGAGGCCTGTGGCTTGATGGCCCTGATGCCGGGGATGTGGTCGCGGCAGTAGTCCACCACCATGTCGATGTTGCCCTCGATGTACTCCAGGCACTGGCGCAGCCATTCACCGCCGTGGCGGTATGCCGCACGGGTAGCCGTCATCGACAGGAAGTTGGGCGAGCACTGCTCGTTGGCCTCCAGGCGATGGAAGAAGGGCTTACGCAAGTCGGGATTCTTGATGACGCACCACGAGCTCACAATGCCTGCAATATTGAACGTCTTGCTGGGCGCTCCCATTACCACGCCCACGGCACGGGCATCGTCGCTCACGGTGAGGAACGATGTGTGGCGATGACCTTTCAATATCAGGTCGCCGTGGATCTCGTCGCTGAAGACCACCACGCCATATTTGCGTGCCAGTGCTGCCACCTGGCGTTGAACGTCGGCGTCCCAGGCGATGCCGATGGGGTTGTGAGGGTTGCACAGTACCATCATGGGCGGGCGTTCCTGCTCGAAGATGCGCTCCAGTCCCTCAAGGTCCATGCGGTAGAAGCCGTCGTCGGTGCGCACCAGGGCGTTGTTCACCACCATGCGGTTGTTGCCCTGGATGAGCATTTTGAAGGGGTGATATACCGGCTCCTGGATGACTACCTTGTCGCCAGGGCGCGTGAAGTGGTTGAGTGCCAGGCCAAAGCCGTTGACGATGCCGCCAATGAAGCAGGCTTCATCGGTCGTGAATTCCAAGCCATTGCGCTCACGTTGCCAGTCGATGATCGACTGCCAGTAGTCCTCGAGCGGCACGCTGTAGCCGTAGATGGGGTGCCCCGTGATGCGGTCGGCAAGTGCACGGGTGATGTCAGGGCAGGCGGCAAAGCCCATGTCAGCCACCCACAAGGGCAGCACGTCCTCACGTCCGAACATCTCTTTGCAGCGATCAACCATTACGCAGCCGGTGCCACGGCGGTCTATCACACGGTCGAAATCATATTGTTTTTCCATTTCCTTGGAGTTTTAGATGAGTTTTACATCACAAAATTAGCATAATTCCCGCAATTACCCAAAAAATAATGAATTCCTTGAAAATGCACGAAATAGCTGAAAATCAGCGGAATGCACAAATACCCTAAATTCGGCGAAATGAGAAAATGCACTTTTTTTCAAAAAAAATCGTCAAAATTGTTGGTAGTTTAGAAAAAAGCAGTACCTTTGCAGTCGCAATTGAACAAACGCTGACTCCGTAGCTCAGTTGGTAGAGCAATTGACTCTTAATCAATGGGTCGTGGGTTCGAGTCCCACCGGGGTCAC
>JAEEGI010023161.1_pt1 | contig 12223 bp, 12 predicted proteins | sample 8958751 | NCBI WGS metagenome assembly JAEEGI01 (sample SAMN16246545, study PRJNA631951) | gut metagenome | biome: gut microbiome; feature: rumen; material: KS-attached | host: Bos | place: Iran: Karaj | collected 2018-10 | reverse complement strand
TTCAACGGCTTGCGTAGCCGAAATGATGTCACCGTTGCCGAAGATGGGGATGGTCATGCGGGGGTTGCTCTTCACGGCTCCAATCATGGTCCAGTCGGCAGTGCCACTATACATCTGGTTTTTAGTGCGTCCGTGGATGCTGAGGGCGGCGATGCCAGTGTCCTGCAGGGCCTCGCAGAAGTCTGTTATCATCATGGAATCAGCACTATATCCCAACCTTGTTTTCACCGTTACCGGTAGGTGGGAGTGATGAACCAGTGCCTTGGTGATTCTAAGCATCTTAGGAATGTCCTGCAGGATGCCGGAGCCGGCCCCTTTGCCCGCCACCTTGCGCACGGGGCATCCCCAGTTGATGTCGATGAAATCGGGATCGGCCTGTTCCACCACCTCGAGGCAGCGTAGCAATTCTTCCTCGTCGGCACCAAATATCTGTATGCCAATGGGATGCTGCTCGGCTGTGAAGCGCATCTTGCGTAGGCTTTTTTCGGCATCGCGATTCAAAGCCTCACTGGCGATGAATTCGGTTATGAGCAGGTCGGCCCCCATCTCCTTGCAGAGCTGGCGGAACGGCAGGTCGGTGATGTCGTCCATGGGCGAGAGGCCGATGAGGCAGTCTTTATTCTTCGTCAGCAGATTCATTGTAAAGGCTTTGTATCATTTCGTCGTCGAAATATATTTGCTCGTCGGGATGTTCGGCGGCACGGCGTATGGAAGCTTCAAGACCTGTCAGTGCGGAGAAGGGAGCGAACTGGGCGGCGCGTCCTTCCATGCTCATGCGCGGATAGTGACTCGACACATGATGTGGCAGATTGATAATATCCTCGTAGTCACCTGACTTATCCATCCCAATATTTTTTAATTGTTAATTATTAATTTTTAATTATTAATCGCTTACGCCTTATGTCCTCCTATCTGTGCGTTGCGGTCACGGGCGGTGGCACCCTCCTCGAGGTCCATGCCCTTGAAGATGGCGTTCTTGCTGAATTTGCGTTTAATGCTAAGTATGGCTTCCTGCATGCGACGTTCTTTGGCAAGGGCTGTCTGTTCGGCCTCGCGACGACGTGAAAGAGCCTCGTAGTCGGTGAACATATTGAGTTGTTCTGCCGGAGCGTTAGTGGTGGCTTCTTCGTCTACCACCTGGTTCACGACGATGGTAAGTCTGCGCACCAGTAGCTTGGGGTTCACGGCTTGGTCGAAGAGTTGCATGGCGGTCTCGGTAATGAGGCGTGCCGAAGAGGTGGGGTGGGGGAGAAGTGCTCCGCCATGGGCAGGCTTCGGAGCCGGGCGACCATAGTAGTCGCTCACTATTTCGCCACTATAACCATTTTGTTTCAAGCTTGTTGTGTCGTAATTCACGTAGATGCCCACCTGTGAGGCCACCATGTGGAGGCTCACCAGCTTGAGGGCCATGGCATCGGCCATCTCGCGCATCACAATGCGCGCTTTGTCAAACGGATAGGGCTCCGACAGCACTTGGCCGGAACTAAAGGAGTTGCTTTTCGGGCGGTAGCTTTTGATGGCTTTGATGGTGCAGGGCTCCCAGCCCCAGGCATGGTCGATGAGCAACTCGGCGTTGATGCCGAAGAGTTTGTACAGCACCCCTTCCTTCTCCAATGAGCACCGTGCCACGTCACCCATGGTCATCATGCCACAGGCTTCAAGCTTGTGGGCGATGCCGCGCCCCACACGCCAGAAATCGGTCAGGGGTCTGTGGTTCCACAGTTGGTGGCGGTAGCTCATCTCGTCCAGTTCGGCGATGCGCACGCCATCCTTGTCGGCAGGTATATGCTTGGCAACGATGTCCATAGCCACTTTGCAGAGGTATAGGTTGGGTCCGATGCCGGCGGTGGCGGTGATGCCCGTCTCTAGCAATACGTGGCCTATCATGCGGCGGGCCAATTCATGGGCACTTATCTTGTATGTTCCCAGATAGTTGGTGACATCCATGAATACCTCGTCGATGGAGTAGACATGTATGTCCTCCGGAGCCACATATTTCATATAGATGCTGAAGATTCGCGTACTATAGTCGATATAGTAGGCCATGCGTGGTGGTGCTATATGGTAGGTGACGGCAAGTGAGGGGTTGGCTTTCAGCTCGTTGTCGTCGGCCGACTCCCCTGTAAACTGCCAGTATGGGGCCTGGCGTCGCCGTTCGTTATTCACCTGTCGTACCCGTTGCACCACCTCGAATAGGCGGGAGCGACCCGAGAGCCCATATTGTTTCAGCGAAGGCGTCACGGCCAGACAGATGGTCTTCTCTGTGCGGCTGGCGTCGGCTACAACCAGGTTGGTAGTCAGCGGATCCAGCCCCCGTTCGACACATTCCACCGAGGCGTAGAACGACTTGAGGTCGATAGCGATATATGTCCGTTCCTTTGGCATCTGCTTACAACATTCTTAAACGTCAAAAACGTTCGAATATTGTACCCGTCGGGAAAGTGTATTTATGAGTCGGAATTTTTTTTTATTTTTGCAGGAGAAATAATTTTGAAGGATATGCATAAAGATCTTGTTATCAATTACGAAGAGCATGAGTCGATAACAAATTTGGATGAAAAAGACCGCGCATTGCTCCAGTGTGCCATCGAGGCGACGGAAGGCGCCTATGCCCCTTACTCTGGATTTCGCGTGGGTGCTGCGTTGCGGTTGAGGGATGGCTCTGTTGTCGTCGGCAGCAACCAGGAGAATGTCGCCTATCCGTCGGGACTGTGCGCCGAGCGCACAGCCATCTTCGCTGCCTCGGCACAGAGGGCCGATTGACGTGAATATGAGGCTCTTGCTATTGTAGGACGTGACACGGAAGGACATCTCTGCGAGGCCTCGCCTTGCGGCGCCTGCCGTCAGGTGCTGTCGGAATACGAGCATCGGCAGGGATTCCCCATGAGGGTGGTCTGCCTCCTGGCGGGTGGTGGAGCACGGGTGTTCCCCAGCGTCGCGTCGCTACTCCCTTTTTCGTTTAATTTTTGAGTGTCGTTGCCTCCCAGGTGGTGCATTTTAACCTTTTGAAATGGGTGACAAGAAGAGAAAATGATATTTGTATAATGTCTGATTCTATGATTGTTATGTTGAAAAAGAGAATGAAAGGAGAAAAAAAATTTTTCCACACGCTTTTTTCTTCGTACTTTTGCACACTTAATTCTAATGAAAATAATATAATAATTTAATAACGAAAAAGCACTCTGTGCACTAAAAAAACAAACTAAACAAAATGGGAATTATTGGTAGTATCAGAAAACATTCGTGGATAGCTGTGGCTATCGTGGGTATCGCTATCATTGCCTTCATTGTTGGAGACTTTACGAAGAGGAACGGTGGGAACAACGAAGAGCTCGCCGAGGTCAACGGTGAGACTCTCAACCACATCCAGTTCAACAACATGATCCAGCAGGAGGAGAATGTCCGCTTGATGATTAAAGAGGCTATGGGCGATCCTAACCCGAAACTCACTCCCGACGAAGAAAAATACATCCGTGACTCTATCTGGGCCAACTATATGGATGATATCGTGATTGGTGAGCAGCTGAAGAAACTGGGTCTCGAGGTGTCGGAAGCCGAGGTGAACGACATGTACACCGGAACGTTCATCCATCCGATTTTTGCCCAGCAGTTCAGGGACGAAAACGGCCAATACGACATAGCTAGGGTGAGCAGCCTCATGAAGTCCTACAGCCAGATGGACACCGTCAACCGTTATTTCTGGAACAGCATGAAAGATCAGGCTGTCAAGCAGCGTCTGCGTCAAAAGTATGTCACCCTCATCAATTCAGGCTTTTATATGCCGACACCTATCGCCAAGCAGATTGCCGGCTATAGCGCCCAAGGAGCCGGTGTCAGTGTGGTGCGTATGTCGTATGCCGATGTGCCCGACAGTGAATTGATGCTCACCGATGCCGACTATCAGAACTATTACAACAGCCATAAGGAGAGATACCGTAACTTGAACGATGAGCGTAGAGTGCTCAAATATGTCACTTTCGACATCCTCCCCAGCGAGAAGGACTATCAGGCAGCGAAAGACAGCGCTATGGCTGCATGGGACAAACTGCTGGCTACCCCCGATTCCAACCCGAGAGCCCTTGGCAATCTGGTCAAGATGGAATCGAGGAACGTAAAGAGATATTCTTACGACAGCACCTACAATCGCTTTCTCCGTGCTTCGTATTTCCCCTCGCCCTTCAGCGAGATGGTGGCTGCTTCGGAGGTGGGTTCCGAACTTATTCCCACCCCGATTGCCAACAACTGGTTTATGGGTCGTGTGATGGAAATAGAGAATCGTCCCGACAGCATCCGCACCAGCATGATACTCATCCTCAGCGACAACTGGAACCCCAATGTCGGACGCGACACTGTCCGTGCTGAGTTCTTGACAGACAGCCTGCTGACTGAACTCAACGCCGGCCGCCTCGACTTCGACACCGCGGTGGCAAACTTCAGCGATGTCAAGCTGACGTTGAACCCTGAGAAGACAGGAGATGCCCAATGGCAGAATGAGGGCTCGCTCGACAGGGTCTACAACAGTTTCTTTGAGAGACCTGGTGAAAGGGCTACGATTTTCAACGGCCTTAATGAGCAGGTTGTCAAGGTAGCAGAAGGAAACCAGATCCGTTTCGACCTCCCCAACAAGATGGGATTTGCCATCGTGAAAGTAACGGGTAAGTCCGCCTTGGTCAAGAAATATCGTCTGGCCTGCATTGTCCAGGAAGTGAGACCGTCCAAACAGACGGAGATTGATATTCAGAACGATGCTTACAAGTTCCTTACCGACAGTCGCGGTGCCGCTGGCTTCGAGAAAACAGCCAATGAACAGAAAAAGCAGCCCTTCACCGTGGAGGTGTCCCGTATGGACGACCACATAAACTACCTCGACAACGCCCGCGATGTTGTGAAGTGGGCCTTTGCTGAGAACACCAAGATTGGCGATGTGAACGGTGACGTGGTGTCTCTCGGCAATGTCTATGCCGTGGTAATGCTGCAGGATGTGTACCAGAAAGGTTATTTCACCCTCGCTCAGGTACGTAGCATGACCAGATTCAACTTCGAACAGGATGTTCGCGCCGAGAAGAGGAAGGATATCCTAATGGCCCGTGCCGAGAAAGTGGCCAAGAGCTGCAAGAACATCGAGGACGTGGCTACCAGCTTGAACGCAACGGTGGAGGTTATTGACACCGTCAGCCTCCGCTTCTCGTCCAACAATATGTATGGCATCTACGACATAGAGCTCCAGGCCTTTGGCAACAATAACGGCGTGGAAGGAAAGATGGAGGCCATGGTGGTGGCTTCGAAGAGCAATGGCCTGATGGGTCCTGTCAAAGGTTCCAACGGTGTCTACTTCGTGCAGGTGAACAACAGGTTCAAAATGCCGCAGGCCGCCGATCCTGAGCAAATCCGCATAAGCCGTGAAAGATTCTCCCAGATCAGCACCGGCATGATGTGGGGAAGCAGATTCCTGCCCATGGATTGCCAGGCTTTCCTTTGGCTCAGGGCTAATGCCAATATTGAGGACCATCGTGACCGGGCATACTAACCGGTATATCGGGGAAAAAGACTCATGATAAGTGGAAAGTGGAGAAGGCTGCTGAGCAGGCAAGAGTCCCCACTTTCCACTTTCACTTATATATATGAAGATACGAGATTGGTGGAACAGGCTGCGCAGTAAGCCGATAAAGGATGTCATCAAGCACAAGCACCGTTTTGTGGTGATGGATACCGACACCTTCAAGGAGAAGTTCTCCTTCCAGCTGTCGGGAATCAATCTTTTTGTCACCATCGGCATCTCGGTCATTGTCTTGGTGTTGGTCACCACCATGCTTATTGCCTTCACCCCCTTGCGGGAATGGATCCCTGGATACACCAACACCCGGGTGGTGGAGCAGACCTATGAGAACGCCCGTCGTGTCGACTCGCTGGAGGCGGTGCTCATGCAGCAGGAGTGGATGATAGGAACACTACAGGCCGTGTTGCGAGGCGAAGACCCCGGGAATGGTTTCGAGGCCATGAGCCGCGATTCCAGCGTCACGCTGACACAACTGTCTAAAGTCTACCGCCACTCCGTAGAGGATAGCCTCCTTCGCGCGGAGGTGGAGAGAGAAGACAGCCGCTACCAGGTGAAAGGTTCTTCAGGGACGACGCCGACAGCTGCTAGCGAGAATGCCACAGCCGTTTCTCACCTCTTTTTCGCTCCCATGAAGGGCAAAGTGCAGCGGCCCTTTGAGAAAAAACACATGGGCATTGACATCTCGGGGACTCCAGGACAGCCTGTCTATGCTGCCTATAGTGGTACGGTGGTCTCTGCCAGCTTCACCGCCGAGGCAGGATATATCATCACTATCCAGCATCCCGGCAATGTCGTCACTGTCTACCGCAACAATGGAGTCGCCCTCAAGCATCAGGGCGACGTGGTGAGGGCTGGTGAACCCATTGCCTATGTGGCAAACCCCGACAAGGACGATGTGACGCCACACCTCCATTTTGAGTTGTGGGTCAATGGTGTACCGGTCAATCCGGAGGAGTATATGTCTTTTTAAAAGGAGAGTATGGTGAGCAGGAGTAAGCAGTCAGAGATGGAAAACACTACTAAGAGAATCGCTATATTAGGGTCGACAGGGTCAATAGGGACGCAGGCGCTGAATGTCATCCGCCGCCATCGCGACCTCTTCTCGGTCGAAGTGCTTTGTGCCGGCAGCAATGCCGACTTGCTGGTGCACCAGGCCTTGGAGTTTACTCCTAACGCCGTGGTCATCGCCGACGAGACAAAGTATCTTGCCGTCAAGGAAGCCCTTGAACCACACGACATCAAGGTCTTTGCCGGCGCCTCGTCAATGGTCGACCTCATGGAAATGGAGAGCATCGACATGGTGCTGGCAGCTATCGTGGGGTTCGCTGGCCTAAGGCCCACGTTGCGAGCCATTGAGAAAGGTAAACCTGTGGCTCTGGCCAACAAGGAGACCATGGTGGTGGCTGGCAGCATCGTCACTGCCGCCGCCGCGCGCCATCGTGTCCCCATCCTGCCGGTAGACAGTGAACATTCTGCTATCTTCCAGTGTCTGGTAGGCGAGGGTAGCAAGGTGGATAAGATCCTTCTTACTGCCAGTGGAGGCCCCTTCCGTGGCCGCTGTCGCGCCGACCTTGAAGGAGTCACACTCGAACAGGCTCTGAAGCATCCAAACTGGAGTATGGGCCGCAAGGTGACTATCGACAGTGCCACGTTGATGAACAAAGGCCTGGAAGTCATTGAAGCCAAGTGGCTCTTTGGTGTCGAAGCCTGCGACATCGAGGTGCTGGTGCATCCGCAGTCCGTGGTACATTCCATGGTGCAGTTCTCCGACGGAAGCATCAAAGCCCAACTCGGCATACCCACCATGGAAACCCCTATACAGTATGCCTTCTCTTTCCCTGAACGCATTGAGAGCCACCTCCCCAGGCTTGACTTCGCCCAGTATCCCACCCTCACCTTCGAGCGCCCCGACCGGGAGACCTTCCGCTGCCTCGACCTGGCTTATCATGCCATCCATCGCGGAGGCAACATGCCGTGTGTAATGAATGCCGCCAACGAGGTGGCGGTGCAGCGTTTCATCGACGGGAAGCTCCGCTTCCTCGACATCGCCGACTACGTCGAAGACGCTATGCAGTCCGCCCCCTTCATTCCCAACCCCACGTTGGAAGATTTATTGAAAACCGACAACCACATCAGAGAAACCTATAAAATCTCATAGCCCTGTAATTTCATTTTTCATTTTTCAACTTTCAATTTAGCAAATGAACTGGTTAGCTCTCCTTCTCAGCCTCACCCTTCTGGTGGCCACCCATGAACTGGGCCACCTAGCCTTCGCCAAGCTCTTTCACACTCGTGTGCGCAGGTACTACGTCTTTTTCAACTGGAAGTTCTCCATCCTTAAAGCCAAGAAGTTCGATGGCAAATGGCACTTCCTGTGGTTCAACGCCAAGACCCCCGACTCCTGGGACGAGAAGAACCTGCGTCCCGAGGATCAAGACAACACCCTATGGGGTCTTGGATGGATTCCCCTGGGCGGCTACTGCGACATCGCCGGCATGATCGACGAGACCAAGGACAAGAAAGACCTCGAGGCTGAGCCTCAGCCCTGGGAGTACCGCACCAAGCCCGCCTGGCAACGCCTCTGCATCATCAGCGGTGGCGTGTTGGTCAACTTCATCTCTGCCCTGCTAATCTACGCCATGATACTCTTCGCTTGGGGCAAGGACGAGGTGCCGATGAGTGCCGCCACCCTCGGCTACCAGTACGACAAAGTGATGCTCGACGAGGGATTCCAAAATGGCGACGTCATCTGTGCCATCAACGGCACCGCCGTCGACAATACCGGCGAGGCGTTGGAACTGCTGCTCCTCAAAGATGCCCGCGACGTCAAGGTGCGGCGCGGCGTCGACACCATATCGCTCACGCTGAGCAGCAACTTTGTGGAGAAAGCCACCTCCGTGAGGAAGAAATCGCTCATGGAGCTACGCTACCCCTTTCTGGTCAAGAGCTTTGTCGCAGGCTCTCCCGCCGAACGGGCGGGCATAAAAGTCGGCGACAGCATAGTGAGCATCAACGGACAGCCCACGCCTGCCTTCCAGGATGTTATAGAGGTTCTCGAAAAAAATGCAGGACGCGACGTCATGGTGGGATTCTACCGCCATGGGACGTTGGACTCGCTGCGCGTCACGGTCTCCGACCAGGGCAAGTTTGGTGTGCAGCGTGAGAACGAGCTGACCAGGCTCTTCCCAGGAGCCCGCCATATTGATTATGGCTTCTTCGAAGCCTTCCCCGCAGGCATCAGCGAAGGCTGGGAGACCCTCGTCACCTATGTCACCTCGCTCAAGCTGCTCTTCGCCCCGGGTGGCGTGCAGAAACTCGGCGGCTTTGGCTCCATGGCCAGCCTCTTCCCTGACCAGTGGAGCTGGAAGGCCTTCTGGGTGCTCACAGCCCTCCTGGCTCTCATCCTCGCCTTCATGAACATCATCCCCATCCCGGGACTCGACGGCGGACATATCCTCTTCACCCTCTGGGAAATCATCACCCGTAAGAAACCCTCCGACAACTTCCTCAACATCGCCCAGAACATCGGCATGTTCCTCTTGCTGGCCTTGATGCTTTTGGCCAACGGCAACGACATCTGGCGGTGGCTCTCTGGGAAATTCTAGGTTCCTATGTCGACACGTTAAACTATCCTCACGTTGAAAAAAATAGATCGTCTCATACTTCGCTCTTTCGTCGGGCCGCTGCTGCTTACCTTCTCCCTGGCGGTGTTGGTGCTGCTGATGCAGTTCGTGTGGAAGTATGTCGACGACCTCGTTGGCAAGGGTCTCGAGTTCAGTGTCATCGCCGAGTTGCTGCTCTATGCCTCCGCCACCTTCGTCCCCATGGCACTCCCCATTGCCGTCCTTTTTGCTTCTATCATGACCATGGGCAACTTCGGCGAGAAGTATGAACTGGTGGCTATGAAAGCCGGCGGCATCTCCGTCCGCCGTGCCATGATGCCCATGTTCCTCGTGGCCCTCCTGCTTACTGGCGTGGCCTTCTATTTCGGAAACAACGTCATGCCTACTGCCATGATGAAATACCGCATGACGCTCTACGACATCACTCGTAAAAAACCCGCCATCAACATACGCCCTGGGGAATACTACAAGGAACTTGAGGGCTATGTCATCCGCGTTGGCTCGAAAAGCCACGACGGACACGAATTGGGCGATGTCATCATCTACGACCACACCCACGGCAACACACAGACCAACGTCATCGTGGCTAAACGCGGCACCATGCATGCCTCTTCCGACAACCACTTCCTGCGTTTCACCCTCTACGATGGCTACTCCTACTCCGAGCTCTCCGACGGCAGGAACTATCAACGTCGCCCCTTCACCACCATTAGCTTCCGCGAACAATCCATCAATATCGACATCTCTTCTTTCGCTTTCAACCGCACGGTGGAAGGTGAGTTCAAGGGCAGCTATCAGATGATGAACATCTACCAGCTTGATACCGTCGCCGAACGCCTCGAGCATGGTCTCGACGAGAAGATCCGTCGCTACCGCCGCGATATGGTGTCCACACTCCATGTGTGGCGCCATTATAGTGACACCTCCTTCCATTACACTCCCCTTACACAGTCTTCTGCCCTCACCCTCCTTTCACGTCTCGACGACAATAAACGCGCGCAGGTCCTCAACCATGCACGCACCATGGCCCTCAACGCCTCTCGCGACGCCAAGATGTATGCTGCCACCTTTGCTGGCGAACGCGAATACATCAACCGCCATCATATCGAATGGCACCGCAAGTTTACCCTCTCCGTGGCTTGTCTGTTGCTTTTCCTTATCGGAGCCCCCTTCGGATCCATCGTCCGCAAGGGTGGCTTGGGGCTGCCTCTTGTGGCCTCCGTGGGTTTCTTCGTGCTTTATTATGTGGTGGGCATGATTGCCGAAAAAGCCGTCCGCGAATCGGCCCTCGGACCCGAGGGTATGTGGATCTCCTCCCTCGTCATGCTGCCCATAGGCATTCTCCTCACCCTCCAGGCCACCACCGACTCCTCCTTCTTCGACGGCTCCTCCTGGCGCAAATTCTTCTCCCGACTCTTCCGTCGTAATCAAGGCCAAGACAACCCCAAAGAGCGTTCGACCAGCTCGTCGGACGGCACAGAAAACTCATAGAGTTTCTCTGCCTGAAGGCGTCCTATGGCCAGGAAGTCTATTATCGCGACCTCCTGCAGGAATGCTATCTGTCGCTGCTGAAACACCTCGCCGAACGAAAAGACAGCATGTCGGAACTCAATGAGGACGCCTGGGTCTTCTGGGTCTGCCGTGCCGCCATCACCCGCTACCGCCGAAGCCTCAAACTCTTCCCCGAGACACTGTACACCGACTTCCTCGCCGACCTCCGCCAGGCGCCCGACGAAGTGTCGCAGCTCACCGTCGACGACTGCCTCTCCTGCCTCTCCGGCGCCGAGCGCCGGTGCTTCCTCCTCATGCTCGACGGGGCCTCCCTCGAAGAACTCCAACAGCAGCTCGGACTCAAGCGCCGGAGCGTCATCCAGCTGCGCCACAACATCAAGAAAAAACTCCAACAATATATAAAACAATGAACAACGCCAAACCCTCAACCCTCCCCTCAACCCTGGTGGCCCATGCCGTCGCCCTCGCCGACGCCCACAGCCAGGGATGTGAGAAACGCTGCCGCCGCTGGCGCCGCCGCGCCGCCACCCGACGCCTCGTCGTCATGGCACTGCTGGCAGTGGCCATATTGTTTGTCGTCGGCAGCGTAAACTCCGCTCTAGCCAACCAGACCTATGCCTTGGGGGAACTCCCCACCGACGAGGCTGTGGTCAGTGCCCACGCAATATTGATGAACCTGTGAAACCCAAGAACATAAAACGACAGTGGATGATATGGGCGGTGACGCTCCTGCTCCTCTCTGCAGCCATGGCCTTGCCCACGCTGTGGCCGCGCCTCTTCCCCTCGCACTATGTCAGCGACCTCTACCGCCGCTATGAGCACAACCCCCACATCCACACCACGGAAATCCACAACTTCCACGTCAACGACACCCTCTCCGTCGATGCACTCCTCTTCCAGGCCGACACCGACTCCGCCTGGTATACACTGCTGGCCGACTTCGGATCACCCGAAGAGATAATCGAGCTATACAAATCAGATAAAGAAGCCTTTGTGGGCAAGGGACACCATACCATCATATTTTTCTTCATCGATAAAAACAATCCCCAAAAAAGACTCCCCCGGAACGACCCCGACAGTCGCCTGGTGATAGGCTCCCATGAAAAAAAATCTTTGTTACTCTTCCTGGCCGAGGACAAAACCATTAAGGATGCCATCGGTTTAGGCGAAGTACATAAATTAAACAAAAAAAATAAACAAACATCCCAATCCCACAGATGAAAAAACAATTCAAATCCGCAGCTCTCCTCGCAGTGCTCGCCTTGGCCGCCACAGGCTGCCAGAAAGAAAATGAGGTTTTGCCCGTTGCCGGCACCGAACAATCCCAAAAATGGTACATCAAATAAAAATAAAAAAGGAGTCATCATGAAAAGAATCATTTTACTGGCAGCAATGCTGTACGTGGCGCTGGGCGCCATGGCGCAGGACACGCTCCATTCGCTGTATCCCAAGGACGGATACTTTTATCAATACTGGATGGATTCGGAAGATATAGAGGTGGGGGTTCTTGTATACAACACAACTGGAAATA
>JAEEGI010023160.1_pt1 | contig 12224 bp, 12 predicted proteins | sample 8958751 | NCBI WGS metagenome assembly JAEEGI01 (sample SAMN16246545, study PRJNA631951) | gut metagenome | biome: gut microbiome; feature: rumen; material: KS-attached | host: Bos | place: Iran: Karaj | collected 2018-10 | reverse complement strand
CCGGCTGAAGGGATAAGCCCGGATGCATTTGTATAAGCCGAAAACAAATTGTTTATAATACAATAAAGCACAAGATCAGGAGGGGCGCAGCGGCTGCGTACGCAAGAGTGATCTATGGGTCAGAGCATACAATTTATACCGGAAACGAATCGCTTATTGCATTTCTATCATTGTCATATAGTTTGGAAGCATTCTTTCTTCAAACATTTTATCGAGAGTACCTTCGATAGAGCTGATCACTTCCTGAGCGGTTTTTGATGTATAGACCGTTTCGATTTTCTGCTGAAGATTTCCGCCGACTCCGAAATAATCGTAAACTGCATTTTTGTAAAGCTGAGTGTAGATCATGGCGTCTCTTTCATCAAAAAACAGAGTTTTATATAAAGAGTCAACCATTTCGTCCTGAGTAACGCCTTCAAGCTCTTCAAAAAGGATATCGATCACGCGCGCGCACGACTCAGGATCGTCTGTGCCGGTAAAAATACTGAAGGTCGGGAAAGTGCTGAATGCCAAGCCGACATCTTTCGAATCGTATTTATCAGCGGCAGGGAAAGGAACAAAACCGAAATTATCGAGTTGCTTTGCCATATCAAGAAGGTATGACGATTCGGTAAACGCCATCACGCACTCACCGGCTGCAAGATTTGGGGTGTAGTTCCATCCTTCAAGGACCAGATAATCATCACTGTATGCCGAAAGAAAATTCAATCCCCATTCAAGTGCGGGCAAAAGATCGGGGTTTTTATCTGCAGGATAGAACTGTCCGTCTTTTTCGTATACATTGCCTATTTTATAGGAACCGAGAAATCCTCTGCATAAATAACGGGTATTTATCGCAACGGATTTTATGTCGTTTTCTCCGTCAACGATATGGAATATGGGCATGATCTCATCGAATTTTGATAATTTCCAGATATTCTGTTCGTAATAATCGCGGGGATCGTCAAGTCCGTAACGGTTAATGAGATTTTCATTTATGGCAACAAGAAGCCCCATATTGCCGTCATTTGATTTTTGGGGCCAGTAATTGGGAATGACGCCGTAAATATTGCCCCTTGCCATACAGCATTCGAGAATATTCAGCGGGCAGTATTTATCGCTGTTTTTAAGGTCTATGATATCGGGGAAATAATTAAGAGGATAGAAAGTGCCTGATTCGGCAGCTTTCATATTGTTGTTTGAGCCTCTCATTATTACAAAATCACAAATATTAAGACCGGACATTGCTGCAGACATAAGCATGCCGGAAAAAGTTCCTTCCCGACCGAATTCCATTGAAAAATTCAGTTTCATATTGTATTGCTGCTCAATTTTTTTGATATGATCGGTAAGAAGATCGTAATACAATGAATCCTGAGGATAATAAAAAATACTGCCGGGGAAGTCGTTTTCCTCCTGAGCAACAAGGAAACTTCTTCCGTTGAAATCGATTGAATCGACGGTCAAACCGTCATATTCGGGAACGATCTCATGCTGTTGCGTACTGCACGCTGATGTGATAATTGCGAATAACAATGCCAATAACAACAATCTGCCTGCCGTTTTCATACATTACACCTCATTTTATCATAGTTAGCGAATACGCTTTCAGCCCCCCAATCGGAATGTATTTGGCGGACTTTGGCATATTTCGTTTATTACCGTTAAAGTATATCATAATATGCCGCGAAAGTCAATATAATATGCAAAAAATGGCTATAATGCATAACGACCGTTATCAGTAAAACTGAAAACGGTCGTCAGCATAACCCAAACACACAACAAACACTAAAGGATTAAGTGGTGAAAGCAAGAGGAATCAAACCTCAAAAAAAATTTATCGCCGTCAGGCGCTTCCATATGTTCATTAAACGTATTATATACCATTTTTTTTTATTTGTCAATAGGTTTTTGATAATAATATTAAAAAAAAACGGCGAAGACAAAAAATCTTCGCCGCATATTTATTTTCTGACAAACGAAATAGCCGATTTTGCAGCCAAAGCCCCGTCGGAAACTGCTTTATAGACCTGAAGTATCCCGCCTGTGCAGTCACCCGCGGCAAAAAGGCCGGGAACGGATGTTGCGAGGTTTTCGTCTACCGCAATTTTACCGTCCTTTATAACTGCGCCTATTTTGCGCGCCATATCGGTGCTTCCGGCAACGCCAAGAGCGACAAATACGCCCTTAACTTCTATTTTATTGCCTGTTTCAAATGAAACCGAGCTTACGCTTTCATCACCGCATATTTCAGATATTTTATCGGTGATCACTTTAAATCTGCTCATATCCGCTTTCGGTTCCATTCCGTCAGTAAGAATGGTTACGTTGTCGGTAACGTGCGAAAGCTCGAGAGCCTCTTTTAATGCATATTCGCCCTCACCTATTACGGCAACGCTTTTTTTGCGGTAAAAGAACGCGTCACATACAGCGCAGTAGCTTACGCCCTTGCCCTCGAATTCGGTTATGCCTTTTATTTTCGGAGTTTTTCTTGATGTGCCCGTTGCAATGATGAGGGCTTTTGAGGAAAATGAAGACGACGGAGTAGATACCGTAAAACTGCCCATATATTCAACGGAAACGACCTGACCGCGGACTATTTCGATGCCAAGGTCGATTGCCTGCTTTTCGCCTGCGGCGTGAAGCTCGGCGCCGGTCATAGGCTTGCCTGTGCCGTAATAGTTTTCGATCTTTTCTGCCTTTGCAAGAGCGCCTGTTCCTGCGGAAATGATAAGGGTCTCAAGTCCCGCCCTGAAGGAATAAAGGGCAGCAGATATTCCGGCAGGACCTGAGCCTATAATGATAACATCGTAATTCTTCATCAAAGCCACCGTTTTTATTCAACTTCTACTTTAAGTTCTCCGTTTTCCGCAGATACAGCGATCTTTTTCGGTACCATATCGCTGTCGCACATAACGGAAACAACTTTGTCTTCGATCTCTTTTTGGACCACTCTGCGAACATTTCTTGCTCCGAATTCGGCAGAATAGCTTTTTTCAGTGAGGATATCAAGGACATCCTCAGTATATTCAAATGATATCTCCCGTTCTTTCAGACCGTCCGCAAGCTCCCTGAGCCTGATTCTGATAATATCAGGGAAAAGCTCTTTCGGAAGCGGTTTGAATGTGATGATCTCGTCTACCCTGTTAAGGAACTCGGGGCGCAAAAATTCTCTGAGCGCTTTTTTGGTCTTTTCGGAAGATACGGTTTCGATAGATTTATTGAAACCGACTTCGCCGCCCTTTATATTCGAACCCGCATTTGCGGTCATAACTATAAGGGCATGTTCAAAGCTGACTTTTCTGCCGTGAGCGTCGGAAATAACACCGTCATCAAGAATCTGAAGAAGGATATTGAGAACATCGGGATGAGCCTTGTCTATTTCGTCAAAAAGGATGACAGAATACGGTTTGCGCCTGATTTTCTCGGTCAGCTGTCCCGCCTCGTCATAGCCTACATAGCCCGGAGGAGAGCCTATGATACGAGAGACAGAATGTTTTTCCATAAATTCGCTCATATCAAGTCTTATAAGTGTTTCCGGAGAATCAAACAGTTCCTTTGAAAGAACTTTAACAAGCTCTGTTTTGCCAACACCGGTAGGTCCTGAAAAGATGAAGGAAATCGGTCTTTTTCTTGGAACAAGGCTTACCCTTCCGCGTTTTACGGCATTTGCAACAGCCTTTACAGCCTCGTCCTGACCGACTATATGCTTTTTAAGCTCCGCTTCAAGATCGCGCAGTTTTGCATATTCGCCCTCTTTGATTTTTGAAGCGGGAATTCCTGTCCACAGTTCTATAACAGCGGCAAGATCGTCAAAAGTGACCGAACACTCGCTGATTTTGGCGGACAATTCTTCGTATGATGATTCAATTCGCAGTTCTTCAGAACGCGTTTCGGCTATTTTTTTGTAGTCGTCCTCGTTCTTTTCCTGCTTTGCCTCCAGTTTTTCCGCTTCCGATTTTATATTTTTCAGTTTTTCACCGAGTTTGAAATACTCGTCATACAGGGGATTTTTCAGCACGGCATTCGAGCATGCCTCATCAATGAGGTCTATTGCTTTATCGGGAAGGAAACGGTCGTTAACGTATCTTTCAGACATTTCAACGGCTTTTTCGGCTATAAGCATGGGAACTTTGATATTGTGGAATTTTTCGTAATACGATTTAATGCCCCGTATCATTTCAATGCTTTCGGCTATTGAAGGTTCGTTTACCATTACAGGCTGAAAACGTCTTTCCAAAGCGGCGTCTTTTTCGATATACTTTCTGTATTCGTTAAGTGTTGTGGCGCCTATGACCTGTATTTCCCCTCTTGACAGAGCAGGTTTGAGCATATTGGCGGCGTTCATCGAACCTTCCGCGTCGCCTGTGCCCACAAGAGTGTGGACCTCATCAATGACGAGGATTATATTGCCTATCGATTTAACTTCTTCTATAAGACCTTTGATCCTGCTTTCAAACTGTCCTCTGAACTGTGTGCCGGCAATGAGCGCGGTAAGATCGAGAAGATATATTTGTTTGTTTGCGAGTTTCGCGGGAATTTCCTTTTTCGCGATCTTAAGTGCGATACCTTCGGCTATCGCGGTTTTTCCTACGCCCGGTTCGCCTATGAGACACGGATTATTTTTCGTGCGGCGGGTAAGGATCTGCAATACACGCTCGATTTCTTTTTCGCGGCCGACCACATTGTCTATCTTGCCCTCAGCCGCGGCTTTAGTGAGATTTTTGCAGAACTGACCGAGGTATCTTGTTTTAGGCTGAGCTGATTTCGTATCGTGTTTTTTTGAAGTGCCCTGTTCTGTTTTTTCTGCGCCGTCGTCTTCGCCTTCTCCGTCTATTTCATCAAATACTTTATTGTCGGGATCAAGGCTGAGGGCTCCGCCGGGAGAGAAATCGCCGTCCTGACCGTCTATGATCATTCGGCTTATCTCGTCGTTCATTTCTTCGAACTGTTTTTCGTCTATACCGAAATTGCTGGCAATATCTTTTGTGGGATCAAGGCCGAGCTCTTTCGCGCATTTAAGACAAAGCGCCTGTTTTTTAGGAACGCCGTTTTCTATTTTTGAAATAAAAACTATTGCGATGCGCTTATGACACCTGTCACAAAGCAGTCGTTTCATATTATCCATTGTCTTTGTTTAATCCTTTTTGCTTTTTATGTTCGTTGTTTATCGCAACCGCCATCCGAGTATAATTTACCGCGGAAAAAATAGAGAAAAACATTGTTACGGCCGCCAGTATTGAAATGATGATAATACTGATGCTTCTGTCTACCGACATAAAGAAGAGGAAGAACGATATCACGAATGTGGAGAACAGAAGAACAGATGTAAGTTTTCCGTACCATTTTGATGCGATCACAGCGTGTGTTTTATGATAAAATATCGAGCCGCCTATTAGCATAAACAGGTCTTTTGCCACCATAAGAGCGAGCAGCCACCATCCGACGACACCGTCTATTGTTATGCAAATAACGGTTGAAAGCTGAAACAATTTATCTGCAATCGGGTCAAGAACTTTTCCTATTCTTGATACCTGATTGAACTTTCTGGCTATTATACCGTCGATGACATCGGAAATACCGGATATTACGAGAACAACGAATGCAAGCCATTTAAGTCCCGGAGTAAAATACAGTATACAGAATACGGGAACGAGAAGTATTCTGAAAATCGTTATGATATTGGGAACGGTCATATTGGAACCCTCGTTTGAATACTATTTTTTATCGCCTGATGAAAGAAGACCTGTGATCGGGTTGAATTTTTCAAAATGCTTATAGACGAACGTGCCGTTTACTATCTGCCGCCTTTCTTCGTAAGGCTTATCGCGGAGGATATACTGCGACGTTACGCCAAGTACCGACACGGCAACAAAAACGATAAGGATACCGTTGAGCGCGCCGAAAACAACGCCTCCGAGAGTGTCAAGCTGCTTGACGATAGGCAGATTGATAATAAGATCCGAAAGCCACCATAATACAGCCACTCCGATCGAGCAGACTATAAAAATAATTATAAATGCCGCTATTCTGCTGACGGTAGCGGAAAGAGGTGAGATCATAGAGTCTATGATCGCGGCTTTCGCCTGTTCTCCTCCCTGCTCTTTAACAGAGAGAAACCTTGTCATAAGCTGAGAAAAATCGATATTCAGAAAATCGACTATGTCCGTAAAAAACTTCGGCTTCTGCCCGAAAAGGGAATTCAGATCAAGACTTTCCAGCGATGCGTTGACGCCTTCGGGAGTTGAAGACAGGTAGTTTATGAGCCATTGGCGCATTGGCGCATGGATATAGTGCTGATCGAGATAAGCTCCGAGATTTGCGGAAAGAAAGAAAGCCGCAACAAGAGAAGCTATCTTGCCCAACAAGCCGATCACGGAGCGGACAAGACCTTTTCTTGCGCCGAGAACGATACAGATAATCAGTATCGCCACGACCAGGATATCAAGGCCGGTACTTAAAGCGATGTCCAAAATAATTTCTCCTTTTTTGTGTGTTTGTTGTGTTTGTGTGTTGTTATTTCAGAAAGTCTGACATTGTGTATATATATGCCTTTTCGGCACCGAAAAGAACGATTTTATAGCGTCCCGGAACTATACCGGTAACGCCCGCGGGAGCCTCTGTTTCGCTGACGGTATTACCCGTTGAATCAAGGATATAAAAAGTATCGGTGGTCAGGACGAATACGGTATCCGAAAATGAGCTGACGGAACGGACATTGCTGAAAAGATTTTCAAAAAGACGGTTTCCGGCAACATCAAAAGCGCTGACGGTATAAGAATCGTTCTGAGCCGAGAGTTTATGCGAAATTACGGTATATTTATCGCCCTGATAATACCTGTGCGGCAGTTGAGAGCCGTAGTTGTAAACCGTGCTGCATCCGCCGCTTCTGAAGGAAACAAGTCCGGATTCGGATAAAACTTCTATTGATGCGTCACTTTTCATGGCAACTGAAATGGGAAACGTTCCTTTTGAAACGATATTGCCTCTTTCCTCGCCTGCGGCGTAATTGAGATAATAGACCACGGTGTTCAGGTTTTCAAGCTCCTGAGCGACTGTTACAACGGAAACAGTGTTTGTTGAGGTAAACGCCACATCTATGGGATAAGTATCGGCGGAATACCATAAAAAGCGTTCTTTGAATGAGCTGTCAAAATAAATAAGCTGCCCCTTATATCCGTTTTTATCGGTAAGAACCGCAATTTTGCCGCTGTTGTCTATTGTAGCGTTTATAATAATATCCGAAAACTCTTTTTCGAAAAGAAGATCAAAACTGTTGAATACTTTGAGCGTTTTTCCTCCGCGGTCATAGCATAAGATATATTCGTCCGAAACACGCATGACAGGATGTCGGAAATTTGCGCTGTGATATGAAAATCGTATATTGTCTTTACTGTATACGGAAATAAGTGAATCGTTAAGGACGGCAAAACCGTCTTTGAACGGAGAAAAAACCGGAGATTCATCTGCGGAAAACGACATAATATCGTTTTTTGTTGCAGATGTTTGAGTAAGCGCTGTTTTTGCGCTGTATCCGAAACGTCTGAGATTATCTATGGAAAGATACGAAGTGTTTAATACGATAAACAGTATTATATATATAATTATCGCCACAAGGACCAGTCTTTTTACGAGGTAAAGCTGTTTAAGCTTTTTTTCGTTCATATTGAAAACATCAGAGATTATCGTATCTCACCTCACATAGGTAAAGTCCGTCCGCCGGGGCGGTGTATCCGGCAAAGGATCTGTCTTTTTTTTCGATTATTGCGGGAATTGCGTGCAGATCGATCTTACCGGTCTGTATTTCGAGCAAAGTGCCAACCATTATACGGACCATATTGTAGAGAAAACCGTTTGCGGTAACGGTAAAAGCATATTCGTTTTCACAAACCGGGTAAAAGGATGCTTTGTATACCGTGCGGACAGAATCTTTTATCTTGCTTCCTGCTGCCATAAACGACGCAAAATCATGTGTTCCGCAAAAATCCCTGCATGCACAGTCAAGTACCTGAGCATCGATTTTATGAGGGAAATGCAGATAAAGCCCGTTTTTAAAAGGATCCCTGACTGGAGACGTGTATATTTTATATACATATTTTTTTGAAACAACGGAATATCTTGCGTGAAACTCTTCAGAAACTTTTCTGCATTCGTAAATCGCTATATCGTTTGGAAGATTGGCATTGACGGCGCGGACGACGACATCATCGTCCAGATTTTTTTCGGCTGAAAACGAAACGCGGTACCCCGTGGCGTGAACTCCGGAATCTGTTCTTGAACAACCCGCGAGATTTTCAACTGCGCCGAACACCGAAATCAACGCTTTTTTCAGTTCTCCGCCGACAGTTCTTTTTTCGCCGTCCGTAGTATTCTGGACCTGATATCCGCAGAATTTTCTGCCGTCGAAGCAAAGAGTTAAAAGATAGTGTGTCATATCAGAAACCCATTACGGTGACAAAATTGAGAAGTATTGCAGCTGCGATCATCACCGCAAGCACAATCAAAGACACGTAATCCGCAGAAGACATTGAATACGATACGTAATGAGTTCTGCCCTCACCTGAGCCCGTATAACAGCGGCACTCCATTGCGGTAGCAAGGTCGTCGGCACGGCGGAATGCGGAAATAAAGAGAGGGATAAGGATCGGAGCAAGCGCCTTGGCGCGTTTTATAAGTCCGCCCGTTTCAAAATCTGCTCCCCGCGCTTTTTGCGCATTCATGATTTTATCGGTTTCTTCAAGAATAGTGGGAATAAAACGCAGAGCGATAGTCATCATCATGGAAAACTCATGGACGGGGATTTTTATTTTGGCAAGAGGAGAAAGAAGCCTTTCAAGGCCTCCCGTAAGGACGATCGGAGATGTTGTGTATGTGAGCATTGATGTGGCGATAACGAGCATGAAAATTCTCAGCATCATGAATATTGCGTTTTTTATGCCCTCTTTTGTTACCGTAAATATCCAGAATTTTACAAGCGGTTCGCCCGTTGAATAAAACACGTTGAGAAATGCTGTAAAAATAAGGATGAAAAGCAACGGTTTCAGTCCCCTTAAATACATTTTCAGAGGGATCTTAGTAAGTCGCACAAGAATAAAAGTAACTGCAAGTGCAAAAAGATAAGCTGCGGCGGTTTGAATTATAAACAAAAATGCAATATACAGAATTGCAAGAACGATTTTAACACGCGGATCAAGCCTGTGGATAACGGAATCGCCTGGGAAATACTGACCGATGGTGATATCTTTGATCATGCATTCTCACCTCCGATCGCATTCAGAAGTGCGTTGCATGCCTGTTCGGGAGTATATACGGAAGAAGGAACATTGAATCCTTTTTCTTTCAGGGAGATAAATACGCGCGTTATCTGGGGGACATTCAACCCTATCGCACAAAGCTCCTCGGAACGCTCGAATACTTCGTTTACCGGAGCAAACATTTCGACCCGTGAGTTATTCATAACAAGGACTTTGCTGCAAACACGCGAAATATCCTCCATATTATGAGATACTATAATTACGGTCGATTTTTTTTCGGCGCGATATTCGGAGATGCGTTGAAGTATTTCGTCTCTGCCTTTCGGATCAAGACCGGCAGTAGGCTCGTCAAGAATAAGCACTTTCGGGTCCATTGCCATTATTCCTGCGATCGCGACACGTCTTTTCTGTCCGCCCGAAAGCTCAAAAGGAGATCTTTTGCGAAGAGTATCGTCAAGACCGACAAAATGAAGACTTTCAGTTATACGTTTTTCTATCTCTTCTGCGGGAATGCCCATATTTGAAGGGCCAAAAGCGATATCTTTTTCTACGGTTTCTTCAAAAAGCTGATATTCGGGATACTGAAAAACGAGACCGACATTGAACCTGAGCATGCTTCTTGAAAAACCTTTTGCCCAGCAGTCGCTGCCTTCGTAACGGATGGTTCCCGATGTGGGGCGCAGAATTCCGTTAAAATGCTGTATCAGCGTGCTTTTTCCCGATCCTGTTCTGCCGATAACGCCGATAAAATCATTTGAGAAAATTTCGAGATTTATATTGTTGATCGCTGTTTTTTCAAACGGAGTGCCTTCTCCGTAAATATATGTGAGGTTTTCAGCCTTTAAAATCGGATCCATTTATTGATTCTTTCGTATTCAGTAAGTCCGTAAGAACGGATATGCATTCCTCCTCATTAAGAACGGCAAGAGGAACTTTTATGCCGTGATTTCTGAGAAGAAACATCAGAGACGTGCTTTGAGGAACGTCGAGCCCTACGGAGGTGAGAAGTCCTGCATTCTGGAAAACGTAATGGGGCGTTCCGTCGATAAGTATCTCGCCGTCGTTGAGGACAACTACCCTTTTTGCCTGAGCAGCCTCCTCCATATAGTGTGTTATATAAATAACGGTGATACCCTGCTCGTTCAGTTTTTTTGCAATATTCACAACATCTTCTCTTCCCTGAGGATCGAGCATTGCCGTGGGTTCGTCAAAAACTATGATATCTGGGCGCATCGCAATAACGCCGGCAATTGCTATCCGTTGTTTCTGTCCGCCGGAAAGCTTTGTTGTTGCATGTTTTTTAAATTCGAGCATTCCTACCGCATTGAGCGATTCGTCAACGCGACTGATCATCTCTTCGCGAGCAACGCCGAGGTTTTCGAGAGCGAAAGCAACATCTTCTTCAACTACGGTCGCAATTATCTGATTGTCGGGATTCTGAAAAACCATGCCCGCTTTTCTGCGGATCGCCGCCAGATTATTATCGTCGGATGTGTCAAGCCCATCTACGGCAACTTTTCCTTCAGACGGAAGGAGGATCGCGTTTATATGTTTTGCAAGAGTTGATTTGCCGCTTCCGTTATGACCGAGAACGGCGACAAAATCCCCCTTCTCAATTGTAAGAGAAATATTTTTCAGTATATCTTTTTCTTCGTTATACCGAAAAGAAACGTTTTGAAATTCTATTACAGCACTCAATTTATCTCCGTATCGTTTACCCATCGTGCAGACGCGCCGCACGGGAGCGTAAATCCCGTTGAGGTGACGGGAATACCTATTTCATCAAATGATATTTTTCCGTATCCGAACCTGTTTTTCATGCATGCTCCGAGGATATATCCCATACATGAAGCTGAAAGACCCGTTGTATAGGAATTAAGAAGAACGAACAGCGGACGGTCGGAAAGGATATCCACGGTTTTCTGCATAAGCGAGTAAAGGTCATTTTCAAGCTTCCAGATCTCTCCGTTTGCTCCTCTGCCGTATGACGGAGGGTCGAGGATCACTGCATCATAGCAATGGCCTCTGCGTTTTTCGCGCTCAACGAATTTAATGCAGTCGTCAACAATGAAACGGATATTGCTCATTCCGTTCAGAAGCGCATTTTCCTTTGCCCAGGCAGTCATGCCCTTTGATGCGTCAACATGGACGACTTCAGCGCCCGCTTTTGACGCTGCCACAGACGCCGCGCCGGTATAAGCAAACATATTGAGAAGAGATATCTTTCGCTGAGATCTTGCTATTTTATCGGAAAACCAGTCCCAGTTGACCGCCTGTTCGGGAAATAGCCCCGTATGCTTGAAATTCATCGGGCGAAGATTGAATTTCAATCCGCCGTATTCAACAGCAAAGCTTTCGGGAAGTTTGTTTACTGCCCATCTGCCTCCGCCGGTCGACGATCGTTCATAATACGCATCGGGATCTGTCCAGAGTTTATTTGTTTTTTCGGTATGCCATATGACCTGCGGATCGGGTCTGACAAGAATAAATCTGTTCCAGCGTTCGAGCTTTTCGCCTGAGGAGGCATCGAGAATTTCATAATCTTTCCATTTATCCGCTATCCACATACTCGTCCCTCCGGGCATAATTATACATTATAAAAACCTATTTTAGATTATAGCACAACCCACGCTTTTTGTCAAGGCTGAAAGAGTATTTCTCAGAGAAAAACGAAGAGGTTTTAAAAATTTACCGAAATTGTAATTACGCTGCGGGAAAGAGGTAAAAATGCGACATAGAAAAAGAATAAAAATAAAGAAAGGTCTGCGGGATCGCAGACCTTCTGGTGATCCACCGGAGAGTCGAACTCCGGACACCATGATTAAAAGTCATGTGCTCTACCAACTGAGCTAGTGGATCAAAAAACAGTGTTCTTTTTGCAAGCTTGTATATTATAGCAGAAAATATATTGTTTGTCAATAGATTGTGTTGTAAATTTTTTATGTCTTTTTATTTTTTTAAAACTGTTGACATCCCGAAAGTTTTGTGGTA
>JAEEGI010023155.1_pt1 | contig 12225 bp, 10 predicted proteins | sample 8958751 | NCBI WGS metagenome assembly JAEEGI01 (sample SAMN16246545, study PRJNA631951) | gut metagenome | biome: gut microbiome; feature: rumen; material: KS-attached | host: Bos | place: Iran: Karaj | collected 2018-10 | reverse complement strand
ACTTCCATGGCAAGAACAGTTCCCTCTTCAAGGGCGTTATCGCCTACTGCCTTCAGAAACGGGAAGAATTTGGGGTGATCCTGCTGGAAGGTCTGCATTCTCTGTTGCATCTGCATAAGTATCATTGGATTTATTGCCATAGTTTGTCTCCTTTTTAACACATTTTATTGTAAAAAATTAACACAAAATTTGAGCGAAATCAAACTTTTTTTCTTTTATATGTTCTATAATAACGCTTGCGCATTCGGAAATATGTATGCGCTTACATTATAGCAAATACCTGATTCATACACATATAAGGAGGAAAATAAATGTACGGATTTGGCGATATGATTCAGAAACTTAAGAAAGATCCTAAGACTCTTATCTTTACAGAAGGATCTGATCCCAGAATTCTTGAGGCTGCTTCAAGACTTCTTGCCGGAAACTTCATCAAGCCTATTCTTCTGGGCAGTGAAAAAGAGATAAATGATGCCGCTGAGGAAGCAGGCTACAATATTCGCGGTGCTCAGATCATAGATCCTGAGAACTTCGACAGATTTGACGAGATGGTTGACCTGTTCTGCGAGCTCAGAAAGAGCAAGGGAATGACACCTGAGAAGGCTGTTCCGATCCTCAAGCAGACCAACTACTTCGGAACAATGCTTGTTAAGATGGGACTTGGCGACTGCCTCCTTGGTGGTGCTACCTACTCAACAGCAGATACAGTTCGTCCCGCACTTCAGATCATCAAGACCAAGCCTGAGAACACAATCGTTTCTTCATGCTTCATCCTTGTTCGTCCTTCAGCTACAGGGGAGAACGAGGTTATCGCTATGGCTGACTGCGGTATCAACATCAATCCTAACGAGGATGAGCTTGTTGAGATCTGCGGCGAGACAGGGAATTGCGCACAGAGATTTGGTGTAGATCCTAAAGTTGCATTCCTTTCATTCTCAACCAAGGGCTCTGCCAAGGACGATACAGTAACCAAGATGCAGAACGCTACCAGGAAGGCTCAGGAGAGATATCCTGAAATCCCGATCGACGGAGAGCTTCAGTTCGACGCAGCTGTTTCTCCTCGCGTTGCCAAGCAGAAGGCTCCCGGCTCACCTGTTGCAGGTCATGCCAACACCTTCATCTTCCCTGACATCAATGCAGGTAACCTTGGTTACAAGATTGCTCAGAGAATGGGTAACTTCGAAGCATACGGACCTATCCTTCTTGGTCTTAACGCTCCTATCAACGATCTTTCAAGAGGCTGCAACGCCATTGAAGTTTATTCAATGTCAATCATCACAGCTTCACTTGCATAATCTTATAACAGCTAATACGTAATACCCACAAAATAAACCCCTTTCGCCGGATTTACTCCGATGAAAGGGGTGTTCTTTATTTATACTGATATTTCTCAGATGTTGTTCACATGTCTTCTCTCGTGTTCCTGGTAATAAGCTGCTTTATCCTTGTACATTGCTTCGTCAGCCTGCTTCAGCAGCTTACTAACTTCTCTTGAGTTGTCGCACCAGGCTGAGCCGATAGCCAGGGACGCTCCCTTGCATTTAGCTCTGAGTTTGCTGACCATGGTGTCAAACTTATCCTCTTCAATATCCGGAACAATGGCTATAAACTCATCGCCGCCGATCCTGTAGCTGTTTTTCTTCTTGAAAATACCTGCCACAATTGCAGCGGTAGTCTCAATGAGCTTATCTCCTGCCAGATGACCCTTCTCGTCATTTACACTCTTAAGTCCGTTAATATCCGTGTAGCATATTCCCACAGAGGTCTTGACCTCAGCCAGGAGCGTAAGTGTCTGATTCAGAGCATATCTGTTGCCCAAACCGGTCAGCGCATCGTGCGCCCCAAGGAATCTGAGTTCATTGTTAAGCTCCTGATTCTTGATCTGAGTTGATACGAAGATCGCAACGGTCTCTATGGCCTTTACCGCATCAATACGGGTCTCCAGCGAATAATTATCCGCAACAAGATACCCAAGAGTCTGCTCCTTGTCCTTAAGGGCAGCCACCATATATCTTGAAACTTTGCCCGCCAGGAACTTGGAATACAGCTGAGGCATCTCATCCGCCATCAATGCTGTATCATTGGACACATAGACAGGTCTGTCACCCAGGAGTCTATCCCATATGTCAGCCATGTCATATTCGTCGAAAAGCCGCTTTCCGGGCAGGGTTACGGAACATGTCTTGCTGACCCACTCATAGGACAGCTCAGATTTGAAATTGCCGGTCCTTAATATATATATTCTGTCAGCCTCAAGAGTCTGTCCCACTATCTTAAGGACCCTCTTAATGCCTCTGCCAAAATCAGGCGTGGAAACTGCCTTGGCACATTCGATTACCAGATCGTTGGTGTTCTTCTGTAGTTTTCGGGAATCCTCATTTCTTTTGTCTGCTGTTACATCATGAATGATGAATGCGCAAAAGCCCTTCCTAAAAACCGGAACAGCCCAGAATTCATGCCACTTATCAAGCTGGCTGTTATAGCTTCTGTTTATGGAGGACTGCCTCAGGATCGCAGCCTGATAGCTGAATTTGATCCAGTCCTCATCTGTGTTTTTTACCGTTGAATAAAATGTAGACCCGATAAGCTCGGCACTCTTAAAGCCTGTAAGAGCAGCATACTTATCATTTACGAACAGAAACAGCATATCCTTTACTGTTCCAAACGGATCGGTCAAAACCTTGAAGATACAACATGCATCGGGCAGATCCTTGAGCATGTATAAAATATCACTGGAAGTAAATTCTTCCGTCACAGAATAACCAATCATTCCCTCATTACTTTTGCCTGTCATACTGATGCTCTCCTTGTAATCTAAATGGGGATTTCACGTTTCTATCAATAAATATACCATGTTTTATCAGCTTTTTCTCTAATTTCACTTAAGATCGAGATATTTTTTCGTTATTAATATCACTATTTCAAAAACTTTAATTTTAATATTACGGATTTTTTAAGTATTGATCAGCTAATTTATGGTACTATTTTTTTAGACGCATTATCTTCCGGAGGTAGTTGCATGAAGGTTTTCAAGAGATTTACTTCATTCATTTTGGCCATCACGCTCTGTACTTTAATAGTCGGCTGCGGTGCCACTTCTTCTACCAATAACAGAGGCAAAAAAAGTTCCATAGTGACCGGCCCGACTCTCACCATCGCAGCTCGCGACGGTTCCCATACAGATGTCATAAATGCAGTTAAAGGAACCTTTGAAGACGAAAATAATTGCATTGTGAATGTGGTCTCCATGAGCGCGTCGGATCTCAGAAACAGCATCATCGAAAGTTCTGACCAGGAAGAAGGCGTTTACGATGTGGTAATGATCGATGACCCTCTGATGCCTGAGTACATTGAAAAGGACGTTCTCTATAATCTGACTCAGCTTGGTTATTCAGACGATGACGATTTTGTCGAGAAATCAAGACTTCTCGGCAAGGATCCCTATCCTCTTGGCGCTACCTACGCTCTCCCTTTCTCCGGCAACGTTCAGCTTATCTTTTACAACAGCGCTGTCACAGGCGACAATCCCAATCTTGAAAGCTGGGAGGACATATTGGCCATCTGCGAGGATGCCAAGTCACAGGGTAAAAAAGGCTACGCCATCCGCGGACAGGCAGGCAACCCTATTGTCTCTGATTTTCTTCCCATTCTATGGGCCTTTGGCGGTGATCTGTTTGATGAGAACAACAACGTGATCCTAAATTCCCCGCAGTCTATTGAAGCTCTTGAGTTTTATCGTAAACTCTATGAAACAGGCGGAAACTACGAAAAGGACGACCTTACCGCTGCTATTTCAGACGGAGAAGCAGGAATTGCACTGGGCTGGCCTTCCTGGTTCATAACCGGTTCCGGTCCCACCGCCTCCATAGCTGAGATTCCGGGAAAAAAGTCAGCTACATCCGAAGCTCTTGCGACTGGCGAAATTGGAAACTGGCTTCTGGGCGTCACCAAAAACTCCAAGACCCCGGATATAGCCCTTAAGCTCGCTGAATATCTCACCAGCGCAAATGTACAGAGAGAAGCCTTATCCTACGGAGGAATTCCAACCAGGAAGAGCATTTTCAAGGATCCAAAAATCCTTGCTCAGTATCCTTATTTCGAGCAGATCTACAACGGAACCAACAACTCCCGCGTACGCCCCAGAACCACAAAATGGTCCAAGATCGAAGAAGTTCTTGGCGAAGAGCTTATCAAGTGCATTGAGGGAGAACAGGGAGTTCCCGAGACGATCAGCATGGCTCACGTTGCTATAGCCAATCTTGGCGAAGAGCCTTGAAATGATAGCGATTGATAATTGATATATGTTATATTTGTTATATAACTTATTTATATGCAAAATTAAGGGCTAAGCATGCGGCTTAGCCCTGTTTTTTATTCTTCCGAAATGGAATCTTCTATATCTTTTCTAAGCTCTCTCAGAGACTTTCCGGTGGTCCTGGCAATACCTGCCAGATCATCATATTCCAGCTTGGACCGCTTCACGTCATAGCCATATGTTGTCTTTACTCTGACCGGCCCGTAAATGGTATCCACGGTTTTCATCTCTCTTGAAAGTATTACCCTATCATATGTTTTTTGTCTGATTCCGATTGTTGTAGTGTGATTAAATATAGTTTTAATTATTTCATCTCTCGCTTTAGTTGCGCAGATCACATTGAGCATAACTCCGGGTCTGCTCTTTTTCATACCAATTGGTATTGTATATACATCAAGAGCTCCCTTCTCAAATAATATCTCAGATGCAAATCCTATCTCTTCCGGAGTCATATCATCGATGTTACAGGACAGTTCCACCACATTCTCAGCATCCTCTTCTGCCTCGCCCAGCATTGCTCTGACGCAATTGGCCTGTGGAAAATCCTTATTTCCCATACCATAGCCTATATTGCTTACTGTCATAACAGGCTGTGAAGAAAACTCAAAGGCAAAATACTTTATCAGAGCAGCTCCGGTAGGGGTACACAGCTCAGCCATGATATCTTCGCGCGTATATGTGGGAATATCCTTCAAAAGAAATGCCGTTGCCGGAGCAGGAACAGGTAATATACCATGCGCTGTTCTTACGCGGCCTCCTCCCACATTTATCGGAGAAACTACAATCTTGTCGGGATCCAATTCATGCATCAGGCAGCACACTGCAGAGATATCTGCTATGGCATCCAATTCTCCCACTTCATGAAAATGTATCTCTGATACGGGAACCCCATGCACATTGCTCTCAGCCGAGGCCAGGATCTGATATACCTCACGAATATCGCTTTTCGTCTCCTTGGAAACGGCTAGGTTCTCTATGATATCTTCGATTTCGTACATGGAATGTGTTTTGTGATCGTGATGATGGTCGTGATCGTGCTCATGATCATGATGATGGTCGTGATCGTGATTATGGTCGTGATGATGGTCATGTGCATGATCGTACCCATGATCATGGTTATGCTCGTGAGCTTCGCTGTGGGAGTGGCTTTGAGGCATATCCACGTCTAATGATTCTTCCTCCTGTCCATCGATCATAACTGACAGGTGAGAGCCTACAATACCGCATTTAACACTTTTATTAAGTATGAATTTAATTCGGGGTATATTTATGCCATTTAGCCTTTTAACAAGAGCCTCTTTGTCATCAAACAGATCCAACAATGCCGATGCCATCATATCACCGGCAGCTCCCATCTTGCACTCAAGATACAGTGTTTTCATAGGCTTATCCCTCTTTAATCAATCCTCGACAACTACATTGTTAAGTATCACGCCTTTGCCTTCAACGATATGGGCCTTTCGGCCTCCACAATTCGGGCACAGGTATCTATTCTCTTTATTGGGCAAATACTCATGGCCGCATTCTTCGCATACAGCCTTTACAGGAATTTCAACGCATACAAGCGTTGCCCCTTCCGCGATGGTATCCTTGGAAGCCTCAGGAAAGTATTTGTGCATATAATAAGGCATAACACCACTGGTTTGACCAATATGGACCTTAATCTCTTTTATTTTCTTAGCTTTTTGTTCCTGTGCAACCTCAATTGCCATGGCTATCATCTTGGTAATATAGCTCATTTCGTGCATATCTTAGCATCTCCGGTTACGTACTTCTATAATTTAATTTTCATTTTATTGCGTTTTCATTGATTATATAGTGTTTTTTGCAATAATAGTAGTAAGGAGGTATGCTATGGCTCACAATGTAGTTATCAATTGCGTGAGTTGCGGTCGTTCCTTTGTTGCCAGAAATAGCAGCAATCCTTTCTGCTGTAAGACATGCAAGATCCGTTACTCCTATCATTATACATTTAAGTGTCGTGAGTGCAGAAATGCTTCCTGCGAAGTCAGAAACAACGCTCTTTATGGGTGTGCTTACAATTGCCCTAATTTAAAGTGGAATCCCTGATCTCTGCGTACTATATTTAATATTCGCAATATATGATGTTAATACTATATACCATATATAACTTGTGCGACAGTTGTATATGGTATATTTTATTTATATTTTATATTTGTTATATAACATTCCGCATTGTTATATAACATATATTCACAAACCGAACTGCTTTTTATGCCAAAACTATGTAATGATGTCAGCTGCGTCCCAACATGTGTGTAATAAATTGCTGTGCAGTCCTTCCGGAAAGGCCTCCGTGATTAAGCTCCCACCTGTCAGCTTCCAGCTTCAAGGTATCCGGATCCAGCTTAACGCCATATTTATCGGCCAGTTTTTCCACAATAACGTGGTATTCCTGCCTGGACGGTTTATAATAGCCAATTGTAACACCAAACCTATTGGCAAGCGATAGTTTTTCTTCCATGGTATCGGATCTGTGGATATCACCATCCTGTTCCACATCTCTTCTATCGCTCCACATCTCCCTGATCAGGTGCCTTCTGTTTGAAGTGGCGTAAATTAGTACATTATCAGGCTTTGTCTCCACTCCGCCTTCAATAACCGCCTTAAGGAACTTATAATCAACCTCATCTTCCTCGAAGGAAAGATCATCCATATATATTATGAACTTATAATTCCGGGTCTTAATCTGTGCTATAAGCTGAGATAAAAGTCTGAACTGATGCTTGTATATCTCTATCATCCTAAGGCCATCACCGTAATATTCATTGACTATAGCCTTAATACTTGTAGACTTGCCGGTTCCGCTATCCCCAAACAGTAGCACATTGTTGGCCTTCTTGCCCTGTAAAAACGCCCTGGTATTCTCTATCAGCTTCTCTTTTTGGATCTCATAACCAACAAGATCGTTCAAAACCACAGTATCCATATTGTTTATAGGCTTAAAATCCACATGTCCTGAAGCATTCTCGTCAATTCTAAAGGCCTTATTTACACCAAAGGAACCCACGCCTATTTGCTTATAAAACTCTGTTACAGTGTCAAAAAACTCCTTTTCATCCGCAGCATGCTCTAGTTTTTTGCTCAAATTCCTTACTTTTTCACTTACATTGACATTATACATAAGCTCCGGCTTATCTATTGCTTTATAGCCTGTAATACAGCTAAAGCAGTCAATCCCAAGCGCTTGTTCAATATCAGTAAAATCAAAGTCAAAAAGCTCCTTAAATGCATGAAAATCATTAGTCGCAAAATGATTTACGCTTCCATCCTTGCTGCCAACCTTCTCACAGGTAAGGCTAAAGGGATTCTCGTCCATGATAAGAAGGTAGGTAAGGTAATTGTGCCATAGATTATCATCAAATCCGCACCTGGTTCCCAGCTCCAGAAGCCTTTTTATCTGCTTATAGCACCTTGCTATAAGCTCTTCCTTGTTATAATCCCCACTGTGGAAATCCTTATATACAGCGGCAAACTGCATCAATATTGTATCCGGATCCATATCTCCGTATATGAGTAATTTCGCTACTATTCTCTCCATATCTCCTCCCATATCACGCGTTATTTATTTGAATATTTTTATTATTTCTAAATTTAATTTATATAATAATTCTCTTGTTTATGCCCATTTAAGTAACGTTTATTCTGACATGCCTTTATTTCGTCATCCGTAGGATGTTCCAAATTAGATTTTATAATATTTTATTACATAAAAACCAAACCAGCAATAATCATTGACTGGTTTGGTAAATTTTCTCCTGCATATTATGGTTTTTTGCATTCTTATATATACATTTATTAATGTTAGTATTAATATTTTCGATTTTTCGTTTAATTATTGAAAGTATATTTGCTGTTATGTTATCCAAGTTGAATATTCTGATTAGATAATTCTGCAATTCAACTTGCAATAATTTGTTTTTTGATTATCCATGAAACATCCGATAACCGTGAAACCATGATAAATACTAGGCTTTCAAGATTAAGTTTTCGCAAGTTATTCCTGCATCAGTTCGTTTTTATTTTAGAAAGTTTATTTTTTGTTTATAAATCGTCGATCCTTTAGAGTGCTTCCAGGGTCATCTGCTCCTTAAACAGCTTCGAATTTTGCGAATATGGAAGTTTTCATTAATTTCATGCATTTTCTTGACCAATTTTAATGTCAAATTTACTTAAACCAAGCTCTGAAGTCGCTGATCATAATATTGGCCATTTAATTGCTGTTAAGGGCCTGGAAGGTGGCAATATAGCCTTAATATAGCCCGGTTTACACAAGTATTGGCTTTAGATCCCCCGGTTTTTTCACGCATATTAGCCTTGTAATCGCCTTGTATCCGCGTATATTAGCCTTTAATTCTCAAGGAAACATGCAATATTGCCTTTACTATACGGTTCAATTGTATAAGTGCCAAAACGTATATAGTCCCACAAACCAGAAGCCGGTGAAAGCCAACAAATTAACTATATTCGTTGTTATAAGTAATATAACATATTTAATATATTTAGCATATATATGTTTGATATGAATTATCATTCTGCACCAAAGGAGCAATTTGCGCAGGAAAATCATATATAAAGTCTAAATATTTTATATATGATATATATATTATTGAATCAAGTCCTGATCAAATCATCCGGCAAACCCTTCAGGCAATTTGAAATGAATGCACCCGGTAAGATCTTAAATAACAACAAGTGTGTTTTATCACTGTTTTAGATTACGATATAACTAATATATTTATTATATCATAAATATCACATTTGTATTATATATTTTATATATTCTAAATAATCGAAATATCATCTATAGTCCACATATGGCCCTACCATGACTATTGTCAGTCGTAAATATTGTAAATATGTTATATATCATATATATTTACACCGTTTTTGATTTTCATCACTTTTAACAACGGTTAGCTCCAGTTAAAACAAGATAGAAAACAACGAAAATATACAAATAGTTGATTTTATATATATGTTATATATCTCATATCTTCTGTTCATAATGCATACCAAAAAGATTTGACGGCAATATCAGCATGAACTTATTGATATCATTTGTTATTGTTTAAAGCCGCACAAATGCAGCATTCTTAATCAGGTTATGACATATATGTTATATAGCTTTTATATATAAGCAATCTCCGAGCGATAATAATATCATTCCCCCGGCAAAATGGATCACTTTAAAATATGCTACAAAATTCTCATACATATATATGTTATATATTTTATAGATTTCAATTTTTTCACCCCTTCTTACTTTTTCAAATTTATATTTCGAAGTCCAATTTCGCCAACCACTTTTGTATAAAAACTTCCGCCGGATAAAAAGAGAATCACCATATAATAACGCCCGTCATCTAAAGCTAACAAAGAATCCAACTCTTCCACCTCCCCCCCGGATCCGGTAAACCTGACATCCCAATAGTCCATTACAGGACCAGGTAACACGTCAGAAGGCATATGTAAATATATGATATATGTTATATATTATCGATAGCTCATATATAATATATCAAACATATATTGGTGCTTCTCCCCCATCTTTTCCACGCCATATATTCATATTGAAAAGGGAAAAGAAATAAATTATACTGACATAAGGGCAAATAATATATATAACATATATGTGTTAGAGAGATTATTTAATATTTGCTCTGTCGACCCAAATCACATACATCATTAAGAAAGGAAGTTGTCTGTCCGATTACGGCAACTCAGTAATGAACCATGCGAATCGTAGCTTTCAGCAATCAAAAAGGCGGTGTTGCCAAGACAACATCCAGTTACGCCATGGCTGTAGGCCTGGCAAGAAGGGGGAATAAGGTTCTGGTAGTTGATGCAGATCCCCAGGAGAATCTGTCCATGACCGCAGGAATCGATCTGAATGAGATCGATCCCGATCCGGAAGAAATTGATGCTCTTACACCGGAACAGCAGGAATACTTTTATAAGAACGTTCCTGCCAAGCTATTTGAAGTAATGAAGGGTACCAAGGATATAAACAGAGCACTGATACCCATAAATGAGAATCTGGACCTTATAGTAGGCGGAATAGATCTGGCTTCTGCAGATATGTCCTTTACAGATCTTGGAAGAGAGCGTCTTATCAAGACAGCCTTTAACAAGCTCAATAAGCAGTATGATTACTGCATCTTTGATTGCAGCCCTGCTCTGGGAGTAGTACTGATGAACATTCTGACCGTCGCCGATGAGGTTGTAATCCCTCTTGAGCCCGGTGCTTATTCCTTGCAGGGATTATCCAGACTGTATAAGTTTATAGATCTGATCCATCAGTTTACCAACGACAAGCTCAAGATAAGCGGAATCCTTGTTACCAAGGTGAGAAATACAGCCAATTCCAAGATATGGATAAATGACATAGAGGAAAAGGCACAGCTCCTTGGTACAAAAGTGTTCAGATCCAAGATAAGGCTCAATGTAACCGTTGAGGAAGCACAGACCATGAAGATGGATATCTTCAATTATTCATCAGGTTCAGCCGCTGCTAGAGACTACGATGACTTTATCGACGAATTCTTAGAGGAGGAATAAAACATGGCAAGCAAAGCAAGTAAATTACAAATGGGTGCCAAAAAGACCGGAATGGGGCTGTTTGCTGACATGTCTCCGCTGGCATTGACCAATCAGGACAACAATTCTCTGCTTCCAAAAGAAACGATACCTACAGTTGAAAAAGAGGAAAAACCCGAGCCCATAAAAGAGGTTGTAAAAGAGCCTGAAATCAAGGCTCCTGAGGTTCCGGCAGAATCCGTAAAGCCTGTTATCGAAGAAAAACCTGAAGAACCAGAAAAAGTAACATCTAAAATTAATAAACCAGAGAAACCTGTTTCTAAAGCCAAGGACAAACCGGCCAGCAGGTACGAAAAGGATAAATTCCTCCTGTTAGACATCAGAGGATACAGAGATTATGTGGAACATATGGCTAAAGCAGCCAACACTTCCGCCACCAAATATATCAGAAGCCTTATCGAACAGGATATGGAGCAGAATATGGACATTTATGAGGCCCATAAGGAGCTCGAGAGACGACTGATGAACAGAGCCAAGAGATCATAATAATATAAACAGGCCCGGCGCTTAATTGCGCCGGGCCTTTCTCATATCAATTATTACTTGGTCTCAACAGATACATCTGCACCGCTAATATTGATATTCTTATTTACCTTGGCATCATAGGTGCCGGCTCTCATGATCTCAGTGAAATCAACACCTGTTGCCTCTGACATGGTATCAAATACCTGTTTCATTACAATGGGCATATTTCCGGAAATCTGTGAAGCACCGTTTGATCCGTCCGAAGTACCATAGATATTGATCTTGTCGATCTGTGACAGAGGTTTTGCAATCTCAGCAGCCATTTCAGGCATGATCTTGATCATCATCTCAGCCATAGCAGCGCCGTTGTACTTCTTGTAGGCCTCTGCCTTTTTCTCCATTGCCTCAGCCTCAGCAAGACCTTTGGCCTTGATTGCTTCAGCTTCTGCGCGACCTTTTGCGGCAATACCTGCAGCTTCTGCATCGTATTTAGCCTTTATACCTGCGGCCTCCTGCTCTGCTGCGTACTTCTGAGCCTCAGCCTGTGCCCTTTTAGCATCAGCCTCACGCTCCTGCTCGTACTTGGCAGCTTCAGCCTTCTTCTGGCGCTGAACAAGTTCAGCCTCAGCCTTTTTCTCTGCCTGATACTTTTCAGCATCAGCCTTTTTCTCGATCTCAGCAGCAAGTTCCTGCTGTTTTACAAGTACTTCCTTCTGCTTCAGTTCAGCTTCTCTCTCAGCCTTAGCGATCTGAGCATTTACAGTAGCTGCCTGGATTGTCTTCTGCTGTTCCTGTTCCTGGATCTGATAAGCAGCGTCTGCAAT